>Ga0302253_1000983_pt1 | contig 19360 bp, 23 predicted proteins | sample AAG_RA_Trp_MG_FD_193537 | JGI IMG/M metagenome (GOLD analysis project Ga0302253, IMG submission 193537) | Enriched activated sludge microbial communities from anaerobic digester in WTTP, New Holstein, Wisconsin, United States - AAG_RA_Trp | ecosystem: Engineered > Bioreactor > Anaerobic >...
GAAATTATGATTGCCAACGCGGCGGTGCGTAATCTCATCCGGGAATCGAAAACTTTCCAGATTCCTTCCATGATGCAGGCAGGGAAAAAATACGGCATGCAACTTCTGGATGATGCCATCCAGGATCTTCTCGACAAGGGCTGGATCAGCGCCGACGAGGCCTACACGAAAGCAAACGACAAGGGCCGTTTCCGGTCATTCCTGAGAAATCCGCCGACAGACTTCACGGAAGCCTAAACGGATGCTCTTTCCGGACGCCAGGGAAAGACATCATGTCGATCTTTAAAGTTTGTCACAGCGATCAAAGATTTTAAAATGGGGACATGCCCCGATCAAGGTGAGGTGTCAAGATGAGAAAACAGGAAATAGATTATCTATTTACTCAGATGCTCGATTCCCATGACAATATTTCGGACTTGAACATCACGGTTGACAAGCCCCTTCAGGTGGAAAGCTCAGGTCAGCTCTTGCCCGTGGAAACCGATCCGCCGTTCCCCAAACTGACGCCGTTTCAGACGGAAGTGTTTGCCCTGAACCTGATCAGTCATGACCGGCGACTGACCGACCACCTGCTGAACCATGGCTCATGCGATTTATCTTACGAACTGCCCGGCAAAGCACGCTTCAGAGTGAACATTTTTTCACAGCGGGGGAATTTCTCGATTGTCATGAGAAAAATGGAATCCCGCATCCCCACCATCAAGGATTTCAATCTGCCCGAAGCTTTCGACAGAATAGCCAAGGAAAAAAATGGCATCGTGCTGGTCACCGGGGCCACCGGCAGCGGGAAATCCACCTCCTTAGCCGCTGTTCTGAATGAGATCAACAACAGTCAGTCCGTCCATATCGTTACACTGGAAGACCCCGTCGAATTCTCCCACCCACACCGGATGTCCACCTTCAACCAGCGGGAACTGGGCGCGGATTTCGACACCTTTGCCAATGGTCTGCGGGCTGCCTTGCGTCAGGCGCCGAAAGTGATTCTCGTCGGTGAAATGCGGGACCGGGAAACGGTTGAGATCGGTCTGGCGGCTGCCGAAACGGGACATCTTGTTTTAACGACCCTGCATACTGTGGATGTGGGAACCACCATTAGCCGTATTCTCGGCATGTTTTCCACGGAGGAGGAAAACCAGGTCCGCGTCCGTCTGGCTGATACCCTGCGGTGGATCGTCTGCCAAAGGCTCTTGCCGAAAGTCGGCGGCGGGCGGGTAGCCGCGTTTGAAGCCATGAGCACAAGTTTGCGGGTAAAAGATGTTATCCTCAACGGTGAATCGGAGGGGAAAACCTTCTATGATATTATGGAGACGGGCAAAGCGTTCGGCATGATCACCTTTGATGAGTTCATCGTCAATTTATACAAAGATGGTCTGATCACGGAAGAAACGGCGAAAGCCTATGCGTCAAACCGCTCCGTTGTCGGTCGCGGCATCGATTCCGTCAAGAGTGAAAAGGGTGAAAAAACCACCACACTGGGTAAGCTGCAGGTCGACAGCCAGTACGGAAAACCGAAGGGATGGTAACAAGAAATGGAAGAAAATAAAGATCTTCTGGGCGATTTACTCTGGTATGACTATGACGATGCGGATAAACCTTTCGACTTTGTCGGCACGGACACCGAGACGGCCCTTATATGCGTCACGGACGGCGCGATCCGTGAAAAAATCACCGGCGACCTGAAAGTCCGTGATTTTTATATCACAGAAGTCAGCACGGCCAAAGACGCCGTGAAAAAAATGCGTTTTCACCTGTACAGCCTCCTGGTGATCGATGAGAATTTCGATACGGCCAACCCGGACAGCAATGCTCTCCTCCGTTACCTGGCAAGCTTACCCATGGCGACACGCCGGCGCATGTTTGTGCTCATGCTCAGCAACCGTTTCCGTACGCTGGATAAAATGACCGCCTTGAATCACAGTGTCAACATGATTATCAACACCCAAAATATCAAAGACTTCATGACCCTTATCACCAACGGCATGGCGGAAAGTGAGGGTTTCTACTACACATTCACGGAAATTATGAAATCATCAGGGAGAATCTAAAGGCAGGATCAAGTTAAATCGTTTCCGTTAAGTATCTCCGACGCCATATCCTCGCGTCCGATTGCCGTGCAGGATGCGGCCAGATGCATAAAATAAAAAGGATTCCTTGGATCGGCCTTGATGGCCTGCCTGAAATATTGAATCGCTGTTTCATGATGACCCGCTCGGGCCAGGCTGTTGCCCAGGCGGTTACAAAAAATTCCCTCCGAAGCCGGATCAAGCATAAGCGCTTCGCGCAACATCTGCTCGGCTTCGCCGACGCGGCCCACGGAAATGAGCAGATCCGCCAGATCAAGCCGCAGAAGGGAATTCCGGTTCCCTTCCAGACATTCCCGCAGGAGCACCTCCGCTGGAGCGGCATGGCCGGCCTTCAGGAGAACATCCGACAACCGGCAGAGGAAAGTCTCCCGCTTTTCCGGTTCTATTTCCACCGCCTTTGCATACGCATCCCGGGCCTGCTGAAGTTCTCCTGCCGCCACACAGGCGTTGCCCAAAGAGCAGTAGACGGCAGACGCATCGGGTTCCATGTCAATCATTTTCTGAAAGATTCCGATGGCATCGGCATACCTGCCGGTCCGCTGATAGGCATCGCCCAGGTCTCCCAAAAGCGCAAAATCATCTGCTTGCGCTTTTACGGCTCGCTCACAAACATCGACCAGCCGTGCCCAGTCACCCTTTTCCTTATAGATACGGACCAGCTCATCAAAAGCGAACCCGCTGAAAACTTTACCGCTCAGTTCCCGCTCGAAAAGTTCGCGGAAACATTTTAAAGCCTCATCCTCATATCCGCCGTCATGGCAGACCCAGGCCAGAGCGAGAAGATAGGAGTCTTCTCCCGGGTGTGACCTGACCAGTTCCCGGTACAGGACAATAGCCTCTTCATAGCGACCTTCCCGCGCGAGTGCTTCGGCCCGCGCTAATGTCGCATCGGTGTTGGGATAATCATTCATGGACTATCAATAAAAACAAGGCTTTACCGCATAACACCGGCTTTATATTCACTGTAAACGGCAAGCCTTTTTTGCCTTACAAACTTGATGTAATCTTAAAACCGGCGCCGGGCGTATATTCGATGAAATCGATATCAATCGGCCTCGCTTTTTCATAAAGCCCCTGATCCACCAGGAAAGTAACACCATGAATCGCGAACACCGCGTCACCATCGCCGACTGCATCATCCAGAACCAAGCCCAAAACATTACCGCCGGCAGTATCGTCAAGGGTTATGCGAACTTTCTTTTGTGCCTCCATCTTCTGCATGAGGTTCATCAGAAAATCAATCGCCTTATCCGTTACCGTCAACATATAGCCCTCCATTCATGGCCGCATCAAACACGAACCACAATCGTATTATCCATTCTTCAAGGTCTGATCCCGATTAACACAGCAGAATATTTCTGCCGGGTCTTTCATTAAATGAACAGGTTCAGCCAAATGACAAAATCAGCAGGAGCAGGATCCTTCCTGCTTCAAGCTGGACGTGATTTTGAAACCGCCTCCGGCGCCCATGCCGGCAAAATCAATCCCAATGGGTTTCGCTTTCTCGTAAAGCTCCTGGTTCACTAAAAAAGTAATCCCCTGTTTTTCAAACACCGCATCGTTTTCAAGAGGTTCATCCAGAACCAGTCCTAATCCGTTGCCGCCTCAGGTCTCCATCATGGCCAAGCGGACCTTTTGCCCGCCCCCCATCTGCTCCATCATCTGGGAGAGAAAACTGATTGCATTATCAGTAACTTCCAGCATCAAACCCTCCTTCACACCAGTTTTTCATTTTGGCGTAAACTATAACATAATTCGTTTTTGTCAACCGGATTTTATCTTGCGATCGGGATCAGACACAGCCCTTGACAGAAGCTTCTTTCCTATTTATATCCATGGTCACCGGTATTTGATCGGAGTTGTTTGAAAACGCTCAATGTGAGGTTCGACCCCTTTTATGTTCGATTACGCATCATACCTTAAAAGCCTGCAGGACGGAGACGCCGCCATCAATCCATTTCTTACCTTCATGGCCATTCGGCAGGAAGTGATCACTGAAGGCTTTGCCCGGTTCCGCATGGCCGTCAAACCCGAATACCTACAGGGGGCCGGACTCGTTCAGGGAGGCCTCATGGTGGCATTGGCGGACGAAACCATCGCCCATGCGATCATGACCGTACTGAGGGAAAATGAAGGTTTGACGACTTTGGAACTCAAGAGTAACTTCCTCGCCCCGGTCAAAAACGGCGAATTGATCGCCGAAGCAACGGTTTTCAAAAAAGGTAGGGCCATCATCATCGGCGACTGCCTCATCCGGGACGACCAGGAACGCCCGGTCCTGCGCTGCTCGGCGACTTTCCTCATCGTCAATGAGAAAGTCAAATCCGTAAAGAAGCACGAAGAACAGCCTGCCAGTACCCCGGCGCCCCGGAAGGATGACGACCGGCAGACCAACCTGTTTTGACCAAGGAGACCATGACCATGTCCCTGAAAACAACGCGAACGACGGCAACGTATTTCCCATCGCCCGGTCCGGCCCATAGCCGGGCGGTCCTGGCGGCGGCAGCAAAGCGTGCGAAAGACAGAAAGATCGATCTGGTTCTGGTTGCAACCTGCAGCGGGAATACGGCCCTCCTGGCGCGTAAGATCTTCCCTTCTGAAGTGCGCATTATTGCCGTGACGCATGTGGCTGGTTTCGCCGCCCCGAACACCCAGGAGTTGACGCAGGAAAACCGTCAGGCCCTGACAGAAAGGGGCATCCCGATCTTAACGGGCCAGCATGCCTTCGGCGGCGTCGGGCGGGCGGTCCGGAACAAACTGAACACCTACCAGGTGGATGAAATCATGGCCTATGCCATGCGCACCTTCGGCCAGGGAACGAAGGTGGCCGTGGAAATCGCCCTCATGGCCGCCGATGCCGGCCTGGTTCGGACGGATCAGGATGTGATTGCCGTCGGTGGGACCGCGGAAGGGTGTGATACGGCACTGTTGGTGCAACCCACCAATAGCTATCGCTTTTTTGATTTGAAAATCCGGGAAGTGATCTGTAAACCGAGTAATTTCTAGATGAACCGGTGGGCGGAACCCACCCTACCGCACTGATGTTTTCCCTGTTGTTATTGCGACTTTGGAGATAAGTTTTAGATAACTCGTATCCAGGATCGCCATTTCGACCGCAGGGCGAAATCATAATTTTTTAGAATGCCGTGCAGAACGCATGTGAGGAGTCTAGTTCCTTTTGTGTCATCCCGGTTCATGGAGACTGTGTCGCAATGTCATCCTGAGGCGGTAGCCGAAGGATTTCTTTCTTTTAACAGGATGAAATGATTAGATTCTTCGCTTCGCTTAGAATGACCACAAGCTTAAATGAGGCATAATGACACAGTCTCCATGGTCCGGCATGACATTTTGGGCATCTGATCACCGAAGTATGACGTGACGAAAATGATGAAAAGGCGATGAAAACGAAAGACACCGCTTTCAATCAACCGTTCAAGGATGCGGAAGACAGGCTACGGAACGTGAAAGTTGCCCCCGGCGAGAAACCTGCCGCGACCCGAGTTTGGCCCGATACCCGTTCACCTCAGGATGATGATACCCTCTTTCACACCGCCATGGCCGATGTCGCCCCCCTGGGCGGAGACCGCCGTTATCCCCTCCATGCGGTCGAAGACGGCCCCGTCCGGCGGCCGGATGCAAATGACCGGGAAGAGGCCCTCACGGCTTTGCGTCGCCTCATCACAAGAGGAGAAGGTTACAGCGTCTCGGACACCCCGGAGTACATGGAAGGAACGGGTTACCGCCTGCCCCTGGAGTGGGCCCGGCGGCTCCATCGTGGCGATTTCCCCGTTCAGGCCCACATCGATCTCCACGGCTATACGATCGCAGCGGCCAAGACGGCCCTGGAGTCTTTTCTGCTGGAAGCAATTGCATCAGGAAAACAGTCCGTCCTGATCATCCACGGCCGGGGGCTTTCCTCGCCGGGGGAACCGGTCCTGAAAAATCTGGTGAAAGACTGGCTGACCCGCCGCTCCTGGCGGAAATGGATCATTGCCTTTGCCAGCGCCAGGCCCTGCGACGGCGGCGCCGGCGCCACCTACGTCCTCCTGCAACCCCATGCCGCCCAGCTGCACCGACGCTTCCAGCACCGCTCCCGCAAGTCCCGCCGCGCCCACCCCATCAACGAGACGTAAGATCGGCACATACCGGCAACCAAACTCAATAATTTGTCGCAACTCGCAATGAAGTCATTTCGACAGTAGGGAGAAATCTTAATTTTTTAGAATGCCATGCAGAACGCATGTGAGGACTCTTCTTCCTTATGTCATCGCGGGCTCCGATCCGGGATCCAAATCCAGTGCCTGACATCCTGCGAATGGTGGTCGGCTCAGGGTCCGGCATGACTTAACAGAAGAAATCTGATCACGCTCTTGCCGGTGGACTTCCTGTAATTACCTGAAATGCCTCGCAATAGTCGCCCATTCCAGAGAGAATGCCACGATATCGGTTCAGTCCCTTGACCGCCTCGTCATAGGCCACGGTCGATACCTGGGAGGCATGGCAGCGGAGCGCCGCCGACTTGAGATCGATCCAAGGGGTCACATCATTATAATATGTAGGGGATACGATGGGCGTCCAGACCTCGTAGGCCAGGACGTGTTTGACCACCCAAGGTTCTGCCCCGCAGTCCTGAAACCAGGGACCGCTCGCCCGACGGATGGCTTCCAGGCCAAGTTCATGGGTAACCCGGTGGTCCCGGGGACCCTCCTGGGCGTGGGGCAGGTACAGCACATCGGGTTTCTTTTCCCGGATAAGGCTGATCAGCGTACGAATCCGTTCCGGAGAAAAGTCAAGGCAGCCGTCGGGAAAACGGAGGAAGATCAGGTCCTTCACTCCCAGGTGTTTTGCCCCCTGCCGGGCTTCCTCTTCCCGGGTGGTCTGCAGTTCATCGGGAGGAATAGAAAGGCTCCCTGCCTCGCCGGAGGTCAAGTACACAACGGCCAACTCATCGCCCACATGGACATGTGTGGCAAGCGTCCCCCCGCAACCGATCACCTCATCATCCGGATGGGGTACAAAAACCATGATCTTCATGACAATCCCTCCACAAGAAACTACCAAACTTCATAAGAGGTTTCGCTGGTTTTCACAAGACCTTTTTGAACGTTTTAAATCATTAAAATCGTTGACATTTGTTCCCGATCCTTTTACCTTGCATGCTACCTGCACAGGGGGGCATGGCAATGTGGGGCAGGCTCTTTCCGCCATATTCATAAATCGGTGGGCAGAGCCCACCCTACCAGGCTATTGCATGGAGCCGACTCGTATCTCGCGGCTCATGCTGATGTTATGAACACTTGATGAGAGATAATATGAAATTAGATATGGATTCCCTGAGCTATGATGAGCTTGTTCAATTAAATAACAAAATCGTTGAACGATTGAAGTTTATGGATTCGGTGCATGCGCATAAAGAGATGATACAATTCAGTCCGGGCGATCAAGTCAGTTTTGATCCGCCGGGTCGGGGTAAGCTGTTTGGCACATTGGTCAGGTACAACAAGAAAACCGTCACCGTATTAACCGAGTCGGGACAGAAGTGAAATATTTCTCCTCACTTGCTCAGCAAAGTAAAAAATGTGAAAGACAAAAAGCATGGGGAAATAACCGATTTACATAAGAAATCATTTTAAAACATCTACGCCCTTGGGACGGGAATGAGCAGGCACAGTTTTTTTGTCCCGAAAAACATCATTCCGGCTTTACCCTAAGATCATATTACTGTTCCATAAACGGCAGGGTCAACTGCCGGACATGGGATTTGCGGAGGCAGCGGCGGCAGGCGGGGTGGCGGCGGGACCGGGCGAGACAGGCGTCCAGATCGACGAAGTACTGATGGCTTTCACACCACCGGATTTTTTCGCCCTCCGCCAACCCCGGCAGAATTTTCTTCTTTCCCCGCATCGTTTCTAAACCTGATTCCAGCATCGGACCGCTCCCTGAGATCAAGCAAACAACGGTGACGCTTACTCCTTAAAATTCTTCATCGCTTCACGCCTCTGAGTGACGTCGACCAAACTTTTTGTCATTCCGGCGGCGGCAGGCATCCTTTTCCAGAATGTTACTCCCTGCGAATGGATGCCGGATCAAGTCGGGCATGACACGTTGCTTTTTTGTCATTTCCAATGCATGTGAGAAATCCTGCTTTCCCCTTAAGATTTCTCGTCGCTTACGCTCCTCGAAATGACATCTCTGCAGGAGGCCTTGCGAAGTCGAGGCAAAATTCGTTTTCATCCTGAGCGGCAGCGAAGGATCTAATTTTGCAAGAGATTATTCGTGGCTGCGCTCCTCGGAATGATAAATGAAATGGCGATTTAAGGTGCCTAGCCCAACCAGTTCATTCACCAGCGGGCGGAGCCCGCCCTACATTTCAGAATGACCCTAACGCCTGGCCGCCATTATAGACACGATCCCCCGAAAAAGAAAAGCCCCACTTGCATCGTGGGGCTTTTTATATAACAGGGCTGCCGTCATTAAGAACGGTCGCCCGTTGCAATCCGGTATACCTTCAACATCTACGGGCCCAGGTGAAGCAGGGCCAGCTCCGAACTGGTCTTGGCCTGTTGTCCTTCCGGTTCTTTGTCCCGGCTCAGGCATAACAGATCGTTCCACTCTTCATCTACCTGGTGCTGAATCTCCCTCACCATTCCCTCATGGCCCGGTTGGAAGAAGTGGGCAAAGCGTCCCTGCGGCTTCAGGAATGCCTCAATAGGTAATTTCTTGTTCGGCGTATGGGTTATCCGTGTTTTGCCATGCTCGATCTCAAACAGGGGCCAGTAGCAGGTATTTACCGCAAGCCGGGACAGGGTGATGGCGTCATCCGATTTGGAGCGCCAGCCGCGATGACAGGGAGAGAGAATGTTCAGGAATTTCGGACCCTTGATCTCCATCGCCTTCTGCACCTTGCGCATCAGGTCCATGTGGAACCCCAGGGACGCCTGAGCAACGTAGGGAATCTTATGGGCCGCCATGATCTGGGTAATGTTTTTCCGCTGCTGCGGCTTCCCGTTCATGGCGCTACCGACGGGTGTGGTCGTCGTCGCGGCGCCATACGGCGTCGCCCCGGAGCGCTGCGTCCCCGTGTTCATGTAGGCGCCGTTGTCGTAGCAGATATAGAGCATGTCGTGGCCGCGCTCCATCGCTCCGGAGAGGCTCTGGAGCCCGATATCGTAGGTGCCGCCGTCACCGCCGAAAACGACAAAGGCGATGTCCTCGCTGATGCGGCCCTTCTTCTTCATTACCCGGTACATCGTTTCGACGCCGGAGAGCGTTGCCGCCGCATTCTCGAAGGCGGAATGGATCCAGGGTATCTTCCAGGACGTATAGTCTGAAATGCAGGTCGTCACCTCCAGACAGCCGGTGGGGGAACAGGCAACTACCGGCTTGTTCACGGCAAGGAGAACCATCTTGACGACTATGGCCGCCCCGCAACCCGAACACATTCGGTGGCCGGGCGCCAGCATGATTTCTTTTTGCGAAAGGTCCTTCGGTTTGAATGATGTTGTCATAGCATCCTCTCTGTTATGATCAGGGTTCAGTCCGCGGCCATGCAGGGGCTTACTTTCTGAGGCTGATATATTTCTTTGTCTCGGGGACGACCCCGGTCTCCAAGGCACCGGCCACTTCCTGGATCACGCCGAACACGTCGACAGGCAGGAAGTCCCGACCGCCCAGACCGTAGATCCGGTTGATCATCAACGGTTTTGTCGCATACGGGTACAGGCTGGAGGCGATCTCCGTAAAGAGTGGGCCGTAAGCGCCGTACGAATCCGCCCGGTCCAGAACGCAGGCCGCTTTCAAATGCTTCAACGCATCTCCGATCTGCCGGTAGGGGAAGGGCCGGAAAAGCCGGGGCTTCAATAAACCGACCTTGAAACCGGCTTTGCGGGCCTCGTCGATCACATCCTTGCAGGTTCCCGCCGCAGAATTCAGGGCAATCAGGCCGAAATCTGCGTCCTCGAGGCGGTATGTATCGAACAGGCCATAACGCTTCCCGGAAATCTCCGCGAATTCATCGGCAACGCTAAGTGCGACGTCGAAGACATCCGTCATGACGGCATCCTGCACCGCCTTGTACTCGTGATACTGATCTGCCAGCACCAAGGGGCCGTAACTGACCGGCCGCGTAACATCGAGCAGCGTGTCCTGGGCCTTGAATTCGCCCACAAAGCGTTTGACGACCTCGTCGGGCAGAAAATCCACCATGCCGATCGAATGACTGATAATGAAACCGTCCATGCAGACCATGATCGGAACCTGAATCCGCGGATGCTCGGCAATCCGGAAGGCCTGAATCAGGTTATCATAGGCCTCCTGGGCGTTTTCCGACCATAACTGGATCCAGCCCGAATCCCGCGCCCCCATGGCGTCGGAATGGTCGCAGTGGATGTTCAGGGGGGCCGACAGGGCCCGGTTCACCACCGGCATGACGATGGGCAGCCTCATCCCGGCGGCCACGAAAAGCATCTCCCACATGAGGGCCAACCCAGGACCGCTGGTCGCCGTCACCACACGCCCGCCGGCGGCGGAAGCGCCGATACAGGCGCTCATGGCGCTGTGTTCACTTTCGACAAGAATCATCTCGGTCGTCACACGACCATCGGCGGTGAAATCGGAAAAGTTCTGCATCAGATCGGTTTGCGGTGTAATCGGGTAGGCGGCACAGACATCCGGATTGACCTGTCTCAGCGCTTCCGCCATGGCCTCGTTGCCCGTTACTGCGGCGTATGTTTTCATTATTTATCCTCCTTCCGCATCTGGATCGCCTTGTTCCCCTTCTTCCCGGGACACTCCAGTGCACAGATTCCGCACCCTTTACAGTATTCAAGATTAAATCCGGTCATTTTACCTTCCGCGACCGTCACGGCCATATCGGGACAGTACAGCCAGCACAACAAACAGTCGGTGCAGTTTTCGCGGGTATAAACCGGCTCGAAGGACCGCCACGATCCGGTCTTGATCAAAACGGAATTCCCCGGATTCTTCACCATAGGACCCTTATCAGTTTTGCGAATGACTCTTGTCTTCACGAGTTGCAACCTCCTCCCAGCTTCTGGCCACGGCATCAAGATTTCCCTGGATGGTTTTGGCGGAGAATTTCTTCCCAAAACTCTTTTCGACCGCTTGACTCAGCGAATCCAAATCGACCAGACCGGAAATCCGCCCCAGCGCCCCGACCATAGCCGAGTTCGGCAGGGGTTGTCCGAAAGAATCGATCGCGATTCCGGTACCGTCCACGCAGAATACTTTCTGTTTGGCCTTCAAAGGAATGAGCTTCTTCATCTCCTTGGCACTGTGGGCGGTGTTGATCAGAAAAAATGCCCGCTCATCCGCTCCGGCCGCGATGTCCACAAGGCTCAGCAAGCTAGCATCGACCACCACAATGAACAACGGCGTCGATACCGGACAGTGCATGCGCAGTTCTTTGTGACCGATGCGGTTGTAAACCTGCAAAGGGGCGCCGGAACGCTCCGGTCCATAGTCCGGAAAAGCCTGAACAAAACGGCCGCTCTGCATGCAGGCGTTGGCAAACACCTTCGCCGCCGTCACTGTGCCCTGACCGCCGCGGCCGTGCCATCTGATTTCAAACGTATTTCTCATCAGTTATCCTCTTCTTTCCTGTGGCTGGTTTAGTTTAGCCTTCTCTTAGACTTCACAGGTTAAGCGATTGAGCGCTTCCCAGTATTTCTCCACCGTCTTCTGCACGATGTCATCCGGCAGGACCGGCGCCGGCGGCTGCTTGTTCCAGTTGATCTTCTCCAGGTAATTCCGCACAAACTGCTTGTCGAAACTGACCGGAGACGTCCCTAGCCGGTAGGTATCGGCGGGCCAGAAACGGGACGAATCAGGGGTGAACAATTCATCGATCAGGAGGACTTCCCCGTCAAAGAGGCCGAATTCGAATTTCGTATCGGCGATGATGATTCCGCGCTCTCTGGCGGCGTTCTGCGCATAACTGTAAAGTTTCAACGAAAGTTCCCTGACCTTCTCGGCTGTTTCTTGTCCCACCAGTTCAACTGCTTGGGTAAACGAAATATTCTCATCATGGGCGCCCGTCTGTGCTTTGGTTGACGGCGTGAAAATGGGTTCCGGCAGTTGCTCCGCTTCCTGTAAACCTGAAGGCAGCGCAATCCCGCAAACCGAACAGCTGCGAAGGTATTCATTCCACCCGGATCCGGCCAGATAACCGCGGACAATGGCTTCGATGGGGAGCGGCTCGGCCTTCAATACCAGGATCGACCGCTCATGCAACTGATCCCTCTGCCAGAGACCATCATCCTGCCAGTGTTCCAGAGAAGGTTGCGTGGAAACAAGATGGTTCGCTACCAGATTTTTTGTCTTTTCAAACCAGAAATTCGAAAGGCGCGTCAGGATGACACCCTTTTCCGGGATCGGCGTGGGAAGCACAGAATCAAATGCCGACAGCCGGTCGCTGGCGACGATCATCAGATAACGATCGTCGTCGACACCATATACATCCCGCACCTTGCCGCTACGTAAACGCTTAAATCCAGTCATACCTGGCATGCATTCTCCTCCTCGGGGCATAAAAAAAGGCAGCAATTTGTTTTTGAAAACAAATCACTGCCTCGCATTTCTTTCGCTCCCTGTGCTCACGTTCAGGGCTCGTCCAAACCGTAAGGCTTATATTTTATAAAGGTGATCCTTTCACAGGCGTTTATATTTATTATCTATATCACGCCCAGGACCTGATCTTACCTCTGGAGTTTCCTATGCGACATGCATGCCAAACAGCTTCCGCCAAAATTCTTCCTGCTGCAAACAACCTGATACATGATATTTACAAAGTAAATACAGTCAATTGCATCGATTCAACACAATTCGGGTTTACAAAGGGCTTTTTTTCATACACGGTGCAGGCACGTTTTGTGATCAACAACCACAGCCAAGTCGTGCGATTTTCGAACACACGAGGGTTCGTTATCCCGGAACGCAACACGGCGCGGTTTGTACGAGTGATGTTTCGTATATGTCAGTTATTTAGGGTAAATAGCGAAAAAATCGGCATCCGCCGCCAATACACCCGGTAATCCCCACGGTCCTGCAAAGCCTTAAAAGAGTGATGTGCCAGAAACGTGCGGATTATACACGACGTGCTAAATTCGCACGGGTTATATTCCGGCGACTTCGCCTGAAAAAAAGACAGAAATAACGGCCACGCTCAGGTTCGACCTTGTTTTCCTTTTAAGTCGGGCGGTTGATCGAGAATAAAAATAATGATCCGTTCACCGGTAACCGTACTGATGTCGGTATGGAGACTGATAATTTTCGCGCCAAGGATCTCTTCCATGGCCGCTTCCAACAACGGACGCCCCTGTTCAAGAAGCTTGAAACGGATACGCTTGATTAATTCCCGCCCGTCTTTAGAATCATTTAAGCCGGCCAGGCGTATTTCCGCAGGGGTCAGCACATTTTTAAGCCGTACAACGATCATATCCTCGATGATGTAAACCCTTGTCTCCAGAGGACCGCGGCCCATGTAATCCTTTTCAAACTTGCTTATGGCCTCGCAGATCTCCGTCTCGATCTGGCCTCTGCTTCTGATCATTTCCAAACCCTCCGTGAATCTATCCCCTCCGATAATTCGAAAAAGTCCAAATTCCACAACTGTAAACGACTACATTATGCTATCAATGATCTTCTTCGCATTTTCTCAACATTACAAGTTCATTGGCAACTGGCGAGAAAAGAAAAGCCCCACAGGAACTGTGGGGCTTTTCGCACCATCTCTATTACTCGGGATTCGGACTTGGCGATTTGTCGATCATTCGCCAGCAGACCCCATGCGTATCCCGCGGATGAATGAAGGCCTGATACTTCTGTTGAGACTTCCAGTAGCGGACCTCCTTCCCTTCGCTGGTCCGCTCAGGAATAACCTGTACGCCATTGCTTTTTACCGCATTCACCGCATCGTTGACACTGTCGACATTGAGGCCAAGCAACTGCACACCGAATTCATAGTCGTCCCGTTCCCGCATGGGCTTCGCTTTACGCGACCAGCGCGTTTCGTCACCCTTACCAGAAAGGACCACGTTACCTTGGAGATCCAGAAGCTCGTACCATTCGTCGCCACCTTCCATCAGTTCTACAATTGTCGGACCGACGGCAAAACAGGTCACGTTGATCTGAAGATCATGATCGGTGTAACGTTCGGCAACGTCCCAGCCAAAGAGCCGGCAGTAATCCTGTTCGGCCTTGACGACATCGAATACGGCAATGCTGATCCGATCGATACAGTTTGCGACGACTTTTTCACTCACCGGGAAACTCCTGTTCTTACTTCTTGGGTTTCGGAAGGACCATTTCCGCCAGTTCTTCGCCGTAGATATGGCCCTTGGCGATCTGACGTCGCAGCTCAATATGATCGATGACACTGGAGCCGGTCTTATCGGCGTTGTTGAAGGCGTTGAAGCCCATCCAGGCATCGCCGTTCATGTTGGCGCCCAGCCAGTATCTCGCATGGACCTTCGTCGTATCCCAGAAGAACTTCTTCTTCAGGCGCACCGTCTCAATCGACTTCATCAGACACATGGGGAACGTCTGGGCCAAGGTCCAGACCATACCGTTGATGTGGTTGTCCAGAAGCGTGAAGTCCGTCGTCAGAGTTTTTAAGTAGTCATTGGCCTCTTTCAGGGCCGTGCCGGTCTTCATTTCACCATAAACGATCTCGCCGTTGTCCACGTACTTGTCGGTGACGACGCGGGGGTCGCGGACCCAGTTGCCGTCCTTGTCCTTCTTGACGGGCAGGGCCTTGCCGATCAGGCCCAGGCGCTCCATCTTGTAAGCACTGTAGGGAATATTCGAAACGCAGTTCCACATGGCATGCTCCATGGTCAGATTCCAGGGCAGGAAGTCCGTTGAACCGCCATCCGGGGAGGAACCCACTCGGGTACCGGCCTGACCGAAGGTCGCCGTGTCCGCGGAGATGTTCATATCACAGGCCTGACCGATTTCCTGGCCACCGGCAATCCGCATCCCGTTGACACGGCAGATAGTCGGAACGCCGCAATTCAATATTGCATCAACCATCGATCCAAACAGATAAATGTAGTCCGCATAATCTCTCGGTCTGCGGGTATAGTACTCAGCATATTCCTTGGTATTGCCGCCGGTGCAGAACGCCCGGTCACCGACACCCGTAAAAATGGCGGCCACAATCGACTTGTCTACGGACGCTTTGTGGAAGCCGGCAATAACCCCTTTCACCATATCCGTTGTGTAGGAATTGAACTGAGCAGGATTATTCAAGGTAATCCATGCCGTGTAAAGCCCTTCAACCACATTTCCCTTGGCATCGAGAAGCGGTTTCTTCTCATACATCGTGGTGGGCGCTTCGGTCCGATTAAACTTATCGTCATACAAATTGTGATCTTTCAGAACATTGTCTCTTACCAGCCAATCCAGTGCCATAATACTTACCCCTTTCTTTACTTGTGTTCTTGAGTGAAGAAGCCTGACGACTTCATAAATTGATGCCGTCAGGCATTCATTTTCTTGATGCATCCCGTTTCCGACAGCCGTGGTTTCTGACCGGCCAGGTTTTCGCAGGAAGTCCGGGTAATTTTTGTTTCTCAGGTCATGCCGTAACCGCCGTCCACGCACAGAAGCTGGCCCGTGATATAGCTCGAATCGTCGGAAGCAAAGAAGATGAACGGTTTCGCCACTTCTTCCGGCTCCGCGAAACGGCCCAGAAGAATACGGCCCGCGTAGATGTCCTTCAGCTTGGGATCCGTCGTGATCTTTTCGGTCATATCGGTGCTGACAATACCCAGGGAAATGACGTTGCAGGTGACACCGATACCGGCCAATTCTCTTGCCACGGACTTGGTGAAGGAAATGATACCGCCCTTGGCCGCGCTGTATTGAACCTGGCCCTTTGTGCCGACCACTCCTGCCACGGAGGTGACATTGACGATCCGGCCGTAATTCTGTGCCTTGAAACACTTGTAAGCCGCCTGGATTAAGAGGAAAGGACCCTTCATGTGGATGTCCACGATCTCGTCCCACTGCTCTTCCGTCATCTTATTCAACATGGCCGGGTTGGTCACACCGGCGTTGTTGATCAGAATATGCACGGCACCGAAGGCATCAACAGCGGCCTGAACGGTTTTCTCCGCGTCGGCTTTGACCTCGACCCTGCCCTGCACAGCGATGGCCTTACCACCCATCTTGGTGATCATTTCGACCACTTCATTGGCCGTTTTGTGATTGCCGGCATAGTTCACCACCACATTTGCACCTTCCTGTGCAAAAGCCAGGCTGATCGCCCTGCCTACGCCTCTTCCTCCGCCGGTTACGATAGCGGTCTTCCCTTCCAGTTTACCCATTGGCACTAACCCCCTATCTCTTTATTTTAGTCTTTTCAATCCATCATGGAAACCGTATATCCCCCGCCGCTGGCACCATTATGCAGCCTTCCACAAGTGCGCTCTCCTAGCAAATATGCCTTTTTTTGTCAAGCAAATTCTCCCGCCGTCCGGGCAGGAGAATGTATCCGTAACCATTGCCATATCATGGCCTTACACAATTCGAGCCTGCTCGAAGATGGGCCGATCAATACAAGGCAAACCAGCTTTCAATAAGGGGGGCATCAAGGCATCAACTTTTCAAATTGACAAGGAAAATAAAGTATGATAGCGACGCGAATTGGCAACAGCAAGTTGTCTTTTCTTTCACACTGTGACAGGTCAAGCCTAATCGCATGTATTTTCAGGAATTCCCGGTTTTTATCACAATTGACCTTTTACAAAATTGCAAATCACTAAATCAGGAGGATATGTATGAGCAAAGTTGGAATTATTGGTGTGGGACAAAGCTCGTTTGTACGCAGCTACCCCGGTTCCATCAGGGAATTGGCTTTCGAAGCCTACAGCGATGCCATGAGAGACGCTCAAATCACGAACGATCTCATTGATGCGACAGTTATCTGTTCGTCCCCCGAGTATGACAAGCAGAGATCACCAGCCGGCGTCGTCGCCGAATATCTTGGTCTCAATCCGCAGCCAACCTTTTACGTGGAAACGCTGTGCTCCTCGAGCAGCACGGGTCTCAAGCTGGCCTATTCGCTGGTCAAGTCGGGTCTGCACAGTTGTGTCATGGTTCTGGGATTCCAGATCATGTCTCAGTTAACCTCAGCGGAGTCTCAGGAGAGAATGGGACGCGGCGCCGACATTCAGTGGGAATCCCCCTTCGGCACCATGATGCCTGCTTATTACGCCCTGCATGCCCAGGCCCACTTTGCCAAGTACGGAACAACACCCGATGACCTCGCCCTCATCCGCATTAAATCCGGCACCTATGGCCAGTTGAATGACCGCGCCGTCTTCCGCAAGGAAGTAACCCCGGACATGTTCGCAGATAAGGACGGTTTTGGCAGCCCCGTTTCCAGCCCCTTGAGAGTGGGTGACTGCTGCGCCAACGCCGACGGCAGTTCCTGTATCATCGTTGCCAGCGAAGAGAAGGCCAAGGCCCTCTGCAAGAAGCCCGTGTGGATTCTCGGCATCGGTGCCGCATCGGCCCCGGTCAACATGGTCGGCCGTGATCAGTACTCCGGTCTTCTCGTGGGTATCGAAGCGGGCAAACAGGCCTACAAAATGGCCGGTATTTCCCCCAAGCATATTGACGTCGCCGAAGTGCACGATTGCTTCACCATCGCCGAAATGATGGCGACGGAAAACCTCGGCTTTGCCGAACCAGGTGGTGGTGCGGAATTGATCCGGGCGAAAGAAACCTACAAGGAAGGCAGCATTCCGGTTAACGTAGACGGTGGTCTCCTTTCCAAGGGGCATCCCATCGGGGCGACCGGCGGCTCCCAGGTCAGAACCATCGTTCTGCAGCTCCGGGGCGAGGCGGGCGCAATTCAGGTCAAGGATCCGACCATCGGCTTGGTCCATAACATCGGTGGTGTCGGACTGTATGGTAACGTTACTATTTTAGGGAGAGAATAGCCATGGCGAAACAAGAAATTGACCGTCGTTTCAATAAATTCGGCACCGTGAGTTTCATGGGTGTCTCCAAAACCAATGATTTTATAGATTATCTCGAGCAGGGTAAGGTCATGGGTACCCGCTGCAAGGCCTGCGGCAAGACCTTCTTCCCCCCGAGAGCGGACTGCTTCCACTCGCTGACCAGCGACATGGAGTGGTTTGAAGTAAGCGGCACTGGCACGCTTCAGACCTTCAGTACTCTCCGGTATGCACCGGTCGGTTTTGAAGGCGATCTGCCCTACACCATTGCCGTCGTCGATTACGGCGACTACAAGGTGTTCGGCCGTATCGACAAAGCGATCGCTTCGCCCGATGATGAACTGAAAGTCGGGATGAAAATGAAAGTCGTCGCCGGAAAGACCGCCAACGGCCAGAGCACTTACTTTTTCCAGAAAGCCTAACCGTACGCTGCAGATCAAAGCATAAACGGAGCACCAAAGGTCAGGGGAACGATCCCGTTTCCCTGACCTCTTTTTTTATTACCGGTCAAAGTTGGCTCTTGACAGAACTATCGAATTCATATAGGAATAGCGCCTCATCCTGCCGGTGAGACCAAGAGAATTTAAGAGGAGGAACGTTTTTTGGCTACACATAAATCAGCGGAAAAGAGAAGCAAGCAGGCGGAGAAACGCCAGGACAGGAACATGGCGGTCAAATCGAAGGTAAAGACCCAGATCAAAACGGTACTAAGCGCCGTGGAGAGTAAGGACAAGGAGGCAGCCGCCAATTCCCTTGAAAAAACCATCCCGCAAATTGCCAAAGCGGCAGCCAAGGGGATCATTCACAAGAGAAACGCTTCGCGCAAGATTTCGCGATTAACCAAAAAGGTAAACGCACTGGTTCCAAAGGCTTAATTTAAAAGCCTGCGATCATCAACCGATACGCCCTCTCAGCCATGTCGTTCGACAGCTTGACGAGGGCTTCTTTTTTGCTGTTGTCCAGGGCATTCTGGGTCAGATAATCCTCATTTCCGGAAAAGTTGCGATCTTCCCACAGGGTGCGCCCTGTCTCCCGCTTTTCAAAAACGATCTGCACGTAAAGGGTGATATTTTCTTCCGCAGCCAGGTCGGCTTCCTCATAGGCCGTATGGCTCATCGATATTCTCTGAATCGTGCCCCGGACCACCGCGTCCGCTTCCGCTTCATCTCCTACGACCTGGAACAAATTACCCCGGACAAACTGATCGATCAGGGCGTTGCGAAAAATATTCTCCAGGTATGCTTCATCGGTCCGGTTGAGGAAATTTCCCACGTAGATTTTTCGGATTCC
>Ga0302253_1000985_pt1 | contig 19356 bp, 23 predicted proteins | sample AAG_RA_Trp_MG_FD_193537 | JGI IMG/M metagenome (GOLD analysis project Ga0302253, IMG submission 193537) | Enriched activated sludge microbial communities from anaerobic digester in WTTP, New Holstein, Wisconsin, United States - AAG_RA_Trp | ecosystem: Engineered > Bioreactor > Anaerobic >...
CGATATTCGCCCCGGGTGTCACGAAGATCGAGGAACTATGCGGTATCCCGGTTCTCGGTGTTGTACCGTTCTTCCCGCTCCCCCTCCCGAGCGAGGACTCTCTCTCTCTTGGGGACAAACGGCTCTCGGAAAGCGGTGTCCGTATCGCGGTGATCCGCCTCCCCCGGATTGCGAATTTCACGGATTTCGAGCTGCTGGAACAACATGCCTCTGTTGATTATGTACAGCCGGGAACATCGCTGGACGGGTACGACTGTATCATCATTCCCGGAACCAAGAACACGATCGATGATCTGCTCACCCTGAAGCAAACAGGGACGGATCGCGAGATCATCCGCATGAGGGAAGCAGGTGTCCCGGTCATCGGCATATGCGGCGGGTACCAGATGCTGGGAAGGACTCTTGTCGATGCCGGCTTTGAATCTGCCGCAGGAACCTATGAGGGGCTCGGGTTACTGGACTGCACCACGTACTTTACAAGCTATGACAAGAACACAACACAGGTAACGCGCTATGCCAGGCCGGTTCCCCCCATCCTTTCGTCAATGGGGAGGGTTACCGGCTATGAGATCCATATGGGGAAGACCGAAACCGGCAGCTGCCGGGAAGCGCTGGAAGGGGACGGGCTTGTCAGCAGCGACGGGCTGGTATTCGGGACGTACATGCACGGGATCTTCCAGAACCCGGACGCCGCAAACGCGCTGCTCTCGTATCTTCACACGAGAAAAGGTTTGCCTCTCACACCCATCACGGATACTTCTGCCGATCCGTACGAATCTCTCGCGGCAGTGTTTGAAGAGCACGTGGACATGGACAGGATCATCAGGATCCTGAATGAAAAACCCCCGGTTACCAGAAAAAGGAAAAACCAAAGCAGGATCAGCTGATGATACTCGTGATGCTGTGGAATCCTTCCCCCTGACGATCAGCACATTTCACGGCATCGGCTTTCGAAAAATCCACCCGCCCGGTTACCCGGCATTTCGTGCAGTAGGCAAGCGAGGGGGATTTTACATACTTCCCCCCGACCCGGAACTCCCGGCAGTGGATGCAGAACCCGCAGTTCTCTGTCGGTTCTTTCTTTCCGGGCAGGCACTGGACCGTGCCCGTTGTCACCGGCAGGATCCGATAGTCGTCTTCAGCCATTGAATTCCTCCAATTGTGTCTGCTGATATCCCGTTTCGCCCGTGAGAATATAAAACCGGAGAATCGTGACAGCAAAAAGCACTAGCATTAAACCATTATGGCACGAAAACTGATGCATGAAGGTGTGCATCATGTGCGGCGGCGAGGGAACCCGCCTCCGCCCCCTGACGTTCGAGCGGCCGAAACCCTGTATACCCATCGTCAACCGCCCGTCCATCCAGCACCTTGTCTCCCACCTCTCGAACATGGGATTCCGGGAGGTTGTCGTCACGCTCGGGTACATGGGATCTGCAATCGAGGACGCACTTGGCGACGGATCTCTGTTCGGCGTTGAGATGACCTATGTCCACGAGAAGACCAAGCTCGGGACCGCGGGAAGCGTGAAAAATGCACAGAACTATCTTGACGGACACGATTTTCTCGTTGTGGGCGGCGATCATGTCACCGACCTGAATGTTCTTGAATTTTACCGTGCACACCAGAAGGAGAAAGCTGCAACGTCCATCGGCCTGCTCTCCATCGACGATCCCGGTGAATACGGTATCGCGGAGATCGATGTCAGCTATACGATCCGGCGGTTCAAGGAAAAACCGGCTCCCGGCGAGATCTTCTCGAACCTCGCCAGTACCGGGATGTACGTCTGCAATCCCTCGGTATTCGACCACATCCCGCCGAATACAAAATACGATTTTGCCCGCGACCTTTTCCCGGCCCTCATGGAGAACGGGGAAACGATCAAGGGCTGGCTTGCCCGGGGCAACTGGACCGATGTCGGAAGCCCGCACTCGCTGCGACAGGCCGAGCGCTGGAAACTGCAGGACATCGCGTTTACTGATATTATTGGCAATCTCTCCAGTCACGGTGCACAGGTGAAAGGCCCGGTCCAGCTCGGCGAATCGATAACGCTGGGGAAGAATACGAAGGTGATCGGACCCGTTGCTATCGGCCAGGGCACAACCATCGGTGACAATGTCCTGATCGGACCCTATACAAGCATCGGTGACAAATGCAGTATCCGGAATAACGTCAAGGTCTTCTCATCCTCGCTCTATAACCGGGTCATTGTCGGTGCGAACAGCACGATCTCGGGAAGTATCATCGACAACGATACCCATATCGGAGAGAAATGCAGCATCGAGAACGATACCGTCATCGGCCCGCGCGTGGTTCTGCGCGACCGCGTGGTCATCCACTCCAAGACCCGGCTCTGGCCAGAGGTTGTCATTCCGGATGGAACCGTGGTCAAGGAGCATGTGCTCAACGAGAAGTTCGACCTGAAATACGACGGGTCGTAGGATCCTTCCAGATTCGTTTTTGCGTTTAAATGACAATATCGTGGAGGAATTTCAGGGAAATTGTATGCGTAGGATTTTCCCTGACATTCAGAACATCGATTATGCGGGCTGTTTTGCCTCTTTTTATTACGATGGACGCCACCTCCCATGGCGGGTCGCCCCGTGGCGTATCAAAACCTGATTGAAAAAAAAACTGAACGGGTTCCTGTTCCGCTGTGGCCTGAAGAACCTGATGGTTCTTCCCGCATCTAATCCATTGGGATTCGATGAAAGGGTTTTCCAGATCCCTCTCTTCATTCGCGCAGAATGAAGCCCCCCGGAGAAGCAAGAGACGGGGAGCCCTTGCATGAAACGAGAAAGTACTCCTGCTGTATCAACGAACCGGACAACAGCCCTGCGAGCAAAAAAGAGTGACGCTGGTACCACTTCACCAATAAAAAAGGCATCATACTTCCCGACAGGAAAACGGGACATCAGTCCCGTTTTACAAGGCGGTGCGTTATCGCAACAAGCGGGTGACGGGCGTAATCGAGGATCTGGATATCGTCAAGGGTTTTCAGGTTCATCGCATGGGCGGTCCGTTCCATCCCGAGCTCGATATCCTCCCTGACATCGATGATATAGGCATCGAGCGCGGTAATCCCGAGCCTCTTTGCAGCAACCGCACGGTGATGACCATCGACGAGAATTATCCGCCCGGGCCGCTTGACCACGATGATGGGTTCGGCGAGACCTTTCTTGATTTCGTAAATTCTTCCCTCCAGTTCGTCCTCATATATCTTGGACTGGGTAGGGAGGAGATCCCTTATAGGTACTGTTCCGCGGTCAAGGTTCGGATCGACGTTGTACAGCTTCTTCAACGTGGTGATGAAATTGAAGACTTTCTCGGGAGAGACGTGCTCGATCTGGGATCGGATCACATCCGAGTTTGAAATAATCCCGAGCAGGTGGTTCCGTTCATCAACGACAGGTAATTTCTGGATACCGCTTCTGAAAATTACACGTGCTGCATCGTTGATATCCATCTCCGGGTCAGCCACGATCAGGTTCTTCGACATCACGTGTTCGACCGGCGTTGATGATTGCACGAACAGGAGGTCCCGGGCGGATATGTACCCCACGACAACACTGTTGTCGATGACAGGGAAACCGTCATGGTGAGTCTTGTGAATTTTATCAATGACATCCTTGGCCGTGCCGCCGATATCAACACTCACGACATCATAGGTCATATAATCCTTGACCCGTTTTTTGTCCATCATTACTCCTTTAGTGAACGAGGAATAAAAGACATCGGACAGAGCGGATGGGCCGGGATGCAAACGATGCGATGCTGCTTGGTTTCTCTCCCCGGCACAATTAATGATTTCGTAATGGATATATCAGTGGCAATTCAAAGCAAGCGGAAGCGGAATGATTTATGACGGTTGGATGAGGATATAATACGGAGGAACTGAAATAATGGGCGAGAAAAAGCAGAAGGAAGAACTAAAAAAGAGGGTGTACCAGGTTTTCATTATCGGTGCCTGTGTCCTGTTTGTTGTTCTTATGATTTTATCCGGCATGGGCTCACACTGGCTTACGATGTTCACGGTAGTAAAACCCGGTGATACGGTTGTCATCGATTATACCATGTATGATGCTGCCGGGAATCCGGTCATGACCTCCAGCCAGCAGGCCTATACCCACGCTGCCGAGAAAGGCCGGGACATTATCATCTCGCGGCAGCTCTCGATGACGGCAGGAAGGAACCTGACCTCGACCATTTTTCCTGTCATGATTTACACAAGTACCGGCGGATGGACAACACAGTACGCTCTCTTCTCCACGGAATATGATGCGATTAACCGGCAGCTGGTCGGCATGAGAACCGGTGAACAGAAACGGATAGCGATCCCCAACAGTTCCATCGAACAGGAATGGTCTGCAGCCCAGCTCGCGAACAACAGCGTTGATATCAACGATATAAAAACAGGAGATTTCTTTGCCCTCGGTGTTTCGAATGATCCCTATGGGATGAAGAGTAACAATTCCACAACCTATACGCGCATGGGCGAAATAACCCGCAAGACCAACGAGAGCGTTGTCGTCGATCTTGGGTATCCCGCAGTCGATATCAGTGTCGTATCCATTAATGCGAAAACCTGATCATCTCTTTTTGCTGTATCCCGATGGGGCCATTGTGCCTGATCACAGAATCATCTTCGTTGCAATGAACAGCCGGCCTCATGAATAGCGTCCATCTGGAGCAAGCAAGAATTGAGATGAACTATACGCGGGAACCGTAAATCCGCTTCACGCGGTGGGCAACGGTCTTCCAGCCTTCCTTGCGCATGAGCGGCCCGTCACGGAGTTTCAGGTGCGTGATCCTGAACTTCTTTTTCGAGACGGTGTAAACTTCCCCGACGACAAACGGTTCTTCGCCATCGCATTCCTTGTAGAGGGGGAGGGTATGCCAGCCGTCGTGGATCGAGATCTTGACCACAACGGTCTCGATAGCTCGTGTCCAGAGGGTCGTGACCGCGGGTGCTTTCGCGCGGTTCACCCGCTTATCACTGCATTCGATTGATGTAATCTCGACACCGAATGCGTCGTCGCCGCATTCTGCAACGACGTGATCACCGACAGCACACTCGTCCTCTGCTGCAAGCTCGACACTGCAGACTCTTGATGTGCCTTCGCTGGAAACGATCGCTTTGATCTGCAGCGACTGCGGCTCACGCTCTTTTTTGATCCGGTGGTGGTGACCGCAGGCCGTGCACCTGACGAGCGTATCACGGGATTCCGCGATCACTTCGTGCTCGGTTTCGTCCCTGCACCCGGGACAGCTGGCGGTGATAAACATTGAATATGAATGGAAACCCTCACATGATAAAGCATGGAGGCGCAGGAGATAATCCGGTGCCGGGGACACCCGCTTGTCCTTGGCACCCATCCCACAACATTCGAAGTGACGCGTGAGGAACACCTCACGAAAAACGGTAACTGCATCATCGCAATCGGGGCGGACAAGGGATGTGCAGGACTCTCACCGGCTTTTAAAAACGTCCTGGCCCACGATGACGCGATCCTTGTCACGCGTCTTGCCTGCGCAGGAACGGTCGTGGAAATACGTTCACGCGGTTCTTCGGCATTCACCCTGGACCACCCGACCGATCTGGTCTGGAGGAAGAGTGCGTTCGTCTGCGGCCGCACGATCGGAATCCTTTCCGACACGGTGGCAAAGACCCTGCCGCGCGAACTGGTGCAGTGCCTCGAACAGGGAGAAGAGATGGTCGTTACCCTGACGGTCAGGAGTCCCGGCTGAGCATGGTGACCTTCATCTCTGCCTCAGCAAGCAGGGCTTCGCACTGCCGGATAAGCGCGGCACCCTGCTCGTAGAGCCGCATGCTCTCGTCAAGGCTGGTGTTCCCGTCTTCGATCTTCTCGATGATCCGCTTCAGTTCCTCGATCTTCTTCTCATAGGTTTCCGTCATGGTCTACACGCTCCACGGCAACATCGCTGCTGCCGTCATAGAACCGGAGTTTCAGCCGGTCGTTTTTTTTCAGGTCTGCAGTCCCCCTCACGACACGGCCATCCCTCTCGGCAACACAATACCCCCGGGAAAGCACAGCACGGGGGCTTCTTCCCTCAAGTTTTGCCCGGAGTTCAGCCAGGAGGAGCCGGTTGCGTTCCAGCTGTGATGCAAATCCCCGTTCGAGACGGTCGGCAAGATCGGCTGTTGCCGTCTTCCGCTCGTCAATCCTGCGGAGAAACCGCTGAGGCCGGAGCCGGTCCCGGAGGCCATTGATCTCTTCTTTTGCCCATGCTGCCCGCCCGAGCAGGGATGTGTTCATCCGGACCCGCAGTTCCTGGAGCCGGAGGGAAAGGACATTCCTGTCCGGGACCACGAGTTCTGCCGCTGCTGACGGGGTCGGGGCCCGGACATCTGCTGCAAGGTCGGCGAGTGTCACATCAACCTCATGGCCGATAGCGCTGACAACAGGAACATGACATCCAGCGATGGCTTTTATAACATCGGGGTGGTTAAAGGGGAAGAGATCTTCAAAACTTCCGCCTCCCCGTGCAACAATAACAACATCGACAAGACCGTCAAGACGGCGGATGGCTGCTGCGATCTCCCGGTGGGCATCCTCGCCCTGCACGGCAGTTGGTGAGATAATGATCTCCAGCGGATATCTCCGCTCCACGACATTCCTGATATCATGGATGACAGCACCCGTCTCCGAGGTGACCACACCAATCCGTGCCGGGAATGCCGGAAGTGCCCGCCTGCGGCTGGTGTCAAAGAGGCCCAGCGCAGCAAGTTCTTTCTTCCACTGCTCGACCAGCAAATACTTCTCGCCAAGACCGGCCTTCTCTATCTTTTTCACCTGCAACTGGTACGTCCCGTGGGGCGCATACACAGTGACCGTTCCGGAAACGATGACTTCCAATCCTTCGCATGGGGTGAATGAAAGCCGGTCGGCATCCGAGCGCCACATCACGCATTTAATGACTGCCGCAGTACTTCCCCCCCCTTTCTCCGAAAGCGAAAAGTACCGGTGGCCCCGGCCATGATGCTTGAAATTCGTCACCTCGCCCCTGACCCTGATATCCTGCAGCCGCTGGTCGTCAAGGAGTTCTGCGATGATGGCTGAGAGCTCGGAGACAAGAAGCGGGGCTGCTGTTTTCCCTTCCGGCTCGTCCGGGGTATTGAACCAGTCCATCAACAACTATTAGGACAAAACCGCATATCAAATTAGAGGGTTATGGGGTCGTTTGCCGTATCCAGCATGTTCTTTCACGAGTATACGACTCCTGAGATCTTCCGCTATGTCTCACGTTCGGGCCTGGACGGAATCGAGTACTGGCTCGAAACCCCGCACTTCTGGCTCCGCGGGCTTCCTGTTGAGGAAGTGCTTTCCTGTCGCAGGGACCACCCGGAAATCCGCTCGTTTGCCGTCCATGCACCTGTCCTCGATCTGAATCCCTGCTCTATCAACCCTGACGTAGCCGAAGTCTCTGTGCGGTATGCTGTCCGGTCCGTGGATATTGCGGAACATCTGGGAGCCCGCCTGCTGACGCTCCATCCCGGCCGCCGGACGGCACGACGTCCCCCCGGCGAGGCTGACGCAGCCCGGTTTGAACGGTACCTTGCAGCCCTCCGTGACGTGGCCATACGCAATTCCGTGAAGATATGCATGGAGAACATGGAACCGGCCGTCAATGCGATCCTCAGCACACCGGAACGTGTCCGGGAGCTGATGGATGATGAACCGTGGCTTTTTTTTACCCTCGATATATCGCATGCGCTGGCGAAATCCGATGAAGAGCCCTTCCGGTATATCGATCTTTGCGGCGACCGTCTGGCAAATGTGCATATCAGCCGGAAGGACGGCAAAAACCTTCACTTTCCGCTCGACCGGGATCCGCTGATGGCAAGGGTCATCTATGCCCTGAAAGATGACGGATATACCGGGTCGCTGACGCTCGAGATCGATGATCTGAATTTCCCGCATCACCTTACGGCTGAAGAAAAGATCGCCATCCTCTCGCGTGACCGGGCGTTCATGCATGAATGTCTGCGATAAGCGCTGGGTTTATTAAATCAGTTTCCGAATATACTGGTAAGACTTTCAGTCGGAATTATCTGCGTGCACCCGCACGTTGTGAAACACAATGATAGAAAACGCTTTCCAAATCTTCCTTTTCATACTCTGTGTCATCCTGTCAGCTTTTTTTTCAAGTTCGGAGGTCGCGCTCATATCGATGACCCGGGCCCGGGTAAGGACGCTCGACAACGAGAACCGCGTCGGATCTCATGCTCTCGTTGCACTGAAGGAATCGCCCGAGCATCTCCTGACCACAATCCTCATTGGCAACAATATCGTCAACATCGCCGCGGCATCCCTTGCAACGGCGATTGCGATCCAGCAGTTCGGGGATATCGGCGTCGGGATCGCGACCGGTTTCGTGACCATCGTGGTTCTCGTGTTCGGGGAGATCGGTCCCAAGATCTATGCCAGCCGGGCGCCGGACTCGTTCGCACTGGCGGTTGCCCCGGTCATCCTGTTCCTCTCAAAAGTTTTCTCACCGGCCATCTGGCTCGTGGAGCGGGTGAGTCCGAAGCTTGGTATCGGGAAAGAGACAACTGAGCCGGCGGTGACCGAGGACGAGATCAAGGAATGGATCGATGTGGGCAAGGAGGAGGGGACCATCGAACCTGAGGAACAGGACATGCTGTACTCAGTCCTTGAGTTTGGCGATACGACCGCACGCGAGATCATGACGCCACGTGTCAACGTGGTTGCCATACAGGACACGATCTCGTTCGAGGATGCAATCCGGATCTTCAACGAGACCGGGTTCTCACGCATTCCCGTCTATCACGGCCAGATTGATAACATTACCGGTATCCTGAATGTCAAGGACGTCTTCTCCGCCATGGTCTCGCACCGGAAGGACTCGACAATCCGCGGGGTCATGTACGATCCCATGTTCGTTCCCGAAACCAAGAAGATCGATGACCTGTTAAAGGAACTCCGGATACACCGCGTCCAGATGGCAGTCGTCATCGATGAGTACAGCAGTTTTGTCGGGATCGTCACCGTTGAGGACATCCTCGAGGAGCTTGTCGGGGATATCCTCGATGAGTTCGACAAGGAGGAACCCGGAGTGCAGGAACTCGCCCCCGGCGTCCATGTTGTGGACGGCCAGATGTGGGTCGAGGAGATCAACGAGACGATGGATCTTGCACTGCCTGTCAGCGAGGTCTACGAAACTGTCGGCGGACTGGTCATCGATCGGCTCGGGCACCTCCCCCAGCACCCGGGCGAGAAAGTCGAGATCGATGACGGCCGTATTACGCTTGTTGTCATGCAGATGCACGGTCGGCGCATCGTTAAGGTGAAGATCGTGAACCATGCTGCCCATGCTGACGGCCCGGGGCAGCCAGAAGACCGTGCATACCCGGAGATAAAATGAAGAAACGCATTACCGTGCTTGCATCAGGCAGGGGATCGAACTTCCAGGCAGTTATCGAGTCTGTTGCAGCGGGCCGGATACCTGCAACCTGTGTGGCACTCATCACCGACAATCCGAAAGCATACGCCATTGAGCGGGCAGAGAAAGCGGAAGTCCCGGTTGTTGTCCTTGACTATTCATCCTTTGCGTCCAAGACAGAATATGAAAAGGCTCTTCTCGATGCCATGAAAAAAACACGGGCAGATCTCTATGTACTTGCGGGATATATGCGAATCCTCGGACCCGGGATTGTCCGGGCATTCCCGCAGAAGATCATCAATATCCATCCTGCCCTGCTGCCGAGTTTCACCGGCCTCCACGGCCAGCGTCAGGCCGTGGAGTATGGCGTGAAGGTCTCCGGGTGCACGGTCCATTTCGTAGACGAGAACCTGGACTGCGGCCCCATCATTCTCCAGAAATGCGTGCCGGTACTCCAGGATGATGATGAGGATGCGCTTGCCGACAGGATCCTTGTTGAAGAGCACAGGTGTTACCCGGAAGCGATACGCCTCTTCTGCGAGGGAAGGCTGGAAATTATTGGCAGGACCGTCCGAATCCGCTGATGGTTCCGCAAAGAAATGGCTTTGAGCCTGACATCCGTCACCACGGTTTTTTTACATGGGACATCCATAGTACGCACAACCGGGCCCCGGCAGGTATGCCATGAAGGAGCGATCGAAAACCCCCGCAACAAAACAGGTGGCAAGGGAACGGATCAGTGTCCTGTTTGCACAGGCACGGCTGGCTTTTCCCGAACATCCGGAACGGAGTAACCGGTATGTAGCCATAGCCCGGAGGATTGCCATGCGCCAGCGGGTCAGGATTGATCGCGGTTTCCGCCGCCAGTTCTGCCACCACTGTTACGCGTTTCTCGTACCGGGAAAGAACATGCGGGTGCGGGTGCACCGGGGCAATGTTGTCATAACCTGCCTGGAGTGCAAAAAAAAGACCAGGATTCGCGTGGTGAGATCAGATGAACAGTGATGACCGGTCAATGCAGGACCTCAAGCCGACGGTCTGGATTGGCAAGCAGGGTTGCACCGGAACCATGATTGAAGAGATTGTTACCCAGCTGAAAAAGCGGAAGCTGATAAAAGTGAAATGGCTGCAGAATACCGAGATCGACCCGGAATCTGTCGCAGCTGAGGCCAGAGCCCGCCTTGTCGAAGTGAGGGGGAGGACCATGGTACTTGCAGAAAAAGGCAGGGCTGTTCCCAAAGTACCTGCATCCAAAGCGCCGGTAATATCACCGGGCACAACACAGTCCCGGGTAATCGGGAAAATGAAGCCGGCGAAGAAAAAAGAATAAGGTATCACGATTCCCGGTACCCGGCCGACATGATCAGATCCTCACGTTTTTCACCGTCGGCGAAACCGCCTGTGGAAATATATAAGAACCCTCCTGTCCTATAAGTTAAGACTGTTATTTCATTATCAACAGTAGAGGTATCAGATGACGACTGTATACGATGTTCCCCCGGACCATATCATCCGAAGGGCTGCCGAGGAGCTCAAGAAGCGGAAGGAGATCGTTCCCCCCGCATGGGCTGCCTTTGCAAAGACGGGCGTGCACAAAGAGATGCCCCCCGAAGATCCCGACTGGTGGTTCACCCGGGCAGCAGCAGTACTGAGACGCGTCTATGTCGACGGCCCGCTGGGTGTCGAACGGATGCGGAGTTTCTATGGCGGCAACAAGAACCGCGGTTCCAAGCCCAACGCGTTCCGCAAGGGCAGCGGCTCGATCCTCCGTAAATCCCTCCAGCAGCTCGAGGCTGCCGGCCTTATCATCCACGACAAGACCGGACGCCGGGTGTCTGCCGAGGGCATGAAGTTCCTTGACAACCTCTCGCAGGAAGTCAAAAAGAACCCGCCCGCACCGGTCCCGAAGCGTGTCAAACCCGTAGTGGAAGAGCCCAAGAAGGCCGAAGGCAAGAAGGGCGGCAAGCAGAAGGGCGAGAAGGCCCCGGCAGCAGAAGGCGCCGAGGGCGGCAAGGCTGAGAAGAAGCCGGCAGCCAAGAAAGAGAAGGCTGAAGGCAAGAAAGCAGATAAAGCAGAAGCACCCCAGTGAGGTGTACCAATGGGAGACGACGAGCTGGCAGAACTTCGCAGGCGCAGGATGGCACAGCTGCAGCAGCAGGCCGGTGACCAGCAGGGCATGCAGGAAGAGCTCGAGCGGCAGCAGCGGCTGAAATCCCAGATCCAGATGATACTCATGCAGGTTCTCGAGCCCGATGCGCGGGAACGGCTGAACACCATCAAGCTGACCAAGCCCGAGTTTGCCGGTGCGGTCGAGCAGCAGCTGGTTGCTCTTGCACAGAGCGGACGGCTGCAGAAGAAGATTACCGATGCACAGCTCAAGGAGCTGCTCCGGCAGCTCGCGCCCCAGAAGCGGGATTACTCCATCACACGACGATAATGAAAGCTGGAGTGCTGTACAGCGGCGGAAAGGACAGTTCCCTTGCATCCATGATGCTGGGTACGTATTACGAGGTTGAACTCAACACGTTCGTGTTCGACCCGCTCCGCCAGATCCCGCAGCTGGAGGCTGCGGCGCGTGCACTGGGTTACCCCCTGATAAAAAGGGTATTTCCGGAAGGAATGCTGAACAAAATGGCCGACCTGGTGATTGCCAAAGGGTATCCGAATGATGCCATCAACGCAGTCCACCTGGCCGCTGTTGAATCGCTCGCCGCGGAGTATGACGTGGTCGGGGACGGTACACGGTTCGATGACCGGGTCCCGATGCTCCCGCGCGAGACCGTCCAGAGCCTGATGGACCGGACCGGGTGCTCGTACGTGCGGCCCCTGCTCGGGATCCCCAGGCGCGAAATCGACCGGCTGTCAGACCGGTTCCTCGTTGTTCAGTACGGGGAGACCGGGTCGATCCGGAACGGAGATTATGAGAAAGAGATCCGGGATGCGATCCGGGCCCGCGGGTCCGATCCGGCATCCCTGTTTCCGGCACATCACGAGCAGTCACTGGTCGTGGGCAGGAAAGCATAAGTGAGTTGGTGACAACATGAGCAAACTAAGCAAAGGCAGGAAGATACGGCTGGCGAAGGCATGCGACCAGAACCGGCGCGTACCCCAGTGGGTAATGGTCAGGACCAAACGCGGTGTTGTATCACACCCGAAAAGGCGCAACTGGCGCAAGAGCACGCTGAAGGTGTAAGCCATGGCAGAGAACATGCAGGAGCACATTTACATCATCCCCCTGCGGGATGCACGGCGGATGCCCCGCTGGAAGCGGAGCAACGGCGCAATCAAGGATATCAAAAAATATCTCGCCAAGCACATGAAGAGCGAGGATGTCAAGCTTGACAAGGGTATCAACGAGATGGTCTGGAGCCGGGGTGCGGAGAAGCCGCCATCGAAGATCCGGGTCCGTGCCATGAAGATGGAGGACGGGCAGGTTCAGGCTGAACTTGCACCGGAATCGTAGATGGAACACACGATCACGTTTGCAGGCGACCCGAATATCGGGGTCTTTGCCCGGGTGCTTGGTGACATCGCAATCGTTCCTCCGGAAGCTCCGGAGGAGTTCAAGAACGCGGTCCGGGATGCTCTCAAAGTCTCGCTTGTAGAGACAACGATACAGGGAAGTGCCATCATCGGATCCCTTGCCGCGGGCAACAGCCGGGGCGTTGTTGTCTCCGGGCTTGCAACCGAAGAAGAGCTCGACAGGCTTGCAGAGCACCGCGAGGTGCTGCTGCTGACCGAGTCGATGAATGCGGCCGGCAACGTGATCATGGCAAACGACACCTTTGCAGCAGTTCACCAGGATATGCCCACCGAGCTTTCGCAGGTGATTGGCGATTTCCTTGAAGTTGATGTGATTCATCTCACCCTCGGAGGCGTGAAGACCGTCGGCATGGCCGGCGTTGCCACCAGCAAGGGAGTTATCGTGCACCCGCGGGCAACCGAGCGGCAGATCTCCCAGCTCGAGGAAGTCGCGAAGGTACCGGTTGGCACAGGATCGGTCAACATGGGCGGTGCGCTTGTCGGTACCGGGCTGCTGATCAACGAACGGGGCTACCTTGCGGGTAATGCAACGAGCGGTTTTGAACTGGGCAGGATTGAAGACGTATTTGGTTTTCTGGAGTAAGTAACATGGCAGAACAGAAGTTTGAAGTGAAAGGCACATTTTTGATGGGCGAGGACTGGATGCCGTACACGAAAGTGGTCGAGGCACCCAACGAGAACCAGGCAAAGGAACGCACATTTGCCGTTATCGGCAGCAAGCACAACCTGAAGCGGCGCTACATCAAAGTAGATGCTGTCAGGGCTGTGTAAAAGCCGGAATTTTTTTTCTTGTTCCTTTTCTTAATGGTAAGAATATCCGGGCAGTATTTTCCGTCAGGAAATTGTTCATTGGCTGTTACGCGAATTCTGTCAGGGCAGGTGTTTCAGCATCCGGTATCCTGATTTTGCCGGTCAGGATCCAGCAGCATTTCCAGGAGAACGATCCTTGCCTGTCTTGCACCAACCGCCTGCAATGTAAAAATTTCAGTTATACCGGCTACAATCGCAACCACAGGACATTTCTGCCTATCCCTTCAGAAAAGTCAGGGCCGGCTGGTTGCCGCTCTGTAATCATCACACATCCCATACGTCATGTTTTCGATGAGATGTGGTTGCGGTTATGAATGATGAGGAAAAAAGTGGCACGGGGCGAAATCCGGTGCATCAACTCTCCCGGTACACGATATCCCCTGTATGGACACGGTCAGTTACCTTGATACCGATGTCCTGCCCTTTATCGGCTTCCCGAATCGGGATGTGTTCGATCTCCATTGAAGTGACGGCCTGGTGCAGGTCATCATGCGGACCGTGAATGTGGATCCGGTCGCCCTGGGCAATATGGCCTTCCAGGACGACTGCCGCGACACTGATCTTCGGATAGTAGTGGATTACCCTTCCAATCATCGTCTCCATCATCAGCTCCCTCCGGACAGCAGATTGATACCAAGTCTCATGTAATAAAACTTCCTACTGTCCAGACAGCAGCACCTGTTCCTGACAGGAACAACAGCGGCAACAGGGAATTATCCCCCGCATTTCATCGAACTATGCGATTACCGTTATAAAGGTCTTAAAAATTTTCATGGGATTGTAATAACCCATAGTGTGAAAATTTTTCTCTATATGATATCTCTCAACAAACCCACTCTTGACCTCCTGAATTCATCAACTATGGTTGCGTTCGGAGGTGCAGTACGCCTTCATATTGCTTTCCTGCTGGCAGGCATTCCTGTCTGGATTCCGATATATTGTGCGTTTGCGTTCATTGTGTACGCAACATATACTCTTGATCGATCGATGGATTGTGCCGAGGACAGTATCAATAATCCCGGACGAAGAAATGCAGACCACTCAATCGGCCTTTTTGCCGCTGTTGCTGCATTTTTTTCAGGGATTTTCCTGTTTGTGCTGGAAGGGATCTATCTGGCCCCGTTTCTGCCTATTTTCATCGGATTTCTCTATACACGAGGAGTCCGGATCGGATCCACGACCTATTCCCTGAAGGGAAGCTGCGGGGGGAAGAATTGTGTTATCGGCTTTACCTGGGGATGTACAATAGCCCTTATTACCAGCCATTGGTGTACCAGTATACCAACCCTTGGGGTCATCTTCGTTTTTTATTTTTCCAAGATGTTTGTCAATTCAGTAGTATTTGACTTCAAGGATATCCGGGGTGACAGAGCCGCAGGCATCAGGACCCTCCCGGTCTGGATTGGCGAAAAGGTAACACGGGTGGTTCTTATCGTCATCATCGTTGTCCTGCATGTGTTCATGATGAGTGCTCTGATTACCGGAGTGATACGAAATGAATGGGTTATCCTGCTGTATGGTCTTTGTATTCCTTCATTATTCCTGCTTTTTTATTCCTCCTCGTTCGAGGAGAAAGCCGGGGTTATCTGTCGCAGGCTGCGGGAGATTGTCATTATCGGTGAACCGGCGCTCTCGCTCGCAGCCCGTTCCTGTACCGGAGTACTAATCTAATGATTCAACTTTTTGCGATCTCACCTGGTAATAGGTAAAAAGGCGTTCACCCCACCGTATTGCGGAGATATCATGGCTGTTTACATCGTGTTTGGAATCGAAAACCCCGTTGTTGAAGAACAGAGCCATGGAAAAGAACGACTCTGTCACGATAAAGGAGAACCTGATGTTGGAAGGGGTGATCCAGAGCGATGATTTTTTAAACGTCAGCCATTCTGCCAGTGAATCGTGATATTTTTCATTGACAATCTTATATGCAGCAGGAGTCAGGATCAGAGAAGTCTCCCTGTCTGCCCTGGCGAGTCGCAGGAATAATTCCGGGTAATTCGGGTGAACCATATGGGAGATGCCACGGATGGTATTCGCCCTGGATACATTATCGGTAAACGCTTTATGGGATTCATAAATTTCAACATCGGATGATGTTATTATTTCGTACCCGCCAAGATCGCGGATCTCGAGAAGAATTTCCGGAGGGAGCACACTGATGTCGTGCTCTCCCCAGAATTTTCGGTTCCTGTCAAAAACATCCATGGTCTTTATGAGGGGTTCCATGTATGTGGCCAGCACCTTTCCCATTGGGGTCAGGAAAAATTTCCGGCCATCCTTTTCGATTAAATGTTCTTCTTCAAGGATTTTGATCTGGGGGAGCATTCCTGTTGATGTTACTTTCAGTATGCGTTTTACATCATCCCACTCCTGCGGCCCCTTGTTCAGGAGCATGAGGAGGTTGCGCCGCTTGTCCGATGCTGATATAACATTAAGGAGTTCGTTCATACTACTGCGTTAATATTATAGTGTGATTGTACCCCGGCAAGAAAAACCCTCTGAAATTGTAATTTTATCTTTATTTTTGAATGTTGTGATATCTTAAGAGTGATCATCAGAATTTCCTGAACACTCCGTTTTTGCGTGCGATACCAGATCAACAGGATTATGTTGCTGCAGTTCCTGCTAACCGTATCCAATTCATCCGGGTTTCTGGTTTTCCTGACCGGGAGCTCTTTTACAGGGATGGGAATACATACGGGATTACAACGTCATTAAAATTTTTAATGCCCTTGAAATCGTCGGACGGATAGCAATATACCATAACTCCTCCGATATAGTGTCGGAGTAGCGATCCCTTGACCGTGCATCACATCCACACTACACCCGAGATCGATCGCATACTCCCTCATTTCTCAACACGCTCTCCCTGACCCGATTCCCTGGATCCAAGGACTGCTGGCAGATATCATGAAGTACATGGGATGCGGAGATGACATCAATGGACAGGTTACGGATTGATCCCCTGTGCTGTCAGTCCTCTCTGTTGATGATGAGCCCTTTCTCCCGGATGCCTGTAACGGTATCCTGAATTTCCTCCGGATATCTCCGTCTCCATTGCCAGCCCGGTCGAGAATGCCCTGAAACTCATGAATCGCGTATCGTATGATGTGGTCGTGTCCGATTACCATATGCCCGGAACGAATGGTCCTGGTCACCTGATAATCATCCGGGAAAAACAGTCCAGTACCGTTCATCCTTTTTACCTGCAGGGGGTATGATGAAATAGTAAAGGATGCCCCCGGGACTGATACGTTCTATCAAATCGGATAGGGCGGGAATCCAAAATCACGGTTCAGGGAACTCGAATATCAGATCCGGAGAGCCTGCGGTAAAAACCAGGCGGACTTCCCGGTTCATGGCTGTTTCCTGAAATATCTTCATTCCCCGTATTCTGGCGAATCCCTTACGGCAGGGATTTTTATTGCTCTGCCTTCCGGTTTGCAGAAACGGATTGCATCAGGGCGTAAAAATACTCAGGTCTCCTTGTTGTAAAGAGCCCATGCCATGCTTCGAGGGCCCCGGGGCTCATAGCATCGAGTTTTCTGAATATCTGGTGTGCAAACTCCACGGGAGCCAGCCCGCTTGCCGTGATAAGGTTGTCCCCGGTTACTGCCGGTTCGTTCCGGTAATACTGTTCTCCGCGATACCGGGGGCAGAACATCTTCAGCGCCGTGAGATCGTTGCTGGTGTGAGGCCGGTTATCCAGCAGGCCGGCATTGGCAAGGGCAAGCGTTGCTCCGCAGATCGCTGCAACAACCTTACCGTCTTCGAGCAGTTCCCGGACCGTTTCCATGACCGGATCCTTACCCGGGTCAAGCCAGGTATCCGCCCCGGGCAGGACAAGTAGATCCCGTTCTCCCGGACGGATATCCGTAACCAGGACTTGAGGTACAATGGGGATACCCCCCATCGTGGTTATCGTGTCCATGGTGCTGCCGCAGAGGACGACATCGTACCGGCAGGACGGATCCCTCAGGTACCGTCCGGACCGGAGTTCGGCGATGACATGGCCGGGCTCCCAGTCAGCGAACGTATCGGTGATAAAGAGATAGAGCGTAGGCATACCGTACCAGGATTGACCCTCTCACGATTAATCCATATCCCTGAAGAGGGCCGGGTTCTGTCTTCGTATCCACCAGCGGCGGATATACCAGCCGCTTCCGGCAATTCCGCATACGGTAACAATGATTACGACCAGTACAGGAAAACCCGGGGATTCTTTTACCGGGGATCCGGCCGGTGACTGGTTCATCCGGGCTCCGGGACTTTCCTTAACCGCTACGGGTACAATAACCGGTGTTGTAGGACGGGATGTCGGATCCGGAGATGCGTGTTCCGTGAGAGTATGTATCGGGGGTATGACAGTCAGCGGCAGGACCGTACGTGCCGGCAGGGCAGGTGACGGCGCCGTATTGGTTATTACGAAATAACTGAACCCGGGTGTTGTTGCGGAAAAGAAGAATCTGCCATTGACGGAATTTTCGAAGACCGTCGGCAGTTCAGTCCACCGGGAGCCGTCCCAGTGCATGAGAACAACGTCTTCCGGTTTCAGGCCAAGAGATGTCAGTGTCTTCTCTTTTACGGAAAACTCCACAAGGGCTGATCCCACCTGAGATGATTGCAGGTGAGGTGATTCAATCCGGTAGTATATGGCAAATGCACGGCCGCTCAGTTCAGGTACTATACCAAGATCGGGATTTTTTGTAATCCGGAGGATGGTCTCGCCGGTCCTGTTCGTGGCATTGACATGGATGTGGTGAATGGTAGTATCCGACGTAGCGCTGCTTCCCCCGGCCTGTGAATAATCATTGAAGATGAATGTGAGGGGTTCGTTTTCGGATCCGCCCGGCGAGAGAACAGCAGCGCTGGCCGGTTCCTCGCTGGAACTGTCGGAGGTTACGGGCTGTGTCAGCGTCGGCTGCGCTGCCAGCGGGGGGAGGCCGGCAGGTCTCGCAGGACAGGAAAGGGTCACCGAATATGCGGAGGGGAAGCTCGAATTGCCTTTGCAGGTGAAGAGAGCATCGGTATCGTTATAGGTATACGCGTATGCAGTCGGGCAGGTGTGATAGAAGATCTTCGCTGAATTGGGAAGGGCCCCTGGAAGGGTGAAGGGGTATAGGTTGGTGTTCTGGCCGGCACAGATCCTGCAGGGAGAGCCGACACCAGGGTCGTGACAGTGAGTCGAGTCGTTGACATACCCTTTCGCAGCCGGGCAGCAATAGCCGTCTTCAACATCCTGGCTCCACTTGGGTGTGCCCCGGTATGAGGTATAGACATCACAGTCATCGTTGATGGCAAGGAAATTGGATGTGCCCGGGTATTTCAGGACATCCCAGCTGGGGACCTCCGGGCTTTTGAAATCCGCAAGCCCTACGGAACAGCCGGCAGCCGTGCACTGCCGCGATGCACTTGCCGGATCGCTGCCAGGGTACGCGGGATCGTACCGGATGGGGGTAATCACCATCGCGATGTTGAAACCGTTTACATAACTGACATCGTACCAGTCCTTGTCTGAAAGGCCGGGAAGGTCGAAGTTGAACTCCCCTTTCGTTGCCGGGGGAACCGAGGGCGCCC
>Ga0302253_1000987_pt1 | contig 19335 bp, 19 predicted proteins | sample AAG_RA_Trp_MG_FD_193537 | JGI IMG/M metagenome (GOLD analysis project Ga0302253, IMG submission 193537) | Enriched activated sludge microbial communities from anaerobic digester in WTTP, New Holstein, Wisconsin, United States - AAG_RA_Trp | ecosystem: Engineered > Bioreactor > Anaerobic >...
GGGCTGCCTCCCCCTCTGGGGACCGACCGAAGGGAGGTCGAGAAGAGTGCATCAGCACTCTTCAAGCGAGAGAGGGGGTCACCCTCACAAATTCATGGAGGGCGGGATGTGAATGATTTCTCCAGAGCAATTTTTTTATGTCCTTCGGGAACCGGTGGGCCGCCATGCAGGACTGAAATATTAAAATGATTGGGGCAGTACAGCTGAGTATGAATGCAGGAACCATTCTTCTCGTTGCAATACTCTGCATAACCGCGATTCCCGCAGGCACCCTTGCTGAAAACTACATGGGCGGTGAGATCGTTCTGGGCGGCGGTGCCCCGGGCGGCACTATCCATGTCACTGAGATCCCAACGACGGCTGCCAGGACAACCGCGGCTCCGGTAGCGGCAGCAACCGGCTCCGTCTCGATCCAGACATCTCCCGAAGGAGCGACTGTGTACATCGACGGTGTCCGTCAGGGAATCTCCCCCGCAGTGATCCCCGGCCTTTCGCCCGGGGCACATACGATCCTCCTGAAAAAGGACGGCTATTCGGACCTGTCCGTCACGGCTCCGGTAACCGGGGGGCAGACGAAGGAACTGGTGCTCGTGATGACGAAACTTTCCACGGCTGGAGCGGCAATGGTTCCGACCCCGGCACCCCCCACGCGGAAGACGCCGGGATTCGAAGTTCTTTCTGGAATCGCAGCGCTCTGTTCCGTGATCGTTGCGAAAAAGGCCTTCCGGTAATTTTTTCCTCCGGGGCACCCTTTTCACCCGTTTATCCGATACGTATCTGCATTCCATCCACAAACCCATTATACCCGCATGGGGTAACCGGTTGAAGATACGAGCATGAAGACTGGGAACATGGTCCGGCTGCTCCTGCTGTGCATCGTCCTTGCGGGAGGTATCTCCGTGACAGCGGGTGCTGCAATCCTCGGGACTGACTGGAAAGAACGGGCTCCTGAAGAAGGACCGTATAGCGGCATCATCATCCTTCCGGATGCATCGCTCATCTATGCCGGGGGCAGTACTATCTATATCCGTTCGTGGGATTACACCGTCCACTGGGGATACCGTCCCGCCCAGGCCGCAGCCATGAGCCATGACGGGAAACGGGTGGTTCTGGGCGAGGGCAACAAGGTGGCGGTCTATGACACCAAGGGCGTCGAGAACTGGTCCCGCAACATGGATGGTTACGTAAAGGCCGTAGCAATCTCGCCGGACGGATCATTTGTCATCGCAGCTGACGACAAAGGCAATTATCTCACGTGGAACAGGTATGGCGATTATGTTGCCCGCACCAGGAATGCAACGGCAGATTCCCTGACATATTCCCCCGTTTCGGACCTCATCGTTGCCACGACCGACAGCGGGCTGCGTTTTTATAACCGGAAACTGGAGGCTGACTGGTACGACAACAGGACCGAAAGCAGCGACCGGTACGTCTGTATCTCCGGTGATGGATCAACGATCATCACTGCCGGAACCCACGAGGTCGCCTCGTACCAGAATGACGGGACGCTTACCTGGCGCTCTGAAGTTACCAAGGAACCCATCATCGATATGGACTGCTCATCCGACTCTTCCGTCATCGTTCTCGGGGGGCAGGACAAGGAGGTCGTAGCTCTCGACAGTCACGGCACGGTCCGCTGGAGGCACAGGACCGGGCAATGGGTCAACGCTGTCGGTGTCTCCCGTGACGGATCGGTGATTGCTTCCGGCGGGATCGACCGGAATCTCACGGTCTTTGACCGGAGCGGCGGCATCGTCACCTGGAAGAAGACCGACGACATCATCCAGCCACGCTCTGTTGCGGTCAGCAGCGACGGGAAGAAGATCGTGGTTGCCGACCAGCGCAACCTCTACGGTTTTGCCATGCTCGGGGACACCGGCGTTCCCGATGTCACGATAACGTCTGTACAGGAGCTCACCGTTGTACCGACAACGAATCCGACGCCAGCCCCGGTGATAACCACGGCACCGACCGCCACGACAACCGTTCCAGCACCTCCGTCATCAACGGTTCCGGCCAGGCCGGCAACGTATGCGCCGATGGATCCGCTCATTCTTCTCCCGGCGCTTGCGGCAGCCTGCCTGCTCATGCGCGATCAGCGCTGAAAAGACGGGCAGGCCGGTCAGAACGGAATTCCCCGGCTGTATAAGAAAAGAGGGGATTAGTTCTCCCTTTTGAACTCACCGGTATAGATGAATGTTGCCAGCGCTACAATCCCCGAAAGCACGAAGATCAGGATCACAATGGTGATGCCGCCGCTCTCGATCATCGGGTACGCACTGAAGATCATCAGGCCGACAGTAAGGAATACCAGGATGGTATTCATGTAACGGAGTCCTTGTTCCATAGGTAGTAGTTTTTTGCCTGTTATTTAATAGTTTTGGGTAAACTGGGTAATGCAACCGTTTTTTTGGGAAAAAAGGAGAAATCAGAAGAATTTGATCCGCGTTCCCCCGACCCGGAAGTACCCGAACGGCATATGCACGCGGTCACTGTACACCTGTTTCAGCAGGTTGATGTACCGGTCGTCTTCCGCCATCATGTACTCGTGCCTGCCGTCTGCCGACTCGATGGAGATTTTAAATTCATTGTACTCGAAGTCCCCGGAACCCGTGTCCTTCAGCTTGAGGTTAATCGCCGTTATCCGGGAATTCTCGATCGCAAAATTCCCGGGTGTTTCCGCAAGTGCCATATCAGGAGGCATCGTCTCGTAGCGGGTCGCATACCCGAACTGGGCGGCCATCTGGTCTTTCATGATCCCGAAGAATCCTTTGCCTTCTGCCTTTGCCCTGGCCTGGGCTTCTGCTACTGCCGCTGTGATCATCGCCGAGGTCATCTGGACCACAATCATGCGCCGGCTGGTGATGACAATGTTCCAGGTGTCCCACGATGCGCCGAGGAACTTCACCTTCCGTGTATTGGCGATGACACCGATAACCTCTTCACCGCCCGGTGTTACCGGGACGCCGGGCCGAAAGGAAGGATCACCACCACCGGAGGGCGCGGAACCGACTGCTGCGCCGCAGCTGCCGCAGAATTTTGTCGTGCCGGTGATCGGTGCACCGCAGCTGCCGCAGAATTTTCCTGCCGGAGGAGCCGGGGGAGCAGGCGGGGCAGCGGGTTTTGCGGCAACAACGGGCGACCCGCAGATCCCGCAGAATTTCTCGGAGCCGGAGACCGGGCTGCCGCAGGAAGCACAGGTATAGCCTCCCGGTGCCGGGGAGGCTGCTGCAGGTGCAGGCGGGGGTGCCTGGTACGCCGGTGCCGGCGGCTGGTAGGGTGCCGGTGCAGGAGCGGGCATGTCGGGAACTTTCACAAGGCACTTGCTGCAGAACTTGTCGCCCGGTTTTATCGGGTTGCCGCACGCCCTGCATACGAGCCCGCCGGCGGGGGCGGCCGGGGGAGCGGCAACCGGTGCCGGTGCAGGGTACTGCGGAGGCGGCGGGGGCGGCTGGTAGGCCGGCGGAGGTGCCTGGTACGCCGGTGCCGGCGGCTGGTAGGGTGCCGGTGCCGGAGCGGGCATGTCGGGAACTTTCACAAGACACTTGCTGCAGAACTTGTCGCCCGGCTTTATCGGGTTGCCGCACGCCCTGCACACGAGCCCGCCGGCGGGGGCGGCGGGGGCAGCATACTGCGGGGCGGGGGGCTGATAGACCGGTGCCGGCGGCTGGTATGCCGGTGCCGGCGGGGGTGGCTGATAGACCGGCGCGGGTGGCGGGGGAGCCTGGTAGACCGGTGCCGGCGCAGGGGCCGGGGCAGGAGCTGCAGCGTCCCCTGTTTTTGTTCCGCAGACCCCGCAGAACTTCTCGTCAGGTGCGAGAGGAGCGCCACAGGATCGGCAGACAGGCCCGGCGGCCGGCGGCGCCGCTGCAGGAGCTGCTGCAGTGGCCGGGGAAGGGACTGCTGCTGCAGCTGACGATTCTTCGGCAAGCGATGCCCCGCAGGATCGGCAGAACTTCTGCGTGGCGCCTACACTTTTTCCGCATTCAGGGCAGAACGGCATAGGATAATCACGTAAGAGTCATTGTACCCGCTCTCTTAAGAGGATTGCTTCGCAGCCAGAGGAGAATCCGGTTCAGATTCCCAGGTTCCGGGCTGCTGCTGCAGGGGCGTACTGCCGGGTTATCGCAAGTACCCGGGCAAAGTTGCCTTCCGTGCAGTAGAGGACAACCGGGCTGATAAGCCACGGCGAACGGAAGACGATGGATCGCAGGGAGGGATAGACTGAGATGTAACGGACATCGTTCCATTCAAGGGTATTGTATTCCTGCGACATGGCGATGAGCCCGGCACCGGTGCCTCCCATCGAGCCCAGGAGTGCGGCACCTGCGGTTGAGGCCCGGTCAAGGTTTCGCGTCGTGCTCCCGGCCTTGTGGGCTATCCCTTCGGGACCAATGCAGAATGTTGTCAGGAGCCCCCCGCCGGTCACGACATGGAGAACGGCAGTCACGGACAGGAACACCAGCGCCATGAACGCGCCCAGCACAAAAAAAAGGAGCAGCATATCATCTGCCCCGGTGATGAGCCGGAAGACAGACCCGAGAAGTATGCCGAGGAGAAGGGGAATACCGATACACTGCGCAACGAGGTACGGGTTGGTTATCAGCGGAATCTTCCGTTCCCAGGTCAGGGACTCCCGATCGCCGCTGCCCGGTTCAGCTGCACCGGCGTGACGGGATCCGGGGGCCGGAGCCGGGAGCACCGCCCCGCAGGAAGTACAGAACGCGTTGCTATCCGGCACTGCCTTCCCGCACGCTTCGCAGATGGTCATGCAGGGGATTATTCCTCAGCCGCGCTCTTTGCCCGCTTGACCCGTTCCTTGGTGGTGAAGCCGGTGACCGCGTCAAGGTAGGTCCGGAACCGCTTGTTGGTATCAATGATCACATCGTCGGAAGTGCCGGTGTCGGACTCAGTGTCGATGATGACCGACTTGCTGCCGGCACCGATGATCACGTCAAGGCGCCTGAGCGCCCCGTACCTGATCCGGTACCCCTTGTCGGTCTTTTCCGGCTCTTTTCCGAAACAGACCTTCAGCTGCGCAACGGCCCGTTCCTCAAGGTCTTTTGTCAGCCCTCGTTTGATGGGGTATTCTTGCATAATACTTTTTTACTCGTGGGTGTATGTTAATCTAATGACGGCAGAACAATCAACAGATCTCAGGATCTTTTCAAAACCCCTGCCGCTCAACGGGGCGGTCCTTATGGGTTTTCCGGGCAGCGGGCTTGTCGGGACCATCGCACTCCAGTACATGGTGGACCAGATGGAGTTCGATCTTATCGGATCGATGACCTCGAAGTTCTTCCCGCCGCTTGCCATGATGAACCGGGGCATCATCAACGACCCGGTCCGCCTCTATTCCAAGAACAATGATACCATCAATATCACGGCCATCGTCGCGGACATCCCGATCTCCCCGATGATCTGCTACGAGATCTCAAACGGCATCCTCGACTGGCTGGCAGCGTATAAGCCACGGGAGGTCCTGACGATCGCCGGGATCGTCACGAACGAGCCGGAGAAACGGGTCTTTGGCGTTGCAACGTCCACCGGTGCCCTCACCCGGATCCAGGACCACACGATCGTGCTCCCGATCGGCAGCATCTCCGGCATCGCCTCGAGCATCCTGACCGAATGCAAGGTCCGGGGGATCAACGGGTACGGCCTGCTGGGAGAGACCGTGAATGCTCCCGACCCGCGGGCATCTGCGGCAACCATCGAGGTCCTCAATAAGCTCTACGATCTCGGGCTCGATACCCAGCCCCTGATAGAACAGGCAGTCGAGATCGAGCAGAGCATGGGAAGACTGGCCGAAGAGGTCCAGCAGCAGGCAGAGCAGACGCCGAAAAAAGACCTGCCCATGTACGGGTGATTCCTGATGCGCTGTGCTGCACTCACCGGTATTGCTCCCGAGGTGATCAAGGATATCAAAGCGGGACGGCCCCGCACCATCGAACTCCAGAGCACGCATAACATCATCACCATTGCCTCGGTCGAACCGGGCCCCGATTCCCACATCTTCCTGACCTCCATCGATCTCGATGACCTGGGTCCCGGCGATGCGGGGATCTGCGTGTTCGTGCTCTCGACGAGCATCACGATGAAACGGCTCGTGGAATATTCGCAGGGTGGCAGGAATTACGAGGAGCGCGAGCGGATGTCCGCCCGCGTGCAGGTGAAGTACTGTGCATCCTCCGTGATCAGGGGCGTGTACCACGAAGGGCTGACCACGCCCGTTGAGGTGGAAGTGCTCAAGTCCTCCTGCTACCACGCAGGCTGAATTTTTCTTTTCTCATCGCGGCAGGGAAGGCCGGTGATTCCGTACGGTACCAGAGGATATCGCGGTACGTCTTAATGGCGTCGAACGACAATAACCGCCATGGTCACAGCAACCGCCCAGAGGATCGTGGAAGGACCCACAGGGGACTCTTCCGCAGAGGGTTCCGCGGTGCCCAGCGGCGTGATGTTCAGGGTAACCCGTTTCTTGGTCGGGGTTTTTCCCGGTAATGCGGAACCGTTCGCGGATGAGGTACTGTTCGGGGGGAGCGGTATGAGTGCCCCTGAGGAGAAATAGACCCGCTGGTTCCTCACAATCGTGACGGTCGAGGAGTAATCCTCGTATCCCTCCAGTTTCACCAGGACATCGTGCGTCCCGTCCTTGTTGGTATTGAATATGAACGGGCTCGTGCCGATCTCATCGCCGTCAAGGTAGATCGTTGCACCGGTGGGATTCGTCTCGAAGAAGACACTGTTTTCCCCGTCACCTGATTCCTCTCGTGTTGTTTCAGTTTCCGTGTGTGTTCCGGTGACGGTCGACGTGGTGGTTGGTCTGGAACTGGTGGAATCGTATATCTGGAATATCCCATCCCCCCCGACAGCCCAGTTTTCAGGAAAATCTTCAATGGGAACCTGTGCAGAGACATCATACTGGCCGACTTTTTTCCCGTTGAGATTGAATGTGGCAACGATCTTCGTGGGGCCGGCAGATTTTATTGTTCCGGTGAACGGGGGTTCGCTGGATCCACCGGTTTTGAGCTTGCATTTATTCAGTCTCACCAGGGTAGCTCCGCTCAGGTCTGTGCCGGTTATGGTCAGGGTGAACGTACCATCATTCGGCGCAGTGCTCGGGGAGACGCCGGTAATCTTCGGGAGAGCGGCAGCCGGAGGTATTGCAGCAAGGACAAACAGGAACACAATCATGAGGCAGATACACAGGGAGGATCGTTTCATGCCGGAACAACTTCACTGGAGATTTGGATGAAGAAATTTGGTGTCGTTGTTTCATATACCTTCTCAATGAGGAGGTCCTCATTCACCTGATCGTACCGGCGAGGATGATGCGTGGCCCGGAACTGCGGATCAAAAGACCCTCGGTTTCCCGCAGGTGGTTGCCTTCCCGACAAGGGGAAAAAGAGGCGCCTGCCGGCGAAAGCGGGAACATACCTCCTGGGAGAGGATACCTGCGTATGGTTCATTCTCCTGTTCCCGTCCTGGTTCATTCACCGCCGGAGATGGACGGATATAAATCAATCCTGGGTGTATCCGGCGGGTGATAAGTTCACCGGGAATGGAGTCCGGATGCCAGAAAAAAGGGGGAAGGATCTCTTCCCGCGACAGGATCAGCGTTTCCGGAGAGCAATAAAGGCAAGGCAGACGGTACCGACAACGAGTCCGAAATCAACCGGTGACTCCTCCGTCGGAGTGGGGGTGTCAGCCCAGGTTGTCGGAATCTTGATCGTTGATTTTACAGTTGTCCGGACCGTTGTTTGTCCAGCCGGAGGCGTGGTCACGTAAGTATACGTCCGGACAGTTGTTGGTGTTGTTACCGGGGCGGCGTACAGGGTTGCGTCCACTTCTGTCTCCTCGTCTTCCTCGACTTTAATCGTTTTTGACCAGTCCTGGTACCCGCTCAATTTCAGGGTAAGTTTATAGGAACCGATAGTAATTTCATCCACCGTTTTTGGTGTTGTCCCGTTGGCGACATTATCGATATAGATCGCGGCCCCGGAGGGTTTTGATTCGATGTTGATACTCCCGACCTTGTTTGTCGTGACCTCGAAGGCATTTTTCTTGCATTCGATTCCACCGAAGGGGTCCTTGATACAGACATAATAGGTGTCGACATCCGCATCGCTGTTGAGATCGAACTTCCCTTTAATACTGGTCGCCGACGGGACTGCGACATTATCGGCCGTGATATTGTCCGATTCACCATTGTAGAGGTAAACTTCGTATACCATGCTGGTGATAAAATCCTTCCCCGTTATAGTAAAGCTGAAATCATCGCCCGCCCTTGCAGTCGCCGGGCTGATAGAGGTTATGGTCACATCGCTGTCGGATTCGTCGATGATCGTGAAACCGCTGGATTTTGTAACTGCCTTGCCGTTGGCATTGGTCACAACAACATTCCACGATCCGTCATCAGCTCCAGTAAGCGGGAAGGAACAGGTTAGGGATGTCGCGCTGTTCCGGGTACAGGTACCCGTGATGTTGGCTCTGTTGGATCTCGTCAGGTTGACATTCACGCCGGAGGAGTAATAGTTCCCTGTAATCGCGATACCGGAGGCTATACCCGTGTTCAGCCCCACTGACGGAGAGATGCCGGTGATGGTGGGGGCGTTCGTCGATTCTGTGGCGGTTGCCGTAAACGACACTGAATGCGAACCGGTTGTTGCCGTCAGGGTATTTGACCCGGTTACTGTTCCTAGCTTCCAGCTTCCTACTGTAGCTATGCCATCTGAACCAGTCGTCTGAGACATTCCAGTTACCGAGGCACTTGCAGGCGTCGTTGCTACGAATGTTACAATTGCACCGTCCACAGGATTATTAAAAGCATCCATGACCTTGACACTAGGTGGTATAGCCACCGCAGTGTCAATAGTAGCCGACTGCGCGTCTCCTGTATTTTTCTCAATCTTCGTCGCCTGCCCGGCAGTGCCTGTTGCAGAGAACACAAAACTGTTGGTGGTAGCGGTACTATTGGTTGCTGCTACAGCAGTGAGGGTGTTCGATCCGGCAGCTGTACCTAACTTCCAGCTCCCGACTGTGGCAATCCCATCTTCATCTGTGACAGCAGTCGCCCCGGTTACCGAGCCACCACCGGTGGTTACCGTAAACGTTACATCAACATCCGCGATCGGGACACCTGCTCCATCCTTCACGATAACACTTGGTGGTGTGGTAACCGCAGTGTCTACCACCGCCGACTGGCTGTTTCCTTCTTTCAGCACCATGGTATTCGCCCCCGATACCGGGGCGAATACTACGAGCACCACTATGAGCATCCCCGCAAGAAGAATGAAATTCCGTTGTGTCATGTACTACACCTGAAAATTTTTCCTGATTCAAGAACTGATAAGAAAAATGGCATCGTGCTATCTGATATATTTTTTTGAAAATTATTCCATACCGAGTGAAGGGGATCGTCTCCATTGCTGAAAAAAGGAATGGCCCAAGGATGGATTAGCGTTTCCTGAGCGCAATGAGTGCAAGACAGACGGCACCGATGATACACATAGGTTCTACCGGTGAGGCCTGGGTTGTTGTTGGCAAATCCGCGTAGGTTGTGGGTACCTTGATGGTGGACCTTATCGTTGTCCTCGCAGTTGTGGGCTGGGAAGTCGGCTGTGCTGTAGACTCTGTTTGTGTCGGGGTGGCGGTGGCAGCGGCGTAGAGGGTTGCGTCTACCGGTACCTCTTCGTCTTCATCAACTGTCACTGTTTTTGACCAGTCCTGGTACCCGGCTTTCTTTAGGGTGATACGGTAGGATCCGACAAGGATATCGATGTCCTTTGGTGTTGTCCCGTTGGCAACATTGTCGATATAGATCGTGGCTCCGGAGGGTGACGAATCGATCTCGAGGGTCCCTTCTGCGTTGGTCAAAACCTCAAATGCCTTCTTCTTGCACTCAACGGAACCGAAATCGTCTTCGATACATACATCATAATCACCTTCTTCATCGACATCACCAAGATCGAAGGTACCTGTTATCTTGGTTGACGAGTCAACCTTAAAATCATCGGCCGAGATATTCGTTTCAAAATCATCTATCGAAAGGAAAACATCATCGATATAATCCTTATCGAAACCCTTCCCGGCGAGGGTAAAATCGACATCGGTTTCCATCCGACCTGATGTAGGAGTGATCGAGGTAAGAGACATTTCCTCAGAAACGGCAAATGCGTTTGTTTTTAAAATTTCTGTATTATCCCAACCCTTGACAACTATTAGATTCCAGTATCCAGTATCTGCATTAGAAGGGATTTTCACTTTGCATACGATTTTGTTAGTTGCAGATATATAATCCCAAGTTGTCGGAGATCCACACTTAAAATCGTCACTGCCTTTTTCAAACCTCACGGATCCACTAGTATTGGTGAAGTTGGCACCAGTTATGGTAACCGTAATGCTATCGCCTGCTTGACCCGATGACGGGGAGATTCCAGATAACGCATCGCCTCCAACTGCAGTCACTGGTAACACCAGAAATAACAGAAGGATCCAACAACCGATAATCCTTAAACCATTCATGCCAATGCATCTCATTTTTTTTGGATAACTGAATTTGGTTCCGACGCCTGATATATGTTATGAAATTTATTCATATCAGGTCCCGGGCCATGGGCCCGGTATCGCGGTCATCATCACCACCATCCCGGTGCCTTTTCCGGGGAATATCCCGTCTGAGGTTTCCGGGCAATGATCTCCGGTTTGTCCGGGATATTGTTAAATCCCGCCATGACTGCGAAAAAAACGGAAGTCTTGTCCGGACCTGTACTGCCGGTCTTCCGCAACGTTATTCTGCGCCGGAGAGCAACAAACGTCTTTACGTGATCTCCCGATGACTGCCGAAACAAAAACTTCAGCCGGTATTCCGGTCTTTGTCGCCACGGTCTGCCTTGCCATCGTCGTGATTGTTTCAGCGGTTTCGCTCTCCGGAGGATATGGCGCCACACCATCCGTATCCCCTGCCGCGCAGTGCCCCTGCATGGCTCCGGCGCTCTCAGTACCAGCCGCTGCACCTGTTGTTCCGGCATCCGGTCCTGTTGCCGTGGCACAAAACGTGAGCGGGCCCGCACTACCGGAACAGCTCGCATCTGCCGATCTGGAACTCAGGCAGCCACCCGCCACGGACCTCGTCCCGTACACTGCCCGCAACTTCTCAAGGGGAACAGAAGCTGCAATCGCGTGGTGGATGTCACCCGGGTTCATGGACAACACTTCGGAGTTCCGCCGGTACGAGAGGAGCACGGCTGAACAGATGGCAGCCTATCCCGAAGAGCACCGCATCTTCTTTGAGTACATCCAGGACGGTCTCGACGAGGCGGAAGAACAGTCCGTCCTGAAAAACGATGTCATCCTGTTCCGGGGAATAGGCCCGGGCCTTGCGACAGCCGTGCTCGATAATGCGGAGTACCGCGAGCCGGCATTTGCCTCAACAAGCTACGACATCACGCTGTCGCTTGACGACTTCACCTCCCGGAGCACGGACGGGTACCGGAACGTCATCGTGCTGGAGCGGCAGGCCGGGAACCATGCGCTCTATATCAACGAGGACGAGCGGGAATTTCTGCTCCCGCGCAAGACCAGCTGGCATGTCGTTAAGGCGGTGAATGTCGAAAACCTCACCGTGAGGGCGGATTTTGTCCTGCATAACCGGACCGCAGGTAACGCTGCCTTTGACCATGTCCGCCTCATCTATGTGAAGGAGGTGAAGTATCCGTGAAGACCGGCAAGGGACCGGAGGGCATGGCACGGAAACGAAGCCGGTTTACCATCGACGATGACGGGATTGTCGTCACGGGACGGCGTGTTCCCGCGCAGGAAGAACAGGACGAGGCTGACAGGGTCTTTGAACGGATCCTGAAGAAGAGGAAGAACACCTGAACCAGAATTCCCCGTTCCGGCCCACACTATATATACAACAGGATAGAATCTCACTATACGGGTACCCATGCCAGAACCAAGTATTCTCGAACAGTGTAAAACATACGGGCCCAAGGAATGGGCACAGGTCATCTTCCTCGTCCTTATTCTCTGTGCCGGGGGCTACCTGATCGTGTACAGCGTGTACAACATGACCGTCAATCACGATTCCACCATGTTCATGTTCTCCATTGCCATGTTCGGAGTCGGCTGCACAACGATATGGTTCGCGATGAGCCACGTCGAGATCGTCTCAACGGAAGAGAAACTCGAGGACATCACCCGGCGGCTGGACAAGATCATCGAGAAGATCGAGAAACAGTAATCTTTTTTGGTGTTTCCGGTCAGGAAACAGATATTATCCCGAAACACGAATGTTATTGGCGTCAGTATGGGCCTGTGGCTTAGCCTGGACATAGCGCCGGGCTTCTAACCCGGATGCCGGGGGTTCGAATCCCCCCAGGCCCGTTCTTTTCCACCATTGACGGTTTACCAGCCCGACGGCGCTCCACGGCAGGCACAATTTCCCGGCAGGACCCGTTTTTCCCCCCAAAACCCCCGTGTCTCCGGCCGTTCAGCCGGGAAGAGGGAATGATATCGACGGCTTCGGCAATCAGGGATATTTACCGTCGGAAACCAGATGGGATACACCCCGGCAGCCAGGCCCGGCGGGAAATCCTGATGAAAAGACACGCCAGTGCCGGAACAGGGTTTTCTCACCGGAAAGCCGGCCGTTTCAGTCCGGAAACCAGGAACAGAACACCAGCGCCGGTCACAGCAACAAGACCTGCCACCAGGGTTTTGTCCGGCCCGGCAGAGAGGGCTGTACCTGTCCCGGAGACCGGATCCATGCCGGTCATGATCAGCCAGGCACCGGTAATCCCGAGAAGGCCGGCTGTTCCGTACTGCAGGATGGCGGTGTTACGGCCAGAGAGAGAGGAGGGTCCGATGCCAGGGAGACCAGCGCACCCGCAGAGGATGATGAGAGCCGATGCAATGGCAAACACCCATTCCGAAGGATTCGTAAGTTCTGTCACCAGGAACTGCAGGTACCCGCCCGCGACCGGTACGAACGGGAACATGCCGTTGAGCGGGAAGAACCATGTCACCGGAAATGTCCACATCAGGTCCAGAAGCTGGTGGACAAGCACCGTTGTGGCACATGCGATGCCAATAACGCTTCTGTACCGGTACCAGACGATGAGTGCGGCAAGCGCGGTCACCGCAAAAAAAAGCAGGGTGTGTCCGATTGTCCGCGTTGATCCGAAAAAGCCCGGTATCAGGAAGACAAGCGTTTTATCGAGAAGGTCGGGAAAGAGGGAACCGGCAACGCACACAGGGATCAGGCGCCGGTCATTCCAGAGATAAAAGAATCCAAGACCGATGATGAGACCGGTGAAGAGGTGGGCAAAAAGATACATCAGGGGGCCATCCTTCCCGGGATTCAGCCGTGATCCCGGTACCGGAGAAAAAATTACTGGGGTCCCTGCCCGTCAGCGGCAGCGCCGTCAATGGGTTTCTGCAGGATCTGGACGTCAGCGATGTTGTGCTGGCGCAGCGAGAGCTTCTTGGCCTTGAAGATGTTCTTGCCGTCCTTGCCGATCGCGATTCCGCGGTCTTCGTCCCGGACTTCCACGGTGGCGGTGGTCTGGTCACCTTCGCCATCGAACTTTATTGACGTGACCTGGGCGGGAAGGAAGCAGTTTTTGAGGAACTGTTCCACGTTGCTGTTGTACTCCACGACCTCGATCTTCTTTCCCATAACCTCGGAGGCCTTCTTGATGGAGGCACCCTTCTTGCCGATGGCAAGACCCATGTCGCCGGGATTGATCACGAAGATGAGCCGTCCGTTACGGTCGTCAACAACGCAGTCGCGGCTGCCTGCACCGGTCAGGCTCTCGAACTGGGAGATGAGGCGCATGCAGTCCTCGGTCAGTTTGACTTCGACCATAGCTGACCCCCGTTTCAGGCCCTCTTGAGGGAGAGAATGTCTGATTCGCCCGGGGTAACGACGGCAAGGGTGCTGACCATAAACGGCTTACCGCAGGCCTTGCCCAGCGCAACACTGGAGCCCTCGAAGGTGTGGATAAAGAGGTTCTCGTATCCCGCAAGCTTTGACCTGAATGCCGCCGGGCAGTTGCCTGCAACGACGACCATCTGGGCCTTGCCCTCTTTTACGCATTTTTCCGTGTTGTTCTGGCCAAGAATAACGTTTCCTGTCTTGATAGCTCTTCTGAGTGAGGCATTAAAATCCATGTACAATTCCTCGTAAGGTTTTTAGGGGGGTTAGTTTTCCTGTTGTCTGACTGCGATCAGTTTCACATCGCCGGTGCCGAGCTGGATCGGCTGGCCGACGATGACGTTCTCGGTTACACCGCTCAGTTCATCGACCTCGTTTGCCACGGCAGCGTCGAGCAGGTGATTCACCGTCACTTCGAATGCTGCGCGGGAGAGGACGCTCTCCTTTTCGCCGGCAATACCGTGACGGCCGATCTGCTTGACTTCGCCTTCCATGCACATCATGTCCGCGACAAGCATGAGATGACGGACATCCACGAGGATACCCTGTTCATTCAGGGTTGATACCGCTTCGTGGATGATTGCGTTTCTCGCTGCCTCCACACCGAGGACCGAGGCGATCTCGCTGATGTTGTTGGTGCGGGTACGGGTGGTATCCACACCCACGACATCAAAGACATCCTTAAGGTTGGATCCTTCAGTATAAAGTATATACTCCCCGGTCTCCTTTCTCACGACGACCCGGAGGATGTCGTCAATGCCCTGCACGATCACGTTCCTGACGTGCTCGGCAAGCTGGAAGAGATTCTGGTAACTCTCCCGGTCCTTGGGCGAGAAGATGATCGTAGCCTTCGCCTCGTCGATATCATGCTCGAAGTCGCGATAGTGGCGGCGGTCGCGGATCTTCTTGGGAGCGGTCTCCATGATCTGCTGGGGTGAGATCTTGCGCTTGTCGCAGACCTTGGTATTGAGATGGACGACGACGTGCATGTTCTCCATGTCGGTCGTGATGTCCCCGAACTCGTGCAGGGGTGCAGCCTCGATCTGCCAGCTGACCTCCCGCGCCTTGTCACGGTCGTTGGCGTACTCGGGCTCGAGATACACGGTCATCGTGGGGGTCGAGGGCTCCTTGCGTGCATCCATGATCTCGATGAGGCGCGGGAGACCGAGGGTAACGTTGATCTCGGCTACACCCGCGTAGTGGAACGTACGCATCGTCATCTGCGTGCCGGGCTCCCCGATAGACTGGGCAGCGATGATGCCGACAGCCTCGCAGGCCTCGATCCGGGTGCTCTGGTATTCCGCAAGTACGCGCTCGAGGATGTGCTTGAACTGCGCATCGGAGATCTCTTTATCGTCAAGGAACTTTTTCAGCTGGTCCTTGGTCTTCTGCGGGAGGACGGCAGCGTCGATCTTCTTTGAAAATTTCTCTGCAAGTGCCATGTTATACCTCCTCCTTGAGGATACTCTCAACAATCCCCTTGACATCGACCGGGTCGCCAAACGCGCTCTTGGTCGGGTCGGTCCCGTCCTCACCGTACTCGAACTGGATGATCCGGCCACCGGTCGTCCTGACCGTGCCGTCATACGCGACCTTGAGGTCCTGCAGCGCGTTGATCATCCTGCGCTGGAGGTACCCGCTCTGCGACGTACGGACTGCTGTATCGACAAGACCTTCACGGCCTCCGATCGCATGGAAGAAGAACTCGGTCGGGTTGAGCCCTCCTTTGTAGCTGTGCTGGATGAAACCGTGGGCGTCCGAGCCGCGGTCGCCCTTCCGGAAGTGCGGGAGGGTGCGGTCGTCGTAACCACGGACAATCCGCTCGCCACGGACCGACTGCTGGCCGATACAACCGGCCATCTGGGTGAGGTTCAGCATGGAACCGCGGGCACCCGAGACTGCCATGACCACGGCGCTGTTGCCGAGACCGAGGTGCCGGCCGGCGATCTGACCGGTCTGGTCACGGGCTTTCCCGAGCACCTGCATGATCTGCATCTCGAGGGTCTCCTCGACCGTGCGCCCGGGCATCGGCTCGAGCTGGCCGTCCTCGTAGATCTTGATGCGGCGCGTGACATCGAGGGCTGCATTCTTCAGGACCTCGTCGATCTGGCCGTACTCGGTCTTGGACAGGTCTTCGTCATCGATACCGAACGAGAAACCGTCGAACATGATGGCCCGGATCGAGAGCTTGGTCAGGTCGTCGATGAATGCCGCCGCACGCTTCATGCCCTGCTGGCGGATGACACGGTTGACGATCTGGCCGTCAAATGCGCCGATCGCTTTCTTGTCGATCGTGCCGCATTCCAGCTTGCCGTCGATGATACGGACATAGGCATCGCGGTCGCACAACTCCTTTTTACAGACATCGCAGTTCTGGCAGGAACTGGCCTTGAAGACCATGTTGAGGTGCTCGGGCAGGATCTGCGAGAATACCTGCTTGTTGCTCCAGAACTCAGCACCGTCCTCTTTCTTTCCCGGCGGGGGCATGTGTTCGACATTGGTATACCGCAGGAGGTAGAGTGCCTCTTCCTTGGTGAACCAGCGGATGTCATGCGTGAGCATGAAGATACCCGAGACGTGGTCGTGGATACCGCCGATGATGGGGCCGCCGAACCTTGGCGACAGGATGTTCTCGTGCACGGAGAGGAGGATGTTTGCCTCGGCCCGGGCCTCCTCGGTCTGGGGCACGTGCATGTTCATCTCGTCACCGTCGAAGTCGGCGTTGTACGGCGGGCAGACTGCCGGGTTGAGCCGGAAGGTCCTTCCTTCCATCACCTTGACGCGGTGGGCCATGATGCTCATCCGGTGCAGCGAAGGCTGCCGGTTGAAGAGCACGACATCGTTGTCCCGGAGCTGGCGTTCGACCGTCCAGCCGGGCTCGATCATGTCGGCGACCGTGTCCAGGTTGTCCGCACCAAGGCGCAGGCGCCGGTTGTCGGGCCGGATCACGTAATTGGCGCCGCAGGGGGCGTTGACGTTGGGGCGGAGGGGGCCGGTCCGGACGATCTGCTTGAGTTCCTCGATATTGTACGCAGTCACGCGGACAGGGATGGTCATCTCGTTTGCGACGGCACGCGGCACGCCGACCTGCGAGACCGAGAGGTTCGGGTCGGGAGAGATAACGGTACGGCTCGAGAAGTTCACACGCTTCCCGGACAGGGAGCCTCGGAACCGCCCGTCCTTTCCTTTCAGGCGCTGGGAAAGCGTCTTGAGCGGCCGGCCGCTGCGGTGGCGCGCCGGGGGACAGCCGGCAACCTCGTTGTCGAGGTAGGTCGTGACATGGTACTGCAGGAGTTCCCAGAGGTCTTCGATGATCAGCTGGGGGGCGCCTGCATCCTGGTTCTCCTTGAACCGCTGGTTGATGCGGATGATATCCACGAGCTTATGGGTAAGGTCGTCTTCCGACCGCTGGCCGTTCTCGAGGATGATCGAAGGCCGCATCGTGACCGGCGGAACCGGAAGGACCGTGAGGATGGTCCATTCGGGACGGGCAACGTCCGGGTTGATACCCAGCGGGATTAAATCCTCGTTCGGGATCTTCTCCATCCGGGCGCGGATGTCGGCAGGAGTGAGCTTGTGCTCGACCTTCTTGCCGTCCTCGATCATGACCTCGGAGAAGGTTGTCGGCTTCTCGAAGTTGATCTTGAGCTGCTGCTCGCCGCAGTGCGGGCAGATGCGCTCCTTCTTGACATCCTTTTCTGAGAGAATGTCACCGGTCTGATCGTCTTCCGTGCCGACGACTTTCTCAATCTCCTCAGGTGAGAGGAGCACCCGCCCGCAGGCGCGGCAGGTTACACGCAGGAGTTTCCGGATGAGCCGGGTGTACCCGACATGGATGACGGGCTTGGCGAGCTCGATGTGGCCGAAGTGGCCGGGGCACTCGCTCGCCTTCTGGTCGCAGGTTTTGCACCGGAGACCGGGGTCGATGACCCCGAGGTTGAGGTCCATGAGTCCCTGGGGATACGGGAATCCGTCGTCATCGTAGGTATCCGCCCAGATGATCTTCCGGACGCTCATCTCGCGGATCTCCTTGGGGGATAACAGGCCGAACTCGATCTGCCCGATACGCTTTGGTGATGGCATGTTATACCACATCCTGTAATTTCAGCCGTGGGGCTATGCCCATGCTCTTCATCTCGTCCAGCAGGAGCTTGAACGCGTAGCTCATCTCCACCGAGTAGATATCGGTCTCGTTGCCGCAGGCAAGGCAGCGGGTCATGTTGCGCTTGCGGTCGAGCATCGCAACCATGCCGCAGTGGGCGCAGACGTATTCCTGCACCTTGTCAGACTCGTCGAGGAGACGCTCCTTGAGGGCCATGGCGGCGCCGTGGCCGATCATGACATCGCGCTCCATCTCACCGAACCGGAGACCGCCTTCACGGGCGCGCCCCTCGGTCGGCTGGCGCGTTAAGACCTGGACCGGGCCGCGGGAGCGGGCATGCATCTTGGACGACACCATGTGGTAGAGTTTCTGGTAGTAAATGACGCCGATGTAGATGTCGGCCTTGAAGACTTTGCCGGTGATGCCGTCATACATGACTTCCCGGCCGTTGTGGGAGAAGCCGAGTTTCTTCAAGGACGAGCGGATGTCAGCCTCGCTCTCGCCTCCGAATGCGGTTCCGTTGATGCGCCTGCCTTCAAGTGAGCCGACCTTGCCACCGATCATCTCGAGCATGTGCCCGATGGTCATCCGGCTCGGGATGGCGTGCGGGTTGATGACGAGATCAGGGGAGAGACCGCTCTCGGTGAAGGGCATGTCTTCCTGGTGGGCGATGAGCCCGACAACACCTTTCTGCCCGTGGCGGGACGCGAACTTGTCGCCGACTTCCGGGACACGGAGATCGCGGGTGCGGACCTTGACAAGGCGGGAGCTGTTCTCTCCCTCGGTGATGATGACCGTATCGACAATACCGTGTTCGTTGGAGCGCATCGTGACGGATGTGTCGCGGCGCTTCTCGACCGCGATCAGTTCGCCGCTCGGCTCCTCGAGGAACCGGGGCGGGGAGGTCTTGCCGATCAGGACATCCTTCTCCGCGACAACGGTCTCGGGGTTGATGACGCCGTCCTCGTCCAGGTTCTTGTAGGACTCGGCACCGTGGGCACCGGCAACGTCTTCTTCGGGAACCTCGATGCGGTCAATCTGGCCACCGGGGTAGCGGCGTTCCTCGCCCTCGTAGGTCCTGAAGAAATGGGACCGGCCGAGGCCGCGTTCGATGGAGGCTTTGTTGAAGATGAGTGCATCTTCGATATTGTAACCTTCGAACGAAAGGATGGCAACAACGAAGTTCTGTCCGGCAGGACGGTCATCCGAGCCGATCAGTTCCGAGGTCTGGGTGTGCGTAAGGGGTTTCTGGCAGTAGTGGAGCAGGTGGCCGCGGGTGTCGGGGCGGAGC
>Ga0302253_1000988_pt1 | contig 19332 bp, 17 predicted proteins | sample AAG_RA_Trp_MG_FD_193537 | JGI IMG/M metagenome (GOLD analysis project Ga0302253, IMG submission 193537) | Enriched activated sludge microbial communities from anaerobic digester in WTTP, New Holstein, Wisconsin, United States - AAG_RA_Trp | ecosystem: Engineered > Bioreactor > Anaerobic >...
TCATTTTGGAGGTTGGAAATTAGAATCAGGTAAATGAAAAAGGGGTTACATCTGATGGCGTAACCCCTTAATCTTATTATTGGTAGTCCCACGGGGACTTGAACCCCGGTTTCCGGCGTGAGAGGCCGGAATGTAATATGTACCCCTTCTTACTTTAACTTCTATTAATCAATGTAAAAACAATATATTACATTAATACAATTACCCTTGACATACTATAAAATACCATTATAATCGGTCAATCTGCTGGGAATACTGCTGGGAATAGGAGGGGAAAATGCCAGGGAAAGAAAGATTCAAGACAAATTATCCAGGAGTATATTACATCGAAAGCAATGGAGCTGGTGGACCGGAGAAAATCTATTACATCTTTTATCGGAAAAATGGCAAACAGATCGAAGAGAAAGCTGGTCGTCAATACCAGGATGATATGACCCCGGCGAAGGCTGCCCATATGAGGTATGAGCGGGTCAATGGAACACAGAGTTCAAATCAGGATCGCCGGGAAGCTTCAATAAAGGCGAAGAAGGGAGAGGAAGGGAAGTGGACGTTGAGCCGGTTATGGCTTGAATATGAGGGCCAAAGACCCGATTCGAAAGCTATAAAGACCGACAAAGGCCGGTTTAAGAAATACTTGGAGCCAACTTTAGGAAAAAAACAGCCACATGAAATCATCCGACTGGAGGTCGATCGGTTACGTAGCAATATCTCAAAAACCTTGAAGCCTCAGACTATCCGACACATCATGGGCCTATTAAAGCGAATAGTTGCCTTCGGTGTCAAACGGCAGTTGTGCCAGGGCTTATGTTTTCAGATTGACTCTATAAGAGTAGATAATGTGACGACGGAAGACCTGACGACGAAACAATTACGGAGACTCTTGAAAGCAATTGATGAGAGCCATGATATAGAAGCCGCTAACATCATGCGCATGGCCCTTTTTACCGGCATGAGGCGCGGAGAGTTGTTTAAGCTCCAGTGGGCTGATATTGACTATGACCGCGGGTTCATTACTATCCGCGATCCTAAAGGCGGGATAAGTCAGAAGATTCCATTGAATGAGCAGGCGCGGGAAGTTCTTAAGAATCATCCCAAAACGGCAGAGCATGTTTTCGTCCGAGGAGACGGGAAACCTTTCACGGACATCAGAAGGCGAGTCAATCCTATTAAGAAAGCAGCGGGTATTCCAGATGACTTCCGATCCCTGCATGGGCTCCGGCATGTTTACGCCTCCATGCTGGCCTCATCAGGTCAAGTGGATATGTACACTTTACAAAAACTATTAACCCACAAGTCGCCCCTGATGACACAGCGATATAGCCATCTCCGGGATGAAACTTTAAGAAAAGCCTCCGCATTGGCAGGGACCATAATCGAAGAAGCGGCGAAAGATAGCAAGCAAGAAACGAACAGTAATGATGATACTCTATCAGCTTAATAGGGGGAATAATTAATGGGGATTTCACATCAACAACGTCTTTATGGGCAACTTTTAGTGGATTTTGCAAATGCGGTATCAACAGATGAAGCAGGACTAAAATATTTTGAAAACATTCGAAAAGTATTTGGGTTTACAGATTATTTTGTCGTTCAAGCCAAAGATAATTTCCAAACATTAAAGGCCTTTAATGCTTTGCTGAAAAGTAAGTCTGAAAAGTGTTGCTTCGATTTTATTCTCAAGAAAGCAGATATAGAAAGAGAAATTGAATCACCAATAAGTGGCGATTCCCTCGAATATGATGTCTATTCTAAATCGTTCCATTTTAGAGAATTAGAGGTGCCGTCTACAGAAGATGGCATATGCATAGGTTACGATAAATACACGAATAAAAAACTGTCTGTAAAGAAACTACGAGAAATCATTCTATCGGACCATGCCAATCCCATCTTTAAGTTAAGACAAGAAGATGTCTCCAAATTGATCCTTGCGCTTGAGACTTTGGCCGTACAAATAAGAGCATTAAAAGATATTTCAGCGGAACGTTATAAAGAGATATCAGGACTTTTGCCTCGCTATCGAAATATGATGTTCGAGCATGGGTTCATTAAAAAATGGCAGGCCGATCTGAAATCATTATTAGACCAAATAGTGTATCCCGACCCGATAATAATGAATCCTTATTTGGATAATATTATTTGTATGTACAACAAAATTCCCAAGGCAGAAGTATTTCTGTCTTCTGATGGCACGCTTAAAGAGGAAGCTCCATTCAAAGAGGATTTGCTTCTTAATCGGGAGAACTCTTTTGACACGCTGCTCATTTATGATGGCCCAATATCTTACTGTGTCATTGAATTCTTGAAAGATAATGGCAACGTTGAATATTTGAAAAAATGTAGATTTTGCAATCATTTCTTTATTGCAGAGGATTCAAGGCGAGAGTTTTGTTACGAACCAAAAGAGTGTAAAAAACTATTTTATAACAAAGACAGAGTACGTCGCATGAGAGAGGAATATAGAAATCCGGATAGCAAGAAATTCAAGTCAGATTATCTCCGTTAAAACGATTATGCACGTTAAAACGATTTTCGTTTTAACGTAAGTATTTGATTTATCTAAGATATTGTTGACGTTATATGTCTTTTGTTGTACCCGTGGATCTAAAGATTCGCGGGTTTTTTTTATGCCTGCCAAAAAAAGGAGGTACGGGATGAATGAAACAAATGAGTTGTTAAAAAAAGTTTTTCTCAATGAGAAGGAGGCAGCTGCCCTGACAGGTCGTGCGCTTTCTACCTTGCGGAACGAACGGCATTTACGGCGGGGGATTCCCTACTTTAAGATCGGTCGACGGGGCGTCCGTTACAAGGTGGAGGATGTCCTTTCTTTCATGGAAGCGCGCCGCATCAGCTTCGATTAGGTGGAGGAGGAGATGGAAGAAAAGCAGCAACTTTCAGATCCGGAGGAAATCATGCGTCTTGTAAATGAGCAGGTTGAGGACGAATGTTCTCGGTTTTCTGCTCTTCTTGAGCGTGAAGGATCTGGCTCCTCCAAAGATTGTCTCTTCAATGAAAAGGAGATTGAGGATGCCCTTCGAGAAAATGAAGATGGAGATGCCTGGATTTATATTGAACTTCATCGTGACCTGTTTGTTTTCGATGCGGCAGCTGACCGTTGGTATAAATGGGGCGGACATTTCTGGATAGAGGACTTCCTAAATGATGCGATGCGGGGGATTGATGCGGTTATTAGCGTCTATTTGAATGAATTTGATTGCTTATCATTGAAAGCAAAAAAGGAGATTGTGAATGAATATGGAGGTATTGAAGAAACTGGAGATTGATAGAAAATCGATCATGAAGAGGATTATGGTTCTCCACACGGTCAAGAGAAAAGAATCTGTCTTAGAGTTGGCACATACTGGAGCGAATTCTTTGGCGATCCGTGGCGATGAGTGGGACAAAGAAAATATGTTACTGGCAGTTCAAAATGGTGTCATTGATTTGCGCACTGGTGAACTATGCCGGGGCAAGCCACGCGATTATATCAAAACTGCTGCACCGGTCGAATATATAGGTTTGGGTATAATTGCGCCTACCTGGGAACGATTCCTTAATGACATTTTCGACGGGAATCAGGGACTTGTTGATTATATCCAACGACTTCTGGGTTATGGGATAACAGGACTGGTCAACCATCATGTTTTTCCGATTTTTTGGGGGCCGCACGGTCGCAATGGGAAGGGCACAATCTTGGAAACACTGAAACATGTGCTCGGGGAGTTGGCTTATAAAACGCGAGCTGAAATGCTTCTTGCATCACGGTTTGGCCCAACGCGTGGTGCAGCAGATGCAGACACCATGGCATTTCGTGGAAAAAGGATTATTTGGGCAAGTGAAACGGATGATGGCCGAGCCTTGAACACGGAAAGGATCAAAGAACTTTGTGGGGGTGACACATTGAATGCCCGTCCACCGTATGGAAAGAGAACGGTTGAGTTTTCTCCAACACATCTTCTCATTTTGATGACTAACAACCGCCCGAAAGTGCCTACGGAAGATACTGCCATCTGGGACAGGATTCATTTGATACCATTCAATATCCGTTTTGTTGATGATCCACACGGTCCTAACGAGAGGCGTGCAGACCACGATCTGTTCGACAAATTGAAGGCGGAGAGTTCTGGGATACTGGCATGGTTGGTCAAAGGATGTCTCGATTGGCAGCGGACCGGCTTGTTACCGCCGGATATTGTGAAAGCAGCCAATGTCGAATATCGCCAGGACGAAGATGAAATTCGGCAGTTTCTGGATGAGGAGTGTGATCTTATAGGAAGCGGCTACTGTACGATGGGTAAACTCCACGAAAGGTATACGTTATGGCACAATCGTATGAAATTTTCCGGTCAGAAAATTTCAATGAAGAAACTAAGTAGTCGCTTGGTCGACATGGGATTTAATCGTGACGATACAGGTCGGAATATAATTTTTCATGGGATAGTCTTAAAATCGAATGAGTTTTGATCGCACCCATTGCACCCATTGCAGGGTTTTTTGGTAAATTTTTTATAGACGAAAACGATTTTTCTATAGGGGATTTTACTGGAAAAGGGTGCAAAGGGTGCAAAGGGTGCAAAATGATCAATAACTGATTGATGATTCAAAATTGAAGGAGAGATAATGACGATTCTTGACCTGCTCCGGGAAGACGGACTTGAACCGAAGAAAGCAGCGAACATTCATGGCGGTGAGTACGCTGGACCTTGCCCTGGTTGTGGTGGCGATGACCGTTTCCGGATATGGCCAGAAGAAAAAGGTGGGCGCTACTGGTGCCGTGGATGTGAAAAAAAAGGAGATGCAATCCAGTACCTGCGCGATTTCCGCGGCATGACCTATCCCCAGGCATGTAAATATCTTGGAGAGGCACCGAATAAGCGGCGCTACTCTGCCTTGCAGCGTCGAGATTCTAAACCAGTATTCATTCCTAAGGAATCAACTGTGCCAGGACCAATCTGGCAAGAGAAGGCGCGGAGCGTCCTTGATAGGGCGGTGAAAATTCTTTGGTCGAAGGCTGGGGAAAAATCACAGGAATTTTTGTATGGCAAGGGCTTGACTGACGAGACGATTCGGGCCGCCGGTCTGGGGTGGAATACTCGGGATATTTTCGTCGATCGGACATCCTGGGGATTACTTCCCGAACAGAAGACTAACGGCAAGTTTAAAAATATTTGGATTCCGGCGGGTTTGGTTATTCCGGGCTATGTGGATGGAAAAGTTGTTCGCTTAAAGATCCGTCGCCCCGATCCTGGTGATGGGCCGCGGTATGTCGTGATCTCCGGGAGCGATAGCCGACCCATGACCTGTATTCTGGATAAGGGAACAGTCGTCATAGTTGAATCGGAACTTGATGGGTTACTCCTTCATCAGGAAGCTGGGGATCTGGTCGGCGTGGTGGCTCTCGGGTCTGCTTCGTTGAAGCCGGACATGATTACCCACGAGGCATTAAAGAAGGCCAACACTATTCTGGTTTCGCTGGACAGCGATGATGCCGGAGTTAAAGCTGCATGGTCTTTCTGGTCAGCCACCTATGGCATTAAGGTCAAGCGTTGGCCGTGTGTCTTAGGTAAAGATCCGTCAGAGGCATGGCAAAAAGGTCTGAATATTCGATCTTGGATTATTGCAGGGATTTCATGAATGGTGCCATTGACACATAAACTGGTTCAAAAATAAAGTATGGGACAGGATAAAAACATGGAAAAGCAGGATAAAGAAGAAAAATGCCGCGTTGTTGTTGTTTTGACTGAAAAAGAAAAGGAAGGTCTTAAGGTTCTTGCTTGGGAAAACAGAAGATCAATGTCGGGCTACTTTCGTGAGCTACTGATAAGTGCCATAAATAATTATGATTTCGAAAGGTACTGACTCCAGGAGGTTTATATTGTTTGTCAATTTCCGGAATTCTCGGAGAAAAGTGGTGGGCTTCGTGTACGGGGTGTTATGACCGATCACATTGATCTGGATAATTCCCCACCGGGGGGTTAAGTTCTCAAGATTATTATTCTACTGTAAAAAGACTTGACGAACGTCGTGAAGGGGAAGGAGTGGAGAAAAATCTATGCAATTGCTGACGATACAAGAACCGGGGATTGATATTTTGACAAATGTGGAAACGACCGCCGACTATGCAGATTGGGGAGGCCCTTATTATGAGCTGGCGCTTTATCTTGGCTGGACAAAATGGATATGGTGTCTGAAAGATTTGGCGGCTTTCAAGAAAAACGATTACATTGGATTGTATTGCCGCCAATGTCTATGGATATTGGACGTCCCTGTGCAACATATCACTTGGGCAAGCCTTGAAGGGCAATGTGAAGGTAAAGAACCGTCTGCCTTTGTCTTTTCCCATTGGAAAGATGTTGAAGCTTTGGGCGAAAATGCAATGGGGCTTGTCAATGCACCCATTAAACCGGATTGGGTGATAGCTAAATGGCTTGTGCAACCATACGAAGAAGACGGAAAGAACGGATATTTTAAGATAGGCGCTGTAAGTCAATAACAAGGACGAAGTCTGAAAAATAATGTCTACAGTCGATCTATTCACTGGTCTCACCGCCAGGGCACTAAATTCTGAAGAACCGGGCTTTAAAAAGAGAGTTCAGGATCTATTCCCAGTCCTTAGTTGATTGATAAACCTTGCCACCTCATATTATATTATAAGGCTAAGATTGGCTTGACATACAAAATTGTTATTCCTATACTTCCTCCCGCCAATAGAAGTTCATATCAAGCAATCATAAATTATAATATCCTTATTTAACCACGGTAAAATCGAATGACTCAAGCGCGTAAGGTTAACCCAAGAACACGTTTTTCCGGATACATGGGTAACGCTAAGTTAATGGCCGCTCTTCAAGCGCAAACTATAGTGGGTGGCTGTCAGGAGATCTCAGCAGAACTTCTTGGATGTTCAGAAATTCTTTGTCTGAAGCCAAATATCGAATTCATAAAGCAGGGGGATTATGATACCGATATCTATTTTATCATTATGGGTAGTGTTGATATAATTATAAATGGAAGAAATATCACGATGAGGGAGGCATCTACCCATATTGGCGAGATGTCTCTCCTTGACCCCGCAGCAAAGCGGAGTGCGACTGTTAAAACCAGAGAAGATACTGTTGTTTTGAAAGTATCTGAGCCAAATTTCACTGAGGTGGCTAACAAACATCCTGAACTATGGCGGAGAGTTGCATCCTGTCTTGCGTCGCGCTTGAAAGAGCGTAGTACAGGAATACCCATCTTAAAATCTCAAATAGAGATCTTTTTAGGATCATCATGTGAGGGCGCCGGTATTTTGAAGTCATTTCTGCGTAAATTGGAATCACCAGGACTTTCTCTGCTTCCGTGGACAAAAGGCGTTTTTGAAATATCTGGAACAACGATAGAGAGTTTAGTTAAAGTTTCCCAAAATACCGACTTTGCAGTTTTGATTTTTACTCTTGATGACAAGACTATTAGCAGACGTAAGGCAACAGCCTCTCCGAGAGACAATGTTGTGTTCGAACTCGGATTGTTTATGGGGGCCATTGGCAGGGATAGAACTTTTATTATAAAGCCAAAAGGGAAAGATATAAAGATCCCATCAGATCTTTTGGGAGTCACTTGCCTTGAATATGAGCATAAAAATGGTAAGATTGAAAGTAAGAGTTTAACTTCGATTTCCAAAGAATTGCATTCAATAATCAGAGAAAAAGGCTCAAAATAAATGGAGAGTCAAAATGGTCACGACTGATGAATTGCGCAGAGAAATTAGTGAAATATTTGCAACGACCTGGCAGAAGAGAAATGGCTTAAAAGTTCCTAATTCTGATGAGATTAAACTCGGGAATGATGCTGTAAAGATTAATGCCACCGTAATGTATGCTGATTTAGTCAAGTCCACAGAGCTTGTAGATAGCTATAAGGATCATTTTGCTGCTGAGATATATAAATCTTATCTGGTTGCTACGTGTCGTATTATAAAGGACAGCGGCGGAATAATTACTGCATTTGACGGCGATCGAGTTATGGCCGTATTTTTTGGGCAATCAATGAATACCACTGCTGTTATCACTGCCTTAAAAATAAATTATGCTGTGAATGAGATCGTCAACCCGGCATTAATGTCGCAGTATTCCAACACTCCCTATAGAATTAGGCAAGCGGTTGGAATTGACACGAGCGATCTGTTTGTCGCAAAAACAGGAATTTGGGGGAATAACGATCTTGTCTGGGTTGGAAGAGCCGCAAACTATGCGGCAAAACTATGTACGCTTCGCGAGGATGGCTATAAGACATATGTGACAAAAGCTGTTTTTGATGCAATGAATGAAACAGCAAAAATAGGGGGGAATCCTAAACAATCTATGTGGGAAGAACGTAAATGGACTTCGATGGATAATATAACAATTTATCGTTCAAGCTGGCAATGGTCGTTTTGAGCATCGGACTATTCGCGTATTTTAGGACCTGCCTACGTTTTCATTCGGGTTGCCCACCTTCTCTTCTGGTTGTTGTTTGTCACAGTCCTGGCCCGTAGGTCTTCTGGTTCGCCATGGAGCCCGACCCAAGTCTGGCAGCTCCTCGTCGGGCGGGCGACTGCTCGCTTCGCTCGCTTAGCGCCTGCGCCCTCCTCGTCGCTTGGCGGCTCCCTACCGCTCGCCTATCAGTCTTAGGGTCCGTTTTGCGCATGCCATGTTCAAGGCGGCTATGCGTTCAGCTATTCCTATACCATGGTTCATCTTACGCGTCGGCATGCCGACGCTGCACGACCAGTACGCTCCTATGCCATGCGCCGGGGGCTGCATCGGGCGCAGCCACGATGCGTAGATCAGCTACTTCTATGCCTTGCCGCCCTGGCACAAAAGTGCACAGGTCGGAATGCCGAGGACCTACGCTTTGCAGTCCTTGTTTCTCAGTAAACAGTCAATGTCCAAATCTATGCCACCAGGAGCAATCATAAGATGGGAGGTGATTGGCTCGCTCCGCGTCGAATGCAATCGTTGTTGCTGGAAAGTCTAAAGCATCACCCCCTGCAAGAATTTACTTCGCTTAAGACTGGCCTCCGGCCGGCGCTCCGTGCATGCTCTACGGGAGCTTGTTCGGTTTTCAGAATTCACTTCGCGCAAGCAGTCGTCCCTCCTGCGCTCCGTTCATGCTGAAGACTATCAATAGTGTCGTTTCGCACCGCCCTGGCCTTGACGCTATTGCATCCGGCCAGATCGGTGCTTCACTCCCTTAATTTATACGGTGTCGCCGCTTTTGTGAGGTTGGGCGCTGGTCGCTGCGGTCGGCACGTCCCATAAGGCGCCTTATGGGACGTGCAGGGCCGTCATGCCGCCTGCATCCTGCTTTCGCAGGCAGGCGTCCTGCCTGCCCTGTCCCCGACCTCGCTAAACATAACCGGAGGTTATGTAACCCAGCGCCTTTTATAATTGCGGCGAGGCTTGATGATTAATCCCCGCCCACCCAGGCAATCTGCCGCTGATCAGCCTGTCAGATCTTCGCCCTGCCAGTCTGCTACTTCCCGATTGCGCCCCCTTTTTTCAGTAGTCCTCATTTGACATAATATTTCAATAGGTGTAGATTTCCCTGCGAATCATCGATCTTCAACTCATTCCAAACGTCATAGGCTTTTAGACAGTAAACAGGGGGGATAAAGAACTGCATAAAACGCCAGTAAAATAATCTACTTCACTCATTAACGGTTAGGGAATTTATGGCTCTTAAAAAATCTGAACTCTACTCTTCTATTTGGGCAAGCTGTGATGCGCTGCGGGGCGGGATGGACGCCAGCCAGTATAAAGACTACGTTCTGTCCCTCCTCTTCATCAAATACATCAGTGATAAATATGCTGATCTTCCCTTCGCCCCGATCAAAATTCCCCCGGGCGCGAGCTTCAAGGATATGATCGCCCTCAAGGGAAAGCCGGACATCGGCGACCAGATCAATAAAAAAATCATCGCGCCCCTGGCCAATGCCAACCAGCAGCTGTCTCTGTCTGACTTTCCAGATTTTCATGATCCGGTCAAGTTAGGTGATGGGAAGGAACAGGTGGAACGTCTCACCAACCTGATCGCCATCTTTGAGGACAGGTCGCTTGATTTTTCCAAGAACCGCGCAGAGGGCGATGACATCCTGGGTGATGCCTATGAGTATCTGATGCGTCACTTCGCCACTGAAAGTGGCAAGAGCAAGGGTCAGTTTTACACTCCTGCTGAAGTCAGCCGGGTAATCGCGCAGATCGTTGGCATCGGCGGTGCTAAAACCACGAGCACCACGACTGTCTATGACCCGACCTGTGGGTCCGGCTCTCTACTCTTAAAAGTAGGCGATGCAGCGGGCACAACGGTCACGCTTTACGGTCAGGAGAAAGACGCCGCCACCAGTGGTCTCGCACGGATGAACATGATCCTGCACAATAATCCTACAGCGCTGATCGCCCAGGGCAATACCTTGACAGACCCCAAGTTCAAAGACGGGGATACCCTCAAGACATTTGACTTTGTCGTGGCCAATCCGCCTTTCAGTGATAAAAGATGGAGCACCGGCCTTGATCCGCTTAACGATACTTACGACCGTTTCCAACCCTTCGGTACGCCTCCGACAAAACAGGGGGACTATGCTTATCTGCTTCATATTGTTCGATCCCTTAAGAGCACCGGCAAGGGTGCCTGTATCCTGCCCCATGGAGTTCTTTTCCGAGGCAATACCGAGGCCGACATTCGTCGTAATCTCCTTCGTAAGGGCTACATCAAGGGAATCATCGGCCTGCCTGCCAACCTTTTCTATGGTACCGGCATCCCTGCCTGTATTGTTGTTGTTGACAAGGTGGATGCTCATGCCAGAAAGGGTGTCTTCATGATTGACGCGAGTACAGGCTTTATGAAAGACGGGCCTAAGAATCGCCTGCGCGCTCAGGACATCCATAGAATTGTTGATACCTTCAATAAATTCACAGAAGTTCCTAAGTATTCTCGTATGGTCAGTATCGAGGAAATAGAGAAAAACGATTTCAATCTCAATCTGCCGCGTTACATCGATAGCCAAGAGGCTGAAGACATTCAGGACATTGAAGGCCATCTGCATGGAGGTATCCCGGTGCGCGACGTAGAGGCTTTGGTGCGTTACTGGTCTGTCTGTCCAAATCTCAGGCAGACGCTATTCAAGACAAATCGACCGGGTTATGTCGATCTTACTGTGGAAAAGGCAGAAATCAAAAAGACAATCTATGATCACCCCGAGTTCTCTGTATTTATTGCGAATATGAATAGCCACTTTGCTATTTGGCGGGAGAAAACGGGCCAGAAGCTAAGATTACTGCAACCCGGTTTCCATCCGTGTGAAGTTATCGCCGCACTTTCGGAAGATTTGCTTCTTCATTATGTGGATAAGCCCTTGATCGACAAATACGATGTCTACCAGCATCTTATGGATTACTGGGCGGAAACCATGCAGGACGACTGCTACCTTATTTCAGCCGATGGTTGGAAGGTCGAGTCCTACCGCGTTATTGAAAAGGATAAAAAGGGCAAGGAAAAGGATAAGGGCTGGACCTGCGACCTCATTCCCAAGGCCCTCATTATTGCCCGTTATTTTGCCAAGGACCAGGAAGCCATCAATCAAATCGAAAGCAATTTGGAAAACATCACTGCTCAGATTTTGGAATTGGAAGAGGAGAATGCAGGTGAAGAAGGTGCTTTCTCTGAATTTGAGAAGGTTAACAAAGCTAATGTGGCAGACCGTCTGAAAGAGATCAAGGATGACCAAGAGTCCAAAGAGGAAGCCGCCGTGTTGAACCAATGGCTGAATCTTTTTGTTGAAGAGGCAGACTTGAAGAAACGTCTCAAGGAGGCTGAGATGGTACTGGATGCCAAAGTCTATGCCCATTATCCTAAACTCACAGAGGACGAAATTAAGACTTTGGTGGTTGATGACAAATGGCTTGCCGCTCTTGACGCGGCCATCCACGGTGAAATGGATCGCATCAGCCAGGCCCTCACACAGCGCGTAAAAGAACTGACGGAGCGTTATGAACATCCTCTCCCACAATTGACCCGTCTTGTTGCCGATCTGGAGGGTAAAGTGAGCCGCCACCTCGAAAGGATGGGGTTTGCATGGAAGTGAAACCGGGCTTCAAACAGACCGAGATCGGGGTGATTCCGGAGGATTGGGAGGTTGCTACCCTTGGAAGTTTGACAGTCTTAATGACCAATGGGTTTGTTGGAACTGCAACAAGACACTATACTAACTATGACAAAGGTATTCTTTACATTCAAGGGTACAATGTTGAGGAAAACTCTTTTAATTTTCATGGTATCAAGTATGTAACTGAAGAATTTCATAAATCCCATATGAAATCTTGCCTTCGAGCCGGTGATCTTCTTACGGTACAGACAGGTGATATTGGCCTCACCACAATAATTCCCGAATATTTAGAGGGATCAAACTGCCATGCACTGATTATTTCAAGGTTCAAAAGAAATGAGATATCCTCCAATTTCATTTCATATTATCTCAATAGCAACCCTGGACGCGCTCGTTTGAATTTGATTGAGACGGGGACAACAATGAAGCATCTAAATGTAGGCGATATGCTTCAGTTTGCCGTTCCTCTTCCACCCACCAAAGCGGAACAAGAAGCTATTGCTGAGGCATTAAGTGACATGGATGCCCTCATCGAATCCCTGGAGCAACTCATCGCCAAGAAACGTCAAATTAAACAAGGTACGATGCAGGACTTGCTCACCGGTAAAAAGCGCCTACCTGGGTTCAGCGGAGAGTGGAATTTAATGCATTTGGGGGATGTGTTGAGTTTCCAGGTAGGCTTTCCTTTTAGTTCAATGTTTTTCAACACTGAGGGGTATGGTCACAGATTGATAAAAAACAGAGATTTAAAAAGTGATGATCAGGTGTTTTATTATACTGGGCAATTTGACAAGGTTTTTGAAATTAAAAATGGAGATGTGCTTGTTGGCATGGATGGCGATTTTCTTCCATGTCTTTGGAATAATGGAACAGCCCTGCTTAACCAAAGAGTAGGACGTATCATTCCACAGTGTGAAAAATTGGACTCCTTTTTTGCATACTATTACCTAATTAAGCCACTTAAAGAAATCGAGAGAGCTACATCGAGTACGACAGTGAAACATCTATCACATGATGACGTCGAAGAAATAGAATGTCCACTACCTACACTTCCTGAACAAACTGCCATCGCGTCAGTTTTGTCAGATATGGATGCGGAGATCACTACTCTCGAAAATAAGCTCGCGAAAACCCGATCGATTAAGCAGGGCATGATGCAGGAACTATTAACAGGAAGAATCCGACTGATATGAGGGCACAATGAAGAATTACTATAGAGTTATGCTGGGAAAGGGAAGTAAATACGCTCCAGATTGCTTTGAAGGTGATTTTATTGGTGCAGATTTCGATATTCGTCAGGATCTGACAGGAAAGCTCCCCGACGACTGGCGGGAATTCAATAAGGTGTTCATTCCTATTTATCTTGCAGACCATCCTGAGAAATCGAAGGTTGGTGCTGGTCTGAGATGCGGTTTTCTGTGGACGGTAGCAAAAGGCATCAAGATCGGGGATACTGTGCTCTGTCCCGATGGAAGTGGCCATTATAAAATAGGAGAAGTTACTGGCGATTATATCTATCAGGCTGAGGGCATCCTTCCACATCGACGCCCTGTGCGCTGGCTTAGTCAATCCATTGACCGCGCCGATATGAGCGAAGATCTGAGGAATTCCACAGGGGCAATCGGTACGATTAGTAATGTGACGAGGTATTATGAGGAAATCGAAAAGTTGATCGGTGGCGTCTCCGGGCCTAAGATTGTTTCGACAGATGAGACTATAGAAGACGCTGCTAACTTTGTCATGGAAAAACATCTTGAGGATTTCCTGATTGAGAATTGGGGGCAGACAGAGCTGGGAAAGAAATATGATATTTACGAAGAAGAAGGAGAACAGGTCGGGCAGCAATATATGACAGATACGGGTGCCATCGACATCCTCGCTATTAGCAAAGACAAGAATAGCCTGTTGGTGGTGGAGCTTAAGAAAGGCCGGGCCAGCGACGTCGTGGTGGGGCAGACCCTTCGCTATATGGGATATGTACAAGAGGTACTGGCTGAGGCGGGACAGGCTGTTAAAGGCGCCATCATCGCCTTGGAAGACGACAAACGAATCAAGAGGGCACTGACAATGGTGCCAGCCATCCATTTTTATCGCTATCAAATCAGCTTCAAACTGGTAAAGGCATGACATGAGCCATATCGGCAAGATCGAGCGGGAAACGCAGAATCGAGTCATCGCCCTGTTTCGCGATGAGCTTCATTATCGTTACTTAGGCGATTGGACGGATCGTGATGCAAACAGCAATATCGAGGAAGGGTTTCTCAATTCCTATCTGACGAAGTGTCATTATACTCCTGCACAGATTAATGCCACCCTCCACAGACTGCGTCTTGAAGCCGACAACCACGGTCGGGGACTCTACGGGAACAACCAGGCGGTTTATAAATTACTCCGGTATGGCGTGCCGGTAAAGATCGAAGCGGGCAAGGTTACGGAAAGTGTTCACCTCATCAATTGGGAAGATCCGGAACAAAATGATTTTTTCATAGCGGAAGAAGTCACCCTGCGGGGCAATCACGAAAGACGCCCCGATATTGTGCTTTATGTGAATGGAATCGCGGTGGCGGTTTTAGAATTGAAGCGCAGTTTGGTGTCAATCGGTGATGGCATACGCCAGAGCATCTCGAATCAACGTCCGGAGTTTAACGAGTGGTTCTTCAGCACCATGCAGTTCATCTTTGCCGGTAATGACTCCGAGGGCTTGCGATATGGAACCATTGGCACTCCCGAGAAGTATTTTCTCAAGTGGAAGGAAGATGAAGAAGATAATAGCTGCTTCAAGCTGGATAAGTATCTGCTGAAGATGTGCAACAAAGACCGTTTGATTGATTTGATGCATGATTTTGTACTCTTTGACGGCGGCATCAAAAAACTTCCGCGAGTGCATCAGTATTTTGGGATCAAAGCCGCGCAACAGCATGCCCGGGAACGCAAGTGCGGTATCATTTGGCACACACAGGGGAGTGGTAAAAGCATTGTTATGGTGCTGCTGGCCAAATGGATTTTGGAGAATAATCCCAATGCCCGGGTGGCGATTATCACCGACCGAGATGAATTAGATAAGCAGATTGAGCGGGTTTTTACCGAAGCTGGTGAGTCCATTTACCGCACCAGCAGTGGCCTTGATCTGATGTGCCAACTGGGACAGGCCACGCCACGCCTTTTGTGCTCATTGATCCACAAATTTGGTCGGAAGGACGTCGACGACTTCGATCAGTTTATCAAAGATCTGGAAGCTCAACCAAGCCAGACCGTAGGCGAGGTTTTTGTGTTCGTCGATGAATGCCATCGCACTCAGAGCGGAAAGTTACACCGCGTGATGAAAGCGATGATGCCCAATGCGGTTTTTGTTGGCTTCACGGGAACGCCTCTGCTTCGGGAGGATCGGCAGACCAGCCTTGAAGTCTTCGGCGGTTACATCCACACGTACAAATTCAGCGAGGGTGTCGAAGATGGGGTGATCCTCGATCTTATTTATGAAGCCCGGGACATTGACCAGCGACTCGGTTCCAAAGATAAGATTGATGCCTGGTTCGAAGCAAAAACAAAAGGGCTGAACGAATGGCAGAAGGGTGAATTAAAAAAGCAGTGGGGTACCATGCAGACGGTGCTCAGTTCCAAATCCCGCATGGATCGGGTGGTAAGCGACATCATTTTTGATTTCAGCGTCAAGCCGCGCCTTTCCAATGAACGTGGGAATGCCATACTTGTGGCATCAAGCATCTACGAAGCGTGCAAGTATTTCGCCTTACTGCAGAAGACGCCGTTCAAGGGCAAATGTGCCGTCGTGACGTCCTACAATCCGCAAGCTAAAGATGTGACGAAGGAGGACACCGGCGCCAACACGGAAACGGATAAAGAATTTATCTACAACACCTATACCGAGCTTCTTAAGGATGTTGACACCACACCAGGCATGACAAAGACCGAAACCCATGAGGAGTGGGCAAAGTCGCTATTCACAAAAGAGCCTGCCAATATGAAACTGCTTGTCGTGGTGGACAAACTGCTCACTGGTTTCGATGCGCCGCCGTGCACTTATCTTTACATTGACAAGTCCATGCAGGACCATGGCCTTTTTCAGGCTATTTGTCGGGTGAACCGGCTGGACGGTGAAGATAAAGATTTTGGATACATTGTCGATTACAAAGACCTGTTCAAGAAGGTTGAGAACGCTATTGCCGTTTATACTTCGGAACTGGATCATAGTGCAGGCGGACCGGCTCCGGAAGTCTTGCTTCAGGATCGTCTTAAAAAAGGGAAGGAGCGTCTCGATAACGCCTTGGAAGCCTTGGCTCTGCTATGCGAGCCGGTTGAACCCCCGAAAGGTGAGTTGGAGCATATCCATTATTTTTGCGGCAACACGGAGGTTCCGGCCGACCTGCAGGAACGGGAACCGCAGCGGGCCGCGCTGTATAAGGCAGTCGTCGCTCTGGTGCGGGCCTATGCAAATATTGCCGACGAATTGGATGTAGCCGGATATAGTGAGGCGGACATCAACCGCATAAAAAAGCAGCTTGAACACTATCTGAATCTCCGCGAAATCATCCGCAAGGCCAGTGGTGAAAGTCTTGATATGAAGACTTATGAAGCCGATATGCGCCATCTTATCGACACCTATATTGAGGCGGATGAACCGAGAAAAATATCGCCTTTCGATAATCTTTCGTTAATGGAATTGATTGTCAAGACAGGTATCGCCGATGCTATTTCCACGCAACTTGGCGAACTGAAAGGTAACAAGAACGCCATTGCCGAAACCATTGAGAACAATGTGCGCAGCAAGATCATCAAAGAACATCTGAATGATCCGGCTTTCTACGACAAGATGTCGGCGCTTCTTGACGAGATTATCAAGTTTCGTAAAGATCAGGCAGATAAATACGAGGAATACCTGAAACACATTGCCGAATTGGTCAAAAAGGTTGAAGCCGGTCAGGCGGAAGGAACGCCGGAAAAGTTGAATACTCCCGGAAAGCGGGCGCTATATCACAATCTGCATCAAGACGAGGGCCTGGCGTTAAAAATTGATGAGGCCATAAAAAAGACTCGGCCCGATAGTTGGCGTGGTGTCCAGGCACGTGAGCAAGTCATCAAGGCATCATTATATGAGGTCTTAAAAGACGTAACTGAGGTAGAAAGAATTTTCCTTATTGTTAAAGCACAGAGGGAATACTGATGCCCCCCCGGATTGAGCTTGGAGAAATTACAGCGGATGTGGTCCTAAAAAACATTAAGAACATCTACCTGAGTGTTTATCCTCCAACCGGTCGAGTGCTCATTTCTGCGCCATTACGCATGGATGTTGAAACGATCCGCATTTTTGCCATATCAAAGCTGGACTGGATCAAGCAGCAGCAAAAGAAGCTTCAGGAACAGGAACGTGAAACACCGCGCCAATATTTGAACCGAGAAAGCCATTATGTTTGGGGGAAACGTTATCTGCTGAAGGTGCTGGAGCATGATCAACCGCCTTTTATTGAATTGAAACATAGTCAAATGATTCTTCATGTCCGTTCCGGGGCGGATGAATTAAAGAAGCGGGCTTTTGTAGAAGATTGGTACCGTGAACAACTTAAAAAGGCAATTCCATCGTTAATCACTAAGTGGGAACCACTGCTGGGCGTGAAAGTGGAGCGTTTTTTTGTGCAGCGCATGAAAACCCGCTGGGGGAGTTGTAATCTGCGTAAACGCAGCATCCGCCTTAACAGTAATTTAGCCAAGAAGCCAAAGGAATGTCTTGAATATATCGTTGTGCATGAAATGGTTCACCTTCTGGAACCGCTGCATAATCTGCGATTCACAGGTCTACTCGATCAATTCATGCCCCAATGGAAGTTCTATCGTGATCAATTGAATCGTCTGCCGATAAGTCACGAGGATTGGGTTTATTAGAGTAAAAAGGTACATTTTGACATTCAAGTGTTAATGAGCCACGGAGGGCAAAAGAAGGTGGAGCAAAAATGAGCAGCTATAAAGAAGATGAAGAGTATTTAGCCTTGATTCAAAAAATGTATCAAGTCGCGGAAGAATTAGAATCTTATAATAAAAATGAGATCAAAATAGTAGAGCCATCTGATGCGAAGGACCGACTGAAAAAGCTGAGAAATGAACTTTATGATCAATACATGAGTATCAGCATTGAGCTTGACAGGATACGTATAAGAGAATCACCCTACAAGAAATCATTGATTGAAATCCTTAGAAAAATATATGGTTATGGGCCACTTAATATCGATGAAATTTGGAGCGATTATTTCCAAGTAATACTCGGATACCATCAAGATAACGAGCTGATTAATCGAGGTGACTTCGTCCGTAATTATTTCAAATTAATACCGCCTTACGTCAAGGTTGGCACAAACATCCCGGAGGGCATTAAAAATATATATTACGAGTCAAGATGGTGCTTTGTGTATGGACAGTACAGTGCTGCTGTTTCACTATGCAGATCGGTTACTGAAACTGTTCTAAGAAATAAATTTTTTCTGGAAGGCGATTTAAGTGAAGTAATTCAACAAGCAAAAAAAAGAAAACTTATTACATACGAAACCTCATGGAAAGTAGATAAGGTTAGATGTTTTGCTAATAAAATTATGCATAAAGCAATGCAGGCAACAGAAAAAGAAGCTAAAAATGCAATAGATCATACATTGGTTTTTTTGGAAGAAATATATGGATAAAATTGTTCTTTCGAAGGAGGAAGTGAAATGATCACGGGGGTCAGGGTTTTCGATACAGTACTCGATGACAAAAATTTAAAAGACACTGTATCGCGCAATTCGGCTGATTTCTGGAAAGTGTTTTGTAAATCGGCGGGATGGTCGTTTAGTTATGAACGAATTCATTCGTTGGTTGATTTAGAATATTTCTTTTCAAAAAAGATAAAGGAAAATGTAATTATTTTCTCTGGTCACGGGGATTCAAACGATGGGTTTTACCTTACTAACGGAGATGTCTTGGATGGTTCATGCAATATTCTTGTCCCTGAAAAGAATCAGGGGAAAAGTATTATTTTCTCTACATGCTGCATGGGACAAAATCAGAAATTGTGTTCAAAACTAAAAGATATTTTCAAAGCTAATTAGTCCGTCCTGAAAAATGCGGGCTAAGAGCCGCATGAATACTGATGCTGTTCTTTGAAAACTGAAGAAAGTTATGGATATAGGGTTGATTATGCGTGAGGAATATGCTATAAGTACTTGATATGA
>Ga0302253_1000991_pt1 | contig 19290 bp, 18 predicted proteins | sample AAG_RA_Trp_MG_FD_193537 | JGI IMG/M metagenome (GOLD analysis project Ga0302253, IMG submission 193537) | Enriched activated sludge microbial communities from anaerobic digester in WTTP, New Holstein, Wisconsin, United States - AAG_RA_Trp | ecosystem: Engineered > Bioreactor > Anaerobic >...
CCCGTTTTACAACTATTATCGCTGCACCAGCCAACAAGGATTACAATGGTATGATCCGCGAAATCACTCTCAGAACCGGAGATATGATCGTCACGCGATATGCGGGTTCGCGGGCTTTGCCGGTAAGGGAACTGAAAGCGACCGCCGACCGATATCATACCTCGGTGCATGAGGCGGACGGCCTTTCGGATGCGCTCCGGCTTGCATCCCGTTTGAATCCGCTGGCACCGGTGCTGGTCACGGGATCCTTGTACCTGATCGGTGAACTCTGCGAGATGGCCGGTTTGCGGGAGAGATGTCTGAATCTGCGGATAGAGAATACTGAGGACCCATGCATTCATGGAATGTAACGGCCAGAGAAGCGATCGCGATCCAGAAAAGTCTCCGCGAAAGACTCGTGTTCGATCTCGATGAATGGACTCCACGAACCGTTGCGGGCATCGACGTGTCGATTCTTCCGGATCGTGAAACCTTGATCGCAATGATCCTCATCTTCGATTTCGAATCGATGACGGAGATCGAGATCCGCTGGAAAGCGCTTCGAACGACATTCCCTTACGTTCCGGGCCTGTTGTCATTTCGGGAAGGTCCGGCTGTGATGGCTGCATTCGAGGAACTGCGGTGCAGGCCGGATCTGCTGCTGATGGACGGACAGGGAATCGCGCATCCACGCGGATTCGGACTTGCCTCCCACATCGGTTTATTGACAGAATTGCCATCGATCGGATGTGCGAAAACGCGTCTGGTCGGCAGTTACGAGATGCCGGGTGAAGAGGCGGGAGACTCGACGATGCTGACGATTGAGAGTTGTGAGGTTGGTCGGGTTGTCCGTACGAGGACGGATGTCAAGCCACTGTTCGTTTCGCCCGGTTATCGCGTGACGCAGGATCTGGCAGCGCGGTTGACTCTTCTGTGCTGCCGCGGCCGTCGCTTGCCGGAGCCGACACGCCAGGCGCATATCAGGGTGAATGAGGTGCGCCGGGATCTGATGATGAGGTCTCAGGATGAACAATGAACCGGATCGACGCATCGATGTCGTGGTGCTTGCAGGCACGAGTCGAAACCCGAAGCGTCTGATTAATAATCGGAACAAGGCATTTCTCGAGATCAGCGGAACATCGCTCGTATCGCGAGTCATGGAACAGGTAATGGCCTGCTCGGATGTAAACCGGGTGACCGTGGTCGGTCCCCGCGAGGATCTCGAACGCGAGCTCCTCTGCCGGTTCCCTCAGAATCGTCTGAAGATCATTCATCAGCGTTCCCGGATGCTCGAAAATGTCTGGGCAGGTTTTATTGCGACGTTCCCGGATGGCAATAATCTTCCAAGGAACCGCGAGATCGACACGGTTCTGTTGGGAGGTCGTCTGCCGATCCGGCGAAAACCGCATCTCTACATCCTCAAGTCAGTTTTTGCCGCAGTTGCGGCACAGGTTACAGATCCATCGATACCGATTTCGAGGCATCGGGTAGGGGCGGCGATCGATGCCCGGTTAAATGCATTCAGAGATCGCCATGAGCGGATGGAATGGTTCCTCGGCAAGATTGATCTCGAAACGATCCTTCGAGAAGGGAACGTGCTGCATGATACTCCGGAGGGAATTCTGTTCATTCGAAAGGATATTCTGGAGTATTTCCGGGATTGGGAAACGCGGTTGAACAAGCCCATTTTAGTCATTCCGGCCGATATCCCGTTGTTGACACATGAAGCGATCACGGATTTTCTCGACCGTTGCACAAAGATCGATGGGGATTTTTTCTTTTCGGTGGCGATCGAGGATGTGTTGGCGGATTACTACCGTCGACCGGACGGCAAGAATGCGTTCATCCGTCCGTATCTTTGGCTCAGAGAAGCTAAAATACGCGCCGCTAATCTGATCCTCGTGAAACCCAATCTGATCGGTAATAAGCAGCTCATCCAGGAAAGCTTCGGAATTCGGAAGATGACGGAATGGAGCAACGTGTTTGCGCTTATCTGGAAACTGATCAAGCAGAAAGACCGATGGCAGACCGTTCGTCTTGCCGTCGGCTTTCAACTTGCTGCGGTTCTCTGGCGCAATGGATATGGCCGATGGGCTGAATCCGTGCGTCTCCGGTTGCGTTCCCCGCAACTCGAAGCCGCGCTCAGCAGGATGTTCATGACCCGCTTCCGCTTGATTCCGACCCCTTACGGCGGCGTTTCTCTCGATGTCGACTGCGAATCCGACTACGATTTACTGCGCGAGTATCTGCCGTTTTTCAAAACTATCCAGGAATCGCGTCTTCCAATGAACCGGCAGTTGGTTGAGCATCTCTTCAGGATCCCTGTTTCGAGCGGCGGCTGATCAGTATCCGAGCGATTCACGGACAAGAATCACCGTCATTCGATCTTTGACGGGCTGCCACTCCGTGATTACTGTCGATCCACAGATACGATCGGGTGTTCGGCAATCCGAGCATGCATCCGTATCAGCGCAGGGAGTATTTCGATTCAGCCGGCGCGCGTTTCGAGGTGCTGCGATCGAATTGATCCGCTCGATACCCGCTTCGATATCGCGGACGATTTTGTTGATCCCCGCGATGATCACGACTTTCGTTGGTCCAAAAATCAAGGCAGCCACACGGTTTCCCATCCCGTCACGATTGACCAGGATACCATCGCGTGTGATGGCGTTGGTCGAACAGAAGAACAGGTCGCTTCGAAGCCCGATTCTGCGGCGTTCGATCCTCTCTGCTGCGCTAAGTCCTTCGGCGTAGGGATCGATGAACGTGATTCCGGGCGACGTCATGAGGTGCGCACGGAGGCCGATCTGATCGAGCGTTACGGATCCACCCTGTGTGACCGTTGCACCCGGTTGGATCAATGCGATCGCTCGGTCGAGGGCTTCTGCGCTATTCGTGACACAACACGCAGCGATGTTTCGTTGATGGAGTTTGTTGATGATTTCCTGTAGAGAGGCTTCATTATACGTCGGGTCTGTCATATGGTTTTTACCCCACAATCGATTCCGATTCGTCCAGTAACTCTTCCTGTGCGGCCTGTCGGCGATGCGCCTCGATCACTCCCTGAACCGAATCCTGCCGTTTAGGTTTCGATCCGGGTTTTGTTGATACGAGTTTCGGCAGGAAATACACCAGCATGGGTCCGATTAAAAACAGGAGAAAGAAGACTGGTGCGGAGAGCGGGATGAGTTTGGTGACGAATCGGTCCAGGTTGAACAGAATCAATATGACGGCAATGTAGTCTGTGACAAAGTTGGAATCCGGATTCGCTGCATGGAACCAACAGAGTCCGCGCGTTCGCTCACGGAAAAACGGCCAGAACAGCGATCCACCCATGTGCCCTGTGAGATCCTCCGTGACATGGGTGGCGAAACCAAGGAAGGCGATGAGTGGATAGATCCATACCGATGGCCAGTTCATCCAGAGCGCCAGAGGCCAGAGCGGGAGTGCCAGCGCTGCTCCGACCACGTAGGAATGACTCCATGTGCGATGCCAGGGAAGAAAGTCCACGAGTAAGTGATCCTTTCCCGGTCGAAATCCGTACATCGGCCCGGACATGATGTCCACCGTCGTACTCCGCGCGCCTCCCGGCTTCAATCGTGCATGTTTCAACTGATAGATCCCAACCCGATTTTCAGGTTCAGTTCCGGCAAACGCCACCTGTGAGGTGGTCACCACCGGACCGATCACAACCGCCACTTCCTGTCGTTCGGCATCGAACGCGATCTGGTACTGACGCCAGTGATCCGCCGATAGCTGAACGGTATGGAATTGAATGCGAACCTCACGGTTCTCGATGATCGCCCGATCCATCGCCGATCCCAGTGTGTCAGCTATCGACTGGGGGTCGGGAGTTCGGGGATCGGGATACACATCGATCTCCGCAGTCTCGAAAAACCGGCCGAATTTGAAATCGAGCGTATCCGGCATGATGCCGTACAGACCGGCCAGAGCCAGAATGAACGATGATTGCGCGCCGTCGGTCTGTGCGCCGGGGGTCGCACTCATGCGGACAACCTGAGGAAAGAACGAGGCTGTTGCGATCGCCGAGATGAAATGTGTCAGGCCCTTCATGTTCAATCCAGTCCGAGCAACCGGAGGATGGTGTCGCCATAGCCCGCCATGTTCAGGGCGATCGGAACGAGCAACACGGCCATGCAGTTCGAACGACGACTGTGAAAGAAGACCGGAATCATGCCGATACATGAGGCGATCAACATCAGGGCCAGTCCCGCCCAACCGGTAATGAAGACGACCAGAACAACGAGCAGGGGCAATGTCGCCCAGTAGAGAACGTGATAATGCACACGTGAAAGCAGCCGAATCGTCAGACGTGTGGAGGGGATGAGCAGCAGGAAGGAGATGCAGCCCGACAGCAGAATCGCACCGACCATCATGGGCAGTTCGCGGGGTAACGGCTGCAACACCGGTTTCAGGATGATCGAGAGTCCACCGCGGCCGATACCCATGGGAGTCAGTGGCGTTACGCAATACAGCAGTAAAAATGCGCCGACATAGTACAGCACCTTGGCCACACCTCCGGACACAATGAAAAGGCGATCGCCTCGACGCGCGACGGCATGCCCGGCCAAAATTCCGCCGATACCGGCCGTCACAGCCGGGAGATATGCCGCTAGACCGCCGGCAATCACGCCCTGCAGGGTCGACCAGCCGATATCCCCCCGGGTCAACTCGATCGATGAGCTGATATGCTGGGGCGGGATCGTTTCGCGTGAAAGCAGTTTTTCGATGGCACCGGGAATTGCGAACAGCCCGATGAATACCGGCATGATGTTCTGAAAACCCGCATCCGGACTCACGAGCGTCCGGCTGGTCACGATCAATCCGAGGATGCCTGCCAGGCCAAATGTCACCAGTCCGGCGAACACATTCCTCCACGCCTGTCTGAATCGTTCCCATGTGGTCCTGCCGAGTCCCTCACCTTTGGGCCATTCGCTCATCAGCATATACACGATGACGGCCATCAGAATCGCGTGCATGTGCGGTGACAGAATCTTATGAATAAACGGCATGGCGACATAGATGAGCGGCATCGCAACACTCAGGAACAGGATTCCGATTAGGGATCCGATTCCACCGGCCAGAGTCGCTTCGAAACCGCGTCCCAGCGTGAGATACTTGATTCCGGGAAGAATCGTGACCGATGCGGATTCGTCCGGCGCTCCGATCAATGTCATGGGGATCGTGTTCAGGAAAGCGTATGCGACCACCAGACTGAGGAAGAACGGCGCGACGGCTGTGTAGGGAATGATGCCCTCGATATGTGTCCAGAGAATCAGAGCGATGCCGGCGGTGTTGTAGATATGGAGGGATGGAATCAGTGAGATGATCGCGCCGGACAGCGTTCCCGCCAGGCAGAATGCGAGAATGGTCAGATACCCGGTCATGACGCGGGCGGCGCGGAAGCCGGTTCCGCCGGCGGTTGCACGTCCAGATTTCCGGGATCGGCCGGTTCGACCAGACGCAATTGGATGTCGTTCCGGAAAACGTCCACACGTCCCAGAAAGCGAAGCGTCGTGCCGATTTTCGAGATCTGGTCGATACGGGCATCCTCCAGTCGCTTCAGTTCGGAATGAAAAACGGTCAACTGCTGCTGTCCGGACGGATCCTGGATGCGCAGAGTCATGCCTTTGGCGAACGGTGTGACCTCTATCACTGATCCCTCGAAACGGCCGACCAGGCCGATGTCTTCGCGCGTGATCCGGCCGAGTTCCTTCCGGATGATTTCATCGCGGGACAGCATCGTGAGGCGTCGAGGGGACGCGATGAAGGCGGTCAACCCGTAGTTCTCGCTGTAGGAGATGTTCCCGACGGCCGATATGGTGTCTCCGGGACGGGGAAAGGTGTCCCCGAGCACCTTCCGAAAGACGCTCAGCTTCCCGTGACCCATCAGCACGATCAGTCCGGTTCCGTCATCGAGCGTGATCCGGAACGAGTTTTTCTTGTCATCGGTCGAGACACTGATCACTTTGCCCTCGAAACGGGCGGTCGCCATGTTGTGTTGGAGGTCGATCTGACCCGCATGCAGCAGGGGAACTTCCTGAATCCGAAGTCCGATCCACAGAATGATGAGACCGATGATCGATCCCCCGACGGCGATCCAGCGAAACACTTTCAGACTGATTCGATGCCGGAGAGATGACTGACAATGCGGACAGGTATCGTAAGGTCCTACGAAGCGCCCGCACCCCGGACAGTGGGTCTCATCGATGTTCGGCGTGGGCGCCATGATCATGATCACATCCGCAATCCGGTCCATGAACATGCTCGTGCGAGGACTCATCCTCTCCTTCGATCTCACTGTTCATCTTCCGGATGGCTTCCAGGAGTTTCATCCCGATCATATGAATCGCTTCGTGCCGTGACACGCCGCTGGCAATGTACCGGGCGACCAGCAGACGGGTCCCCTGCGGCGAATCGTCGGCAATGGCATCTTCGGCCAGAATGTGTGCTTCGATGTGCCGGCTGATTTCCTGATAACTGACCGACTTGTCGATCGGGGGATGCGATGCCACAATCATGAGCGCTTTGTAGTTCGGATGAAATCGCAGCCACTTCTGAGGATCGGGACGCGTATCCGGATAATACACATCATTCAGTGGAACGGTGATGGTATCGAGTTGTTCGTAGGGTTCGAGATTGACAGGGTTTTTGGGATCCGTGAACGGGTATTCTTCCCCGGTCAGTTCTTTGAGGCGGAAACGGACACCATGATAGTCCATCGGAGCGTGCTTGAAGTAGCGTTTGAATAACGCGATCGCTTCTTCCTTCTGATCCATCGCCATCAGAAATGTCGCGTTCATGGCCAGGGCATCGAGATAGTTCATGTTGTCCTGAGATTCGTTGGTAAGAACGAAATCATCGGAGTCCGGCGGCAACGACATCTCGGCGATCCTTCTCAGCAGTTCGAAGTACTTCATCGCAATCGGGTACATTTTATGGTCGGCGAACAACGTGCCCATCCTGATATACGGGGTCAGATGGTTAGGATGCATCTCCAGGATACGACTGAACCGCGTGATCATCGCTTCAGTCTTGGTTGAGTCGGGATTCGTCGATGCGGTTTGCTGTTCCCTGAGCATGTTCTCGTATTCTTCCAGGAACTCCTTGGATACTTCGAGTTGCAGGAGCAGTTTCGGATATGGTTTATCGCAATGCTGCGGGAAAAACTGTCGGGCAACATCCGGTCCATATGTTTTTACCGGATCCCATTCTCCGTCAGGTTTGACTTCGAGAGGCGGTATGCCGGCCAGCTGAGGATTCAATTCGGATCCGACCACCACACCCAGCAACTCGGTCGGCTTACCGATCTCGACGGACCGATTGAGTCCGGTCACACGGATCTCGAGAATTTCGTTTTCGATGTAAAGAAAAGCCTGCTCCAGCGTGAATCGGTACCGGTCGCCGCCTCCAGGTTCCTGGACGATCAGATACTCGGGTTGTCGTTCGCGAACGATGGTTTTGATGATGGAATCGATCAATGGCATGGTGGTTCTCCTGTGGGATTGTGCCGATCGGGCAACAGGCGGGAAGTATGGCATAAAAGCGATCGGATATCCATCATCATCTTCGCCCGGAGTCAGAGACCCGGGTAAACTCTCTGGTAATTGCTGCAACCACGCGATATGATGACAATCTTATTCCCGGCAGCGGGAATACGGCTCATATCACAGGAGGTTTTGACACATGGAAATGCACGAAAGAGTGTTTGGATTATTGAAGGAGCATGAATGCGCGAAGGTTGATCCGGAACGTGCGGTCATGATTCAGGAAGCCGTGGAAAACGGTGAAGTCGTCGTCGCCAACAGTGGATGTCTGGCCGTCTGGACACCACCGGAATCGACCGGCCGCAGCCCGAAGGATACCGTCATGGTTCGTCGGCCTGAAAGCGAGAAGAACATCGACTGGGATTCCCCGAACTGTCTGCCGATCACGCCGGAAACGTTCGACATGCTGTTCGAAGATGTCCTGATGACGTTCGAAGCGAAACCCCGTATCTATGCCTGCAACCGCGTTGTCGGAGCGGATTCTTCGATCGCGCTGCCTGTCCTGACGGTATCGACCGCATCACTCTCGATTCTGTTCGCAGATAATATGTTTCGACCGGTTCCGGCCGATATCCGATCCAGTGTTTTCGCCGATCGCGGCTTTACACTGCTGGTTGCTCCTGACGACAAACTCGATTCGGAACGCTATAAAGGCAAACTCCGGATCAATCCGGCAACGGGAAAAACGACCGACATGGCCATCGCCATGGATTTCGATCGCCGGATCGGAATTGTTTTCGGCTCGGCCTATTGCGGCAGCGTCAAGAAACTGATTTTCACGGTCATGAATTATTATCTCCCCGGAGAGGGAGTTCTGCCGCTGCACTGCTCCGCAAACGAAGGCCCGTCAGGCGATGTCGCTCTGCTGCTCGGACTGTCCGGCACCGGGAAAACCACCCTGTCCGCCGATCCGGAACGCGCGCTGTTAGGCGATGACGAGCATGCGTGGAACGAAAACGGGATCAGCAATTTCGAATACGGATGCTATGCGAAACTGATCAATCTGGATCCCCGGAAAGAACCGGAGATTTTCCGTGCCTGTTTCCATGAAGATGATTACTGGAGCCATGGGGTGATCATCGAAAACGCCATGCTGTATCCGAACGGCGAATTCGATCTCAATGACGAACGCCTCACCCCGAACTCCCGCGGATCATTCCCACTCCGATATCTCTCGAACATCAAACAATCCTCAAAAGCGGGACAACCGTCGGTCATCCTGTTTCTGACCGCGGATGCCAATGGCGTCATTCCTCCGGTCGCAAAGCTCACGCCCGAACAGGCAATGCTGTGGTTTCTGATGGGATACACCAGCAAACTGGCCGGAACGGAAACCGGGATCGTCGAGCCCAAGACGACGTTTTCTCGATTCTTCGGCGAACCATTCATGCCTCGGAATCCGGATGTTTACGCAGGGATGCTGGGTGAACGGATGAAACGGTACCGGGCACAGGTCTATCTGGTCAATACCGGGTGGAGCGGTGGACCGTACGGCGTCGGGAAACGGATGGATATCAACCTGACTCGTGCGATCATCCGGGCGATCATGACCGGTGGTCTGAAAGATGTGACGTTCGTTGAAGACAAACGCTTTCACATCGAAGTCCCGATGTCGTGTCCCGGAATCGACAATCCCGCGATTCTCAATCCGCAGAATACCTGGACAGACAAGGCGGCGTTCGAGGATCGTGCCAGCAAACTCGCAAGCGAATTCAGTGCGCATTTCGACAAGGCTTACGGCAGTAAGCAGATCGATCCGGCAATCAAGGCTCAGTGTCCGGGTAAGTAATTGTTGCGGACACTGATCGACGAGTACCGTCGATATCTTCAGAACATTGATCGGGCATTTGCGGCGGCACAGTCGCAAATGCCGGATTGCATTCCCTGTCGGAAAGGATGCTCCATGTGCTGCTCGGCATTCTTCGCCGTGCGCTGGTGTGATGGTGCACTCATGGCCGAAGGGATTTTATCCGGATCAACGGACGAGAAAAACGGTATCATCGATCGGTGTCGCAGTATCGTACAAAATCTCGGTGATGGATGCGGAGTAACCGGACGGTTTCGAATTGAATCCATCGGCTGGAATCGATTCGAACGGTTCATCGCGGGGACATCACTACGCTGCCCGGTCCTGACCGATGACGGCGCATGCGGCATCCATGCATTCCGCCCCCGGATCTGCCGACTCGCGGGTACCATCTTCCGGGATCCCGGATCGGGGATCGAACTGGATGATTTCTGCGAGATCGCGATGGAAGCGAGACGTAATCCCAGGTTTACCCCGCCGGAATTCCCGCTCGACGAATCGCTCCTTCGTGCGATCGAATTCGACGATGCCATGAGACGTAAGGCGGGGGAAGAGATCCCCGCGGGATTCACCATCCCGGCAGCAGGCATCCTGGAGTATCTGGATACGATTTCAGAGCGGCGTTGAAGCGCTCGGGAGCATTATCCGGATTGTGTTTTCCGGGGATAGGGGAGGTGCGGGAAGTGTTTTGACATGCACTCCGGGCAGATGCTATGCGTGAACATGGCGTCGGAATGCTGGGCGATGTAGGCCTCCACCTGATGCCAGTAATCCGAGCTGTCCCGGATTCGTTTGCAGTAGGCACAGATCGGGAGAAGTCCCTGGAGTTTCTTGACATGGAGCAGGGCGGTTTCGAGTTCACTGATCCGGGTGGCAAGTTTGTCTTCCAGATCGATCAGTTTGTGCCCCACTTCGACCCGGGCCTGCAATTCTCCCTGATTGAACGGTTTCGTCACATAATCGTCCGCGCCGGCTTTGAGGGCTTTCACGAGATCCGCTTTCTCGGTCTTGCCGGTTAAGAACAGAATATAGGCGCGTTTGCGCTGCGTGCCGTTCTCCAGATTCCGGATCATACCGCACAGATCGATTCCGGAGACCCGTGGCATCATCCAATCCAGAATCACCATCCGGATGTCCGGATCCGATTGAAACAGGTTCCACGCTATTTCGCCATCATCGGCTGAAACAACGGAATAGTTCCATCGTTCGAGATGTTTGACCACGAGCATTCTGCTGCCCAGATCATCTTCAACCACGAGTATCCTCATCCATGATCTCCTACGTGACTCTGTATCATGTCCACAGCATAACCGAAAATTCCGATTGGATCAACTCAATGTGGTGGAAACATACCTGGCCGGTTGATCTGGACTGGGAGATGAAATATCCTGTTACGTATGCCGATGGATATAATGGTATCCGGAGTTCCTCGTCCGCTATGGGACATGGCTGAAAATATTCTGAATGCCCAGAAACTCGCCTTCGCTTGCAGAAGTATCGATGTCATCGGCATGGCTGTCACGATCAATGAACAGGTGGTGCATCCTCCTGTATTCTCAATCATGGCTCTCCCGTTCATGCTGGTCATTCGCGATCCGGGAACCGCTATTTTCTGCCTGAATGGTGTCCTGTTGTGCATCCTCCTGTTTCTGGTTTTTTCAGCCGCATGGCGACTGCGTCCGTCATCATGTGATGGATACTCGCATGCGGTTCATATTGCCCCGGCGATCCTGGCAACGGCTTTTGGTGCCGGGAGCATTCTGGCGAGAGTGTTTTCGGCGATCGCCATGACGGAGTTGGCCGGAGCCGTCTTTGTGCTGGGAAGCGCTGTCTCGGCCATCCAAGCGGATTGTTCATGTAGAAAAAAATGGTACGCCCTCACCGGTATCTGTATGTCTCTTGCTTTCCTGACTAAATATTCCTATGGGGTTTTCGCCTGTCCTTCGGTGCTTTGGCTGGTGATACGCCATGCGCTGGCGAACAAAGCACTCGGCAGGATGGCTGCACGGGGATGGTTTCTTCTGCTTCCGATTTTCGTATGCATCATCGGTCGGGTCCTCAATTCATACGACGAAACCGCCTTATCCCGATTCGGCGTTTCGGAGCGCGGGGTGTCGAATGTCGTGTATACGCTGATCATCACAACCGGTATCGGCATGGTATATCTTTATGGCCGTATGAATGGTACATGTCGGGATCGTTTAGGGCCCTGTAAAGCCTTGATTCTGTCATCGGTTGTCCCGGTATGGATCTGGCTCATTCTTCCCTCACCCAACCGTATCCTTGGAGTGATCCGCTTCTTCAGGAATCGCACGTCCCTCGATGATCGCCTGGATAGCATCGGGTTCTATCCCCGGGTTGTCGTGCAGGATTATGACATACGGCCGTGGATCGGTGTCCTGGTTGTGTCCGGTGTGGTTGCCGCAGCGGGATGGTTGATCATCGGAGCAGTCCGGCGATGCCCGGAAGCGAATGGCCTGTACTGCTACTCGTTTTTCTGCGGGTTGATCGTTCTTGCCTCGCATCGTTATAAACTTGAACGCAACCTTCTGCCCCTCATGCCACTATTGTGGATCTGCGCATCATGGGGAATCGTACGAACGCTTCATTTCATTCGTGTCCGTGGAACCGCTCTAACAACACTCGCGTTCCTGATTGCTGTGGTCATATTCATTGGTCTATCCGGATCAGGATTGGTTCCGGAGCGTCTGAATGCTTACTCGGCGTTGCCGGAATCGGATCGGATCATCGATACGATTGTTCAGAATCTGGATGTGCGACGGAAGAATCACGTATGGGGTGCAAACAATCATATTTCCCAGCCGGCAATCCTCAGCCGATGTCTGGAGATGGGATATCCGGTTGACGTGATTCAGTTCGATCCGCGCAAGCCGAAAGGCGAATCATGCGTTGATCGAGTGTTCTCCGATCCGAATGAAGCGGCAAAGAACTTTCGGATTTGGATGGACCAGAACATCGGAGCCAGAGTGGTTGTGATCGACATGAGACAGGATTGCCCGATGAGAGATGAAGATTATCTGCGCTGGAACCAATGGAAAGAGGAATACACTCGTATGCTCCGACTATCTCCTGAATTCCAGATGACCGCGCAGATGTCATTCTGTCAGGATCGGATCCATCTTTATGTTATGGATCGGTATTGATCGGTGTTTTTCTCTTGCGATTTTTGCAAACCCGGATAAATTGTAGCGTATGGGAGCAGAAACCGATATTCCTCGAATCCGTCGTGACATCCGGATTCTGCCTGCTCAACCGGGAAACCAGGCGATCTATATCGTTCAGGATGACCTCGGCTTATGTCCCGGAGATCTCACGTTGATGGAAGACTCGCTGGTGACACTGGCCGTGATCGGGACGAAAAAGACGGTCAGGGAGGTTCAGGCGGATCTTATCCGGCTCAGCGGCGGATCGTATATTTCGACGGATGACATCCACGCATTGATACAGAAATTTGACGACCTGTTCCTGCTCGAAACCCCAAGATATCATCAGACCAGACGCGCATTGATGCTGGAATACAATTCGCTGCTCACCCGAGAATCCCGGCTGGCTGGAACCGTTTACCCGGATCGGCCGGACGAACTGCGAGCATTGCTGGAGACGGTTATCGGGCCTGAGAAACCTGATTCTTCCATTCGGGATCGAACGGTGGCCATCGTTGCACCTCATATCGATCTGAACGTAGCAAATCCGACATATGGGCATGCGTATCGCTGTTGGCCGGTAAAGCAACCGCAACGAATCGTGATGTTGGGAACGGGGCATTCGATGTCCCAGGATTATTTCAGTCTGACATTCAAGGATTATCAGACACCGCTGGGGCCTTTACGTACGGATCGTGATACCGTTGGGATACTTAAATCCCGGCTCGGAGGCGGAGTCGCCTACACGGATTTTGCGCATAAAAACGAGCATTCGCTCGAGATGCAATCCATTTTTATCCGGTATCTCATCGGAGATCGCGATATACCCGTCATTCCGATTCTCTGCGGATCGTTCGCAGAGTTTCTGACCAGCGTGGAACGAGCGGCGGATTTCATTCAGGTTGCCGGTTTCGTTGCTGCGTTGAAAGAGATCATCCAGACACCAGGTGTCCTCACGGTCGTGGGTGTCGATCTGAGCCATATCGGCCCCAAGTTCGGGCACCGGAAATCGGCGAGGTCGATGGAACGTGATGCACAGGCACATGACCGCCAGCTGATCGCAACCCTGGTCAAGGCCGATCCGAAGGCCTTCTGGCACGAACTCAGACATTGCCGGGACCGGTTCAATGTGTGCGGCGCGAGCAGTTTGGCGACATTCCTCGAATGTGCCGGTCCGGTTGAGGGGGAGCTGCTCGAGTATCGCATGGTGCACGAAGCGCCAACTGAATCCGCCGTGGGTTGCGCGGCGATGGTGTTCCGAAAAAAGGACGTCGACCCGACAATCGAGGGGCTGACTCAGGTCATCTGATCGCACGTTTTTATTCTTGAAATCCATCTGTCCGGTGAATATGGTGTTGCGCGTCTCCGGCAGGAGCCGGACAACGCAAGGGAGGCATTCGATGGCTATCGTCACGGCGTTTCGATTCACCGAAAAAACCGGCGCCATCTGCATTGACCAGGAATCCTGGCACATCTGGCGCAGAAAGAATTGGTTCACGGATCATCTCTACAGCCTGATTCCGGAAGAATACTCGGACCGATATGGGGTCGCTCTGGCCTACGGCGGACCGGGGCATCCTCCGTTTCATTTCGAAACGGCGGAACGTGCTCGGGTCGCGCTGACGCATCACCTCTCCCAACCGGATCTCGATCCAGCGCTCGTGACGGTTCCCGAGTTGAGCAAAATCGTGCTCGATGCCTTTACCTCGGTGCATCATCGGCGGATCAACGACAAACTGCATTTCCTGTTCGGCATCGATATGAACGACTATAACGCCGGGCGGGCATTGAGCCGCGACGAAGCGTTCGACATCGTTCAGAAGGATGTGCGCGCCCGCGCCGCAGAAATTATCTCGGGGAAGGAAACTACCGGCTACAACCCCTTGTCGCCACCGGTGGAAGCCTGCCTTGTGGGTGTGGATCGACGGCTCGGATACTCCGCCTTCGCTCTGAAGGAGGAAGACGGTGTCCTGTCGTTTCAGTCCTGTTGGTTCGAATCGATCGGGCAGGGACGGGACGCATCCACGATCCGCTTCGCCGAGTTTCTCAATCAGCGCACACTCGATACAAGACGTAAGGGCGCCGGTTTCGAGGAATCGCTGCTGGTGCTGTTCGAGGCGGTTCTGAAATCGATGGATCATTACGGGCAGAACGGCGGTTTCGTCCGGATGATGGTCCTCGATGCAGACGCAACCCGATACGCCGATCGCCTCATCGATGTCTGCGACGATACAGCCAGAATCTGCATTGAAATCGTGCGTGCCCTCCGAGAGGGGCTTGTGCCGCGCGATGCGGCTGAACGCATGACGGCAGACGTCGTTCGCAAGGTCATTTCTTCCGCCGAAGCTGAAAAACAGCTTTTCGCCGCGGTTCCGGATCCCTGTCTGCTTGGAAAGATTCTGAGGGGATTCAAGATGTCCGACGGAGGAAACGCCTCATCCGGACCGGAACGTGCGATTTTCGGATTGGCTCATTCCACACTCGAATCGACCCAGGGAGGCCACTCATGACATCGATCAATGCGATTCGATTCGATTTCCATTCCGGTGCGATGGTGTGCGATGAACAACGGCACTGGAACAACGAACGGATGAAAATTTACGCCGCGGACAAGATCCGGTCGATCATTCCCGAGCGGATCCGTGAGCGATACGGGATCGCCGCCTCTTACGGAAACACCGGCACCTCGTCGATCGGAGATGAGTTACGGATGACTATCTATCGGGAAATAGATAAGGAATACGATCGGCGGTGCATCGAAGCAGGGACGGAACCGGAACGGTTCATGACCATCGAGGAAATCGCCCGGTTCGCCTGGTCGATCATCTGCCGGGTCAAACACACGCATGTCGACGAAGGCCTGCTCAAGAAATTCGGATTCTCCGCGCGCGAGTTCATCGCGTCCCACTATCAGCGACAGGGGCGCTCTTACCCGATCTCGAATGACGCCGTAAGTCGCGAAGCACTCGATATGATCGCCTCGCACCCCTCGAAACCGGCGCAGGACGCCGTCTTCGGGAATGCCGGCATCGTCGCGGGATTCGATCCTGAAACCGGATTCAGAATCTACAGTTTCTCAATGAGTCTTGGGATTTTCGAACCGGTCGAATCCGGTTATGTCGCGCTGGGTTCAGGGGGCGACACGACCAATTTTGTTTTACCCAGGCTGTTCAACCGGACCGGTGTCGAGGGGCGAATGAGCGGGATCGATCGAGTCGAGGGCATTCATGCGGTGATCGATGCGGTCAACATGGCCACCGAACATAATCTCGGGGTCGGCGGATACTTCAACATCCTGCTTTTCGACCGCGCCGGCCGCCAGCCGAACGGGTTCTATCGCGAAATCAACGACCACCGCAGCAAACTCGCGTCCGAAACCGTGCGTGCCCATCGGGCGGGCTTCATTAGCAAACCTGTATGCCTTGAAATACTCGAAGGACTGCTCTTCCGGGAACGCGATGCGGTATGGGCCGAAGAACGGCTCTTCGCATCGAGTTCGCATGCGCTCGGAATGCATCGCTTGTTCCGGGGCTACCCCGTGACGGCCGACGATTTCGTCTGATCGGTCAGACGCGTTCAATCAGCGCGTCAGAATCTCCACCATTCGCTCCGCGGCATGCCCGTCCCCGAACACGTTCTCCATCCGGTGCGGGTATGCGCTTCCCCGGAGTGTCTCGCGCAGACTGACCAGCCGGTCCGGCTCACGTCCCCCCATGACGGCGCACCCCTGCTCGAAGATCTCGTGATACTCGGTCGTATCATCGACGACCAGACACGGTTTCTCCGCGAAATACGCCTCCTTCAGCACACCGGATGAGTCTGTCAGCACGCACTGCGACGCGAGCAGCAGGGCCAGGAAATCGAGATACGGCAGAGCCGGGAGACACGAGATATGTGAGGTGTTTCGGATTTTGCGATCGAGATCGAAGTCGGCGAGCCTTCGCGCGGTATGCGGGTGCACGGGGAAGACGATGGGCATGGGCCATCCGACAAGTGCGTCCGAGAGCCGGTCGAGTATCTGCCGATGCCCTACCGTTTCGGCGCGATGCATCGTTAAAAGGTCGAACTGATCCGGAATGCCAGGGAATCTCCGGCGGATCTCCTCGATATGCCGCACGGCGGTGTCTTGGTTGAGTGTGAAGGTGTCGAGTGTGATGTCGCCGGTCAGATGGATGCGCTCGCGGGGAATGCCTTCGCCCACGAGATTGTCGACGGCGCGCGGAATCGGCGCGAACAGAAACTCCGAACAATGATCCGCCATCTTCTTGTTGATCTCTTCTGGCCGCCAGATGTTCTCGCGCATGCCGGCCTCGATATGCGCGCACGGTATCCGGTGTTCATACGCGGCCAGCGCAGCCGCCAGCGTCGTGTTCGTGTCCCCCATGCAGATCAGGCGATCGAACCGCTCCGATTCCAGCACCGGATCGATTCGCTGCAGGATCAGTCCGATCTGCGCGGCCGCCGGCAGCGATCCGACCGCCAGATTCATGTCGATCGGCGGGAACCGGAAATCCTTCAAAAACGCGTCGGACAGAGTGGCATCGTAGTGTTGCCCGGAGTGGATCAGGAACAACTCCGCATCGGTATACATCTGAAATGCGCGGATCAGCGGAGCGGATTTGATGAAATGCGGGCGGTTGCCCATGACGACCGCGATTTTCATGCGACAGTCCCTTGTGAGGGGGTGAGGGGCCGCGCGATCAGACGTCCCAGTGCATAGGTGGCACCGGCTAACCAGATCGAGAGAATGGCAGCAAGCGCGATGACGGCGATCGGAACGAATGCCTGCCCGATAGAGGTGAACCCGTATTGGTCCGGAGCGGCGGCTATTTCGCCGAACAAGCGGAAGAGATCATCTGAGCGCAGATCGAGAAACTTTGGGATCCGGGCGATCTGCGACCCGGGAATGATCGCGTCGATGATGCGCGTTCCGATAATACCTCCCATTTCAAAATAATCACCTGTCAGATTGGCCAGGGGGATCAGTCCGGTGAGCAGTCCCGGAGCCAGCAGCCAAAGCCGTCGGAGAGTGATAGCGAGACGCACGAAGAGCACGCCGGGGAAAAGCGAGAGCAGATACGGCGCAAAAACGGTGAAAAAGTAACTCAGGTCGCCGCTCGGTACAAATCCCGTCAACCGGCCGGCGTACTTCGATGTTTCCGGCTTGACAAAGGGGAAGAACCGCTGCAGAAACTCCGCACCGTATTCCCTGCCGATGATCAGCTCGGAGACCGTACCGCCTGTGACCAGACATCCCCAGGCATGGAGGAGTTCATGAATGGGAATGTATACGAACCACAGCGGGACGGCCAGAAGGAGAATGAGTGCGTAATCGCGGATGGGTGATCGCCGGGAATCGAGTTCGGTGCGGATGGCGATGAGATCCTGCCAGAGAACGGTCCAGCCGGGAAACATAAGCGCCGGAATTGAACGGAATGTGCTCATGGGTCTTTATCGTACCTCCTGATTCGTCAATCTATCAGGATCGATCGCCGTTTTCATCCTCAGATGAGGCTATCCTCCCCCGCACGAGAAACACACCGGAAAATGAAAGGGCGAACCTCGTGTTCGCCCCCCACCCATGCGCCTTGAAACGATATCCTGATCTTTTCTTGACATGCCCGGCGGTGTTCCTGACACCATCCTGAGAAAATAGAAAGTAAAGATAAGGGTGACAGGCATGCGGGACGATCTTGAGGATCGGGAAGGAGCGGAACATGGAAGACCTGGCGATGCTCGGAGTGGTGTTCGGGTTGGTGCTGTTGACCTGGTATTTTAAAAAGCTTCTCGAAAAACTCTGATGAAGGAGTATTCGTTATGGCATGGATGAATTGGGTCGGATTGGGCATGGCGATCGCCCTGTTTCTGTATCTCGGTGTCGCCCTCATGAAACCGGAGTGGTTCTGATGAATTCGCTCGAGAGTGTCATCGTCGCCTTTTTTTTCATCATATTCACGCTTCTGTCGATGGTTCTTGGCCGCATCATGAGTGGAGTTTTCCGACCGGATGCCGGAATCGACGCACGGTTTCCCGGATCCTGGGAACGCAGGATCCTGGGGATGATCGGAATTCGGGCGGACTCGGAGATGACATGGAAGCAATATACGCTCAATTTGGTCGTATTTAATGGAATCTGCATGTTCGCCCTGTACAGCATGCAGCGTCTTCAATCGATCCTGCCCATGAACCCGTTTCGACTTCCGGGTGTCCGATCGGATATTGCATTGAATACGGCGATCAGTTTTGTCACCAACACGAACTGGCAGGCCTATGCAGGCGAATCGACCATGAGCCGGCTCGTTCAGATGGCCGGCCTGACGGTCCAGAACTTCCTGTCCGCAGGAACCGGGATGGCTGTTGCCGTTGCGCTGGTGCGCGGATTCATCCGTCAGGAACGGACCACCATCGGTAACTACTGGGTCGACCTGGTCAGATCCGTTCTGTTCATTTTACTTCCGTTATCCATATTTCTCTCGCTGTTTCTCGTTTCGCAGGGTGTCGTCCAGACGTTCGAAGCGGGCATCGAGTTATCCCGGATCGATCCACCTTCGGGAAACCGGGATCCATCGGATGGGAAACAGATCATCGTGCTGGGGCCCGTCGCGTCGCAGGTTGCGATCAAACAGCTTGGTTCAAACGGTGGAGGCTTTTTCAACTCGAACGGTTCTCATCCTTTCGAGAATCCCACGGGGTTGAGCAACACCATTGAGATTCTGGCGATAATCCTCATTCCGGGTGCTTTCTGTTTCGCTTTCGGTCATCTGCTCGATGC
>Ga0302253_1000996_pt1 | contig 19236 bp, 15 predicted proteins | sample AAG_RA_Trp_MG_FD_193537 | JGI IMG/M metagenome (GOLD analysis project Ga0302253, IMG submission 193537) | Enriched activated sludge microbial communities from anaerobic digester in WTTP, New Holstein, Wisconsin, United States - AAG_RA_Trp | ecosystem: Engineered > Bioreactor > Anaerobic >...
ACGCCATGCGCCAGAATGCTGTTACTATTTAGCAAATTAAAAATGTTTAAGCGTTCCACTACTCTTCTGCCGAAATGTTCCACATTATATTTTTCGTCTGTTTCCGCTTCTGCAGTATGAATATGGATACCGCAATTAAGTTCTGCAACTTTATCAGCAATATTGGCTAAGGTATCATCCGCAAGCGTAAAAGCAGCGTGCAGACCAAAAAGTCCTTTCAAAAATGGGTTGGGATTATTTTGGCAGTGTTTTAGCCATTCATAATTTTTTTCTATTCCGGCTTGCGTAATTTCTGCACCATCTCTATCGGAAACTTCATAACAAAGCGATGCTTTAATCCCTGTTTCCCGAACCGCTTGGGCAATTTGAGAAAGGGAATTTTCTACAGCATAAGGAGAAGAATGATGGTCAATTATGGTAGTTGTCCCTTTCCGGATGGAAGCCAGAATAGAAATTAAAGCACTATAATAATTATCTTCCGGGAGCAGCTTTTTATCTAAACGCCACCATAAGTTTTCCAGCACAGCATTAAAATTCTTAGCTGAAGCTGATTTTCCCAAACCGGTTACAAAAGTAGAATAAAAATGATGATGCGCATTTATAAGCCCGGGCATAATAATTTTGCCTTCAACATCTATGCGTTCACAAACCTCATCCTGAAAACTGTCATCTGCTCCGATTTTCACTATGTAACCATCATCAATTAAGATTGCCTGCCGTTCCAGTAGCGGGTTATCTTTATCAAAAGTAAGTATTGTGCCACCTGTTAAGATGTATCTATTCATCGTTATTCCTCACTTCTCATTTTATCTATGCAGTAAAAGCGAAATGGCTATATTTGTCAAGCTTGAAGAATGAATTTAGTGAATGGTATGATAGCGTGATGGTTTTTTTACAAAGAGAGAAAGAGAGAAAGAGATTTTTTTTACAAAGAGAAAAAGAGAGAAAGAGATTTTTTTACAAAGAGGAAAAGAGAGAAAGAGATTTTTTTACAAAGAGAAAAAGAGAAAAAGAGATTTTTTTTACAAAGAGAAAAAGAGAGAAAGAGATGATATTGAAAATTGAGAATGAACTGAGATATGAGAATTATCAATGAATAAAGAATGGTCGTTAAAATGAGAATGAAAATAGTAATGCAGGAATTTATAAAAAGTTTTTAGGTCTCAGAAATTTCCTAGATAGAAAAATCCCTAAAATCCCTTTAATCCTGTTCATCCCATACCTATTAAATCCCTAAAATCCCTTTAATCCTGTTCATCCCATACCTATTAAATAATCAAATCTGCGTAATCTGCGAAATCTGCGTGAAATCTGTGTAATCTGTGAGAGATAGTCTTAGTTCATCCCAGACCTATTCAATAATCAAATCTGCGTAATCTGCGAAATCTGCGTGAAACAACTTACCCTTTCCTTGGTTGAATGTTTAATACTGTAGTAACGACCCTTTAACAACCCTTTAACGCAACTATGGAATCTTTAAAGAATTATTAAGGGGTCGTTAAAAAGTTGAATAGAAAACAAGCAATTTATAAAGCATTAAGGGTAAATGGCGAGATAGCGAGATGGTGAAATAAGGAGGTGGCAAGATAGCGAGATGGTGAAATAGGTAAATGGCAAGATAGCAAAATGGCGAGGACATCTTTTTTCCCTATGATTATAGGTCGGAGACACCCCTCACAGGAATATTTTCCGTCCCCGCCAAATATTGGAGGTGATTATACTATAACAGGTTTTTTATGCAGCAGGGAATTATTCTTTGGGGTTGGGTGAATTAAGTAATTCCTGCAAGTGTTTTACATATTGCTCAGCGCCCCCGGGTCTATAACCTGTGCGTGCAATTTCCTGGCTTTTTTCATTTATGATAACGATAGTGGGAAAGCCCTCAACCTTGTATTCTTTTAATTTTTGTTGATTAAATGCTTTCAGCTCGTTGCTTTGTTCAATTGCTCGCGGAAAATCAACTTTCAGCAAGATTAAGTTATCTTTCGCATAGTTAATAAACTCGTCTTTACTGAAGACCTCTTCTTCCAATTTTTGACACCAGATACACCAATCAGAACCGGTAAAATCAACTACAACGGGACGAGCATAAGATTGAGCCATCTTCATTGCTTCATTCCAATCAGTAAGCCATACGCCAAGCTTCTCTTCAGAACTATCCAACCGTTCTTGCTCTTCTTTGGTTTTTTCCACAGCTGACCCACTAGGATTGCAGCCCAAAACGACCACTGACAAAGTAAGCAGTAGGATTAAAATCCATTTCATAATTGAACCTCCAAATTGTTAATATAAACTTTTGGAATTATCTTCGCGGCTTTTTTCAGCATAGCATTCACAGGGCAGTATTTTTCCAGGGAGAGATTTACTGCTTTGGCGATTTTATCAGCTGCTAGGTTATTGCCTTGAAAGTTGAAAGTTATAGTTATCGTATGATAAATCATAGGATGCTCAGCAGCGGATTCACCCTGAGCATCCATTTCTAAAGTATAATCCTTTATTCCCATTTTTTCCAGAATGGAAACTACATCCATTCCGCTACAGCCACTTAAGGCAGCCAGTAATAAAGGTTTGGGTCTCGGACCTTGGTCCTTTCCTCCAAAATAGGGATCGGCATCCATAATCAGCTCATGTTCATTTACTTCAGCTGTAAAGGTCATCCCTCCAGACCAAACTGTTTTAACACGAGTAGACATTCTTATCCCGAAATCGTCTCTTTCAATATTTCTTCATATTTTTCCACATAGAGTTGAAGGGCTTTATAAACCGACTCCACTTCTTTTTCCGGGATTTTCTTCAAAATCTTTGCCTGCTGGTCTAAGACCGTTTGCAAACTATTAGCTGCCAGTTTTTTTCCTTTTTCAGTAATCATAGCAAACCAGCAACGCCGGTCTTCTTCCGACGGTTCACGAATAACCAATTGCTTGGCAACAAGGTTATCCATTATTCTGGTAATTCGGCTATGAGAAACATTCAGTTCTTTAGCCAATTCGTTCATATTAACAGGACCGTTTACCTTATAAAGGTAGTTAAGTAGCATACACTCCATTCGCCCTGCTTGTAAACATGCTTTCTGAGCATAGTCAATCTCACTCAAAGCCATTTGTAAGCGAGTGATAAGCTCGTGGAATTTTTTTGCATAATCAGCCATTTGATTCTCCTTTTTTAGTTTTATTTAAGTTTAATAAACGATTGATCTTCTCGCGATCAAAACCGACAACCGGGATATTATTTATCCATAATTGCGGAACTCCTTCCTGTCCGCTTTTGCGCATCATATCATTGCGAGCCGCAACATTTTTGGATACATCAATATCCGTAAAATTCTGGTTTATAGATTTGAGATACTCCTTCACTTTCTTGCACCAGATACAAGTAGGAGTGGAAAAAACTATTACTTTCGCAGCCATTTTTATCTCCTCTGTTCATATAATAGTGCAATTATTCCAAAAGGCAAAATAAATTCTTTGGCTTGGAAATATTATATCAATGACAGCCATCAATAAACAAAAGCAATAAAATGCCATAAGAGACAACTATCCGCGATAACCATAAATTTTCTTGCCATAAAATAACTCTGATTTATTGTGGCAAAAAATTTGAGGTTGACTAAATGGCAACTATTTTCTTCTGCACTGATTGCGGTTTTGAAACCAGTAAATGGAGTGGAAAATGCCCTGCCTGCGGTGCTTGGGGCACTTTAAAAGAATCCACTCGCGTAACTGGAAAAAATAGCAAACCTATAGACGCATTCCCCAAGGCAAAACCGGAAAGAATTATTGACCTGGTATATGATGAATATTCCCGAATAGTAACCGGGATAAGAGAGTTTGATTTGGTTCTGGGAGGTGGAATTGTATCCGGGATGATGATTTTAATTGGAGGCGAACCGGGAATTGGTAAATCTACATTGATGCTGCAACTTTCGGAATGGATGGGTAAACAAAATAAAAAAACCCTCTATTGCTCTGGAGAAGAAAGCGCTGAACAAATTCACCTGCGCAGTAAACGCCTGAAAGTAACCAGCGAAAATATCTACCTGCTATGCACCAACGATGCTGAACAAATTATTGATGCTATAGAAAATAACAAACCCGATTTGGTTATTGTAGATTCTATTCAATCCGTTAGCATTTCCTCTTTGGATTCTCTTCCCGGGAGCATAACCCAAATGAGAGAAACAACCAACCGTCTTTTAAAAACGGTTAAGACCTTAGGCATCCCGCTTTTTTTGGTTGGACATGTAACTAAAGAAGGTTTGGTGGCAGGTCCTAAGATTATTGAACATATGGTAGATACCGTTCTCTATTTTGAAGGAGAACAACGCAGCCAATATAAAATCCTGCGCGCAGTTAAAAATCGCTTTGGCTCTACCAATGAAATCGGCCTTTTTGAAATGACCCATCTGGGATTGATGGAGGTTTCCAATCCCAATAGTATTTTCCTTAGCCACGAACAAAGTGATATCGGAACTGCTATCAGCTGCGTAACAGAAGGTAGCCGCAGTTTCATTGTAGAAGTGCAAACCTTGGTAAATACCTCCAACTATGGAACTCCACAACGAGTTGCCGTAGGCATTGACCAAAAGAAATTGGCAATGCTCCTGGCTATTCTGGAAAAAAACCTTTCCCTCTATCTACGCAACAGCGATGTATTTATCAATTTAACAGGAGGCATCCGCTCTACCGATCCCGCACTGGATTTGGCTATTCTGGCTGCTCTAATTTCCAGTATGAAAGATAAACCTCTAACCGAAAAATCCGTCTTTATTGGTGAAGTTGGTTTAAATGGAGAAGTGCGTCCCGCTTCCCAATTGGAAAAACATATTAACCAAGCCCAAAAATTGGGATATGAAAAAATCTTCCTCTCCGGCTATGCCAAAGTGAAAGCAAGTCCGAAAATTATTAAAGTGAAAGATATAAAAGCACTGTATGCGGCTTTGAAATAATGAAAATAGCGAGATGGTGAGATGGATTTTTTTACAAAGAGAAAAAGAGAAAAAGAGAAAAAGAGATTATATTGAGAATAGAGAATTAAGAATGTAAGTCAGGAGTCATTTGTGCCTTCATAACTTTCACCCGTGAAATAACTTTTGGGGCACATATGACTCATGACGACTAAGTAAGAACGAAGAATTGTGACGACTAATGAAGAACGAAGAATTGTGCTTTTGAGACGATGTATATAATAAGCTGTTCTTACTATTTAATAATCCCCAAAATCCCTATAATCCTGTTCATCACAGACCTATTAAATCCTCAAAATCCCTATAATCCTGTTCATCCCAGAGCTATTAAAACCCATAAATCCTTCCCATCCTGTTCATCCCAGAGCTATTAAAACCCATAAATCCTTCCCATCCTGTTCATCCCAGAGCTATTAAAACCCATAAATCCTTCCCATCCTGTTCATCCCAGAACTATTAAATAATCAAATCTGCGTAATCAGCGAAATCTGCGTGAAACAACGGCCCTGTAGACCCATCAAAAATCAAATCTGTGTAATCTGTGTAATCTGTGAGAGAATATATTACAAAAAGCGTTTCACCACTTCAATAACCTCCGGCAAATCCATTCCAATTTTTTGTAAATGTTCAATCTTAGGAACACCTTGGGCATTCCAACCTTTTCTTTCATAAACCGCATCAATCAATTGCTGATATTGGTCTTCCCGATATTTTCTTAAAATATCCATCTTTTCGGCAGTGCTTTTTCCTTCCGGATTAATATTTAACTTTTCTTTCAGCTGTTTGTCGTATCTATCCTGACGGGAAAGATATTCTTCTTCCGTTACAGGACCCACAGCTCTATAGGGTGGAACATCATCAATTCTTCTCCCCTTTCCCATTCGCAAACAGAAGACCTTTTGGAAGTTATAGACCCGTTCGGATTGTTCAATCAAGGTTTTTTTATTCAGGGGTTTTCCTGTGATGGCAGTATAGATATCCACATAATTTTGAACATGTTCCGGAACTTTTGCCGGTTCATCGGTTTCGGCATTATTAGCTGGTTCAATATCATTCCAGGGAAGTTTACATAATCCCTGCAGCCCAAACCAGGTTCTAAACATCGGAAAATAGTGCAATGCCTCTGCTTTATCCTTAAAAGTAGGAATTTGGTTATTGACCATATCCATAAAGATCAGCCATGCTTCATCATGTTGAGGTCCCTTTAAGGCAAGAGTATAGCCACCCTGTTGCGCAAGTGATTCTTTACTCATATATTGAGAATATTCCAAGCCCTTTGCCTCCATACCTATATCTTGCAGGAAATCGGGATTGGCATCATATTTATCGGCAAAAATTTGTTTCATTTTCCGCACACCTTGTCCTACGATAACTCCAAAACCTTCTCCGCGTGCCATCTGATGCAAAAGTTCCAAAGCGGCATCCGCATTTCCCCAGGTAAGTTCAAGTCCCCCAGTGCGTTCTTTATTCAAAATGCCGTTTTCATAACATTCCATTGCAAAAGCAGTACTGGTTCCGAAAGAAATTGTATCCACTCCATAAGTATCGCAGTAAAAATTTATTTCCACCACATCTCGGGCATTAAAAACCCCGATATTACTTCCGCAGCCGGCAGCAGTTTCATATTCAGGACCGTCCACGCAGACCTTTTTCCCTTTATAAGGTCCTGTTCTCGGTTCAAAATTATCCACGGCTTTACAACAGGCAAGAGAACAGCCAAACCAGCATCCATCAGGCATACCCTGAGTAAAAAGTTTTTTAAATTCACGGGAATGCAATCCTTCCGCTTCCGGCATTTGACCATATTTAAAATTCCTAATTGGCAGCAGGTCATAATCATTCATAATTTCCATTAGATGAGCAGTTCCAACCTGCCGCATTCTATTTTGGGTAGAATCGCCTGCTTCTATTTCTTGATGTAATTTCAAACCTCTCTTTCTAAGTGTTTCTACATCCACTGGATTATTGGAATCTACCTTCAGACCTGAATATTTAACCACTAATGCTTTAACTTTTTTATGTCTGAAGACACTGCCTGTGCCACCTCTTCCTGCCTGTTTCAAACGGGCAACCTTCCTCCGTTTATCCCAAAAGGAAAAATTCAAGCAAGTGATTAAAACATTATCCGCTGCCTTTCCACTGGAAACAACAGAAACAAACTGATATTTATCTTCGCTGTCAGCAAATTCTTTAATCAATTCTTCAGCAAAAATATGACTATTGATTTCTTCATCGGGAGCAGAAAGTATTTGCACAATTCCTTTATCACCATCAATATAAACAATCACTTCTTCCTCTGCTATGCCTTGAAGTTCAATTGCATCCCAACCGGAAAATTTGGAATAAGGACCAAAATGCCCGCCCACATTACAATCAACGGGAATTCCTGTTAAAGGAGAAATAGTTGTTACAATAGATTTTCCGCTACCAGGATAACTAGTATTTCCGCAAAGAGGGCCAAAAGAAATACAAATTTCGTTTTCCGGGCTATCCCATTTTGTCTCATCTTTTACACCCTGCCACATCAGATATAAATCAAAACCTTTTCCGCCGACAAATTTATCTATCATCAGCTCGGTAACTGGTTTTTGCTTTATCTCCCCGGTGCTTAAATTGATATACAAAGAGCGGTTATTATAGCCCCGAATAACAGGTGCCAGATTATATTGGAATTCAGCAATTAGTTTACGGTTCATTTTTTCTCCTTAAGCGGTTACTATTTTTATTGCTTCAGCAGGACAGGTTCTAACACAAATCCCACAAGCAATACATTTAAAAGGATTATATACATTTTCGGTAAAGCGCATTGCCTGAACAGGACAAACAGCTACACACATCAAACAGCCAATACAAAGAGCTTTATTTAAAATAACAACTCCTTGAGAGTTGATTGTTAAAGCTAAAGTAGGGCAAACATCAACGCAAGTTCCACACTGATTACAGGCAATCATTTCTGGAGGATATACCTCTTCGTTAATCACTATACACGACTTATTGGCATTATCCTCTTTAAAATAGAGTTTGGCACAAGCGCTTTCGCAATTGTGGCAAGTAATGCATTTGTCTGGAATGGGTTGTAGCATTTTCATAATAGTATATCTCCCTTCTGAATTATGTATTCCATATTAGTCCAGATTTATTTTAGGTCAATTATAATCGCACCGAAAGCACCGTTCCAAATTTGTTGCTTAGATGATCAAACTCCAGCATATCCTTTTTTCTTAGCCATTCATTATTCAATTTCAGATACATAATTAAATTTAAATGATTTGCCATCTTTAAATCAGCATAAATTCCTGTATTCAAATTTTCGGGGTCACTTTCGTTTTCCAAGTTACAATATATGTATTCCAGAAGACCCACTAACTTATATGATTCCTTGGCTAAAAAAGCGAATCTAAGAGCCCCTTTGATATTTGACACAACGGTTTTTGTATCATTCTTGTGATCATCATATTTCTGTATATTGTAACCCATATCAAAGCCAAAAAGGGGTCCTATATTGAGGGAAAAAATGCCGTCAAAATCATTCTCGTTACTGTTAGTATAATCGTTATCCTTATCCTCCGTGGAAAACCGGCATAAAATACTGCTGGAGGTTTCATTAACCAATAATAGAGGACTGCTGACCGGAGCATGACCATTCATAAAATATGGCTCTAAATAGAAATTCCGTAAACTAGACGCAAAAATATAGGCATTTATCCGCGATTTAGGAGTCCAGTCCAAATAGCTTTCAGGAAAATAATCTGAGGGAGCAAAAAGTCCTTCTCCATTTATTTTATCTGGTATCTCGTTATATTCATATTCTATTCCCAATTCCGTTATTTGCTTTTTACCACTATAGCGTTTAATTAATTGGAATTTATAGGAGGAATAATTTTCCTCGGGATATATATCGCTTAAATCCGTATGCATAAACCAGCCAAATAACCGTAAAGATTCCGAATCCGGAAAACCAGCTCCGATCCCATAACGAGTTAGGTTGTAACCTTCAGTTTTAGCTTCCACCTCATCCCAATTTTTTATCAGGTTATAAAATGCTTCCACTCCTGCCAATTTGGATTTTACTCCGATTGTATTAAAGGAATTAAATTCCTGCTGGGAATCGTCCTCCTTGGCTATATCTATATACTGAAATTCCTGGGCGGACTTAAAAGTGATAACTTTACTCCATTCCGGCAAACTGGAATATTGGTTATAATCCATTTCTGCTTGTATTTTTGGGGGATTAGAAGAAAATACATCGTTTTCTGCATTGCTCATAAGCTGAAACTTGATAGCCATCAGCCCAAAATCTCTATTTTCTTGATAAAAATTTTCTTGCGTAGAAGTTGGATTAAGCATTTCGCTATGCATTATCCCAATCAAAGCGCAAAATACTAAGAGCAATATAGCTTTCAATTTAACTTGCATTTATTCCTCCTGTTCAGGATAGTTCTTATTTTTTAAATAGGCCAAACTTGTCAATGGATTTGTGGTAAAAAAAAAGAGGTAAGGGAAAGGGTAAGATAGCGAGATAGCCAGATAATACTATAAATTTGTGCCCAAAGAAAGAGCTTAGTTTTACAAAGAGAAAAAGAGATTATTTGAACAAAGAGGATAAGAGAAAAACCATCTCACTATCTCTCAAAATTCATTCTCAATTTAATCTCTTTTTCTCTTTCTCTCTTTTTCTCTTTGTAAAAAAACCCTCTCACTAACTCTCTTTAAGTCATTTTTCATATCTAAGCTAAGAATTTTTTCACCGTAGCAATTAGCGATGCCGTATCCAAACCAGCCCAATGGTAGAGTTCATTTGCCTCGCCGGATATAGGATATTGATTTATTCCAATTTTAACCAGTTTAGCGCACAGCGAATTGGTTGCTAAACCATCTGCAATAGAGGTTCCCAAGCCACCATTAACGGAATGATCTTCCACACTGAAGATTATCCCTTTGCCAGCAGATGCCTTCAACTGAGCCAAATCCAGGTGTAACGGTGAAGAAACATAGAGCAGTTCCAGAAAAATACCTTCCTCGCGCAAAGTATCAACAGCTTTAACAGCTTTGGCAATAGGAGTTCCGCAAACCCACATACTGCCGTCATTTCCATCTCTAAGAACATCAGCTTTGCCATAAACAAAGCTGTAATCAAAATCGTATTGCAGAGTTCCATCCATTTTCTTCAGCACTGGTAGTTTAGAACGTCCCATTGTTACCAGATAATTTCCCGGTTTATTAATCAGCCAGCGGATTATTCTATCAGTTTGATTGGCATCGGCAGGGCAGATAACTCTAAAGCCAAACAGATTTCTTGCCAGGGAAATATAATCAATGCACTGATGTGTTTTTCCGTCAGCACCAACATCTATGCCTGTATGGGTAAGCACTGTTTTCAGATTGGTGTGGTTAATATCGTTCAACCGCTGATTATTATAGACCTCGGCAATGCCAAAAACCCCGAAATCACTCCAGAAGGTCTGAATTCCACAAATGGATAAAGCTCCGCCCATCACGCAAGTATGCTGTTCCATAATTCCGCACTGAAAAAAGTTTTGGGGACTAACTTGCGCAAATTCTTCGGTCTTAACGCTTGTAGCCAAATCGCAATCCAAAACCACAATTGGCGTTTCAGCAGCGGTATTTACTTTAGCCAAATCCGCAATAGCTTTTCCCCAAGCGCTTCTGCAATCACTATCTGTCTGATAGCGCAAGGGTTTGCCAATCTTATATTCCGGCTCAAAAAGATAACCATTTTGCGGGTTATTTCCCGGTTTAAATTCCGAGCGCAGTTTGCGGTATTTTTTCAGCTCCATCTCAGTTCCTAATTCCTTTAAAGCACTTTCCAATTGAGTTTCAGATAAAACGGAACCATGATATTTCGCGTTATTTTCCATAAAGGACACACCTTTGCCCATAACAGTATGTGCTAAAATCAAAGTCGGTTGCTTAAATGCCCGGGCATTATCAAGGGTAGTAAGAATTTGGGGTATATCATGTCCATTAACTTCAATCACTTTCCAGCCATCTGATTCCCAGTTTTTACGGATATTCTGAGGCATCACATTATGGATGGAACCGCTTATCTGCAATTCATTATAATCAACAATAGCAATTATATTATCCAGGCAATATTTAACGGCAAATCGTCTTGCTTCGCTAATCTGACCTTTTTGCTGTTCTCCATCACCCATAAAAACATAAACATTATAGGGAATTTTATTTAGCCGGGAAGCAAGGGCAAAACCCGTTCCAGCAGATAAACCCTGCCCCAAATTTCCACTGCTCCATTCCACTCCCGGAACTCTGCGTTCTATATGCCCTTCAAATATACTTCCCATAAGACGATATTGAGCAATTGCATCGTTCAAATCAAAATAACCCATCAATCCCAAAACGCTGAACACGGCAGGAGAAATATGTCCGTTGCTGATAATTACTCTATCTCTATTCGGCATTTGCGGTTGAGCAGGATTATGTTCAATAGTATTATACACGCAAAGCATAATGTCAATTGAGGACATTGAGCCCCCCGGATGACCCGAACCGGCAAGAGTGGTCATTGTTAATATTGCCTTTCTTGCCTGCTTTGCCTGGGCACTAATTCTACTAATCAATTCTTGCGTATTCGCTGGCATTTGTTTTTCCTTATCTTGTTTTTCCTGATATAAAAGATTATCCCCTTCACCAAATTACGGTTTGGTGAAGGGGGATCAAAATTGGTGGAGCATAGCGGGATCGAACCGCTGACCTCATGACTGCCAGTCATGCGCTCTCCCAGCTGAGCTAATGCCCCAACAGAGAAATCAATTTATGAAATAACCAATTCTCAAAAGGGCAGAATTCTGTCAAGCAGAAACTGCAACTCTTTAAGATTATACTTACCTAATCAGCTGATTTTCAAATAAGTTGAACAGATAATTTTACTCCCGGGAAATTTGCTTAGCGGTATGTTCTTACATAAGATTTATAATTACAAGCCATAAATACTTATTATCTTGTTCCAATTTTTACGAAATAAGGAGTAAGAAAGGGGACAACCCAAACATAGCATTGAAATGGGTTGCCGAATTCCGATTCGGCAAATGCCGTCAGACATACCTTTTTTAAAGGTCTCCGACCTTTTTGGCAAATCGGAATTTGCCAACCCATTATAGAATTCCGATTCAGCAAATGCCGTCAGGCATACTCTTTTCTCAAAGGACTTAGACATTATTAGCAAAGAAAGAGTTTGCCAACCTATTTTTTGCGAATCTTGATTTATTACATTATTATATAAACTTTGTATAATGTAATTCCCCTATCTGCATATTTCTTAAAAACCGGGTCGGTAAATTTTACCTTGCCAAAAGATGGCTTTCCGCTATCAAATTGACTTAATATCATTCCTCAAGAGAAGCCAATATTTTTCCAATAATACTCCGATATGAATCCCGTATCGTTCCCGTATCGCGATATGGGAACGATACGGGAATCTCATTTTCGGTATAGGGCAAGTAAGCAAGAAAAAATACATAATTATCTTAGGTGGGATAAAGAGTATATAAACCAGAAACTATTTTATCGCTTTGCGTTATTGTTCTTCTATATAGTGTAAATATAGGGTGATTGGTAGTTCGGTTGTAGGATACATTCATTCTGTTTTGACTTATAATATTTAGAGTTTACAGACCAGCTGCAGTATAATTGTAAGCGAAAAAGAAATAAGGGGTTTAGTTACATTGAAGGCAGTTGAAAATTGAAAGTTAAAACTTCCCGCTGGCTACACAATCCGGATGAACGACGTCCTCGTCGTTCCACTTGCAACCGCGTCTTTTAGTTACCGCTTGCTTTTCGGTAAAGAAATAAATAGTGAGAGGTGGGTTGACCGGGAGGTCAACCATCCGGAAGAACGACGTCCTCGTCGTTCCACTTGCAACCGCGTCTTTTAGTTACCGCTTGCTTTTCGGTAAAGAAATAAATCGCAAGAGGTGGGTTGACCGGGAGGTCAACCTTCCGGATGAACGACGTCCCCGTCGTTCCACTTGCAACCGCGTCTTTTAGTTACCGCTTGCCTTTCGGTAAAGAAATAAATCGCAAGAGGTGGGTTGACCGGGAGGTCAACAATCCGGAAGAACGACGTCCTCGTCGTTCCACTTGCAACCGCGTCTTTTAGTTACCGCTTTGCATTTCGGTAAAGAAATAAATCGTGAGGGGTGGGTTGACCGGGAGGTCAACCTTCCGGATGAACGACGTCCTCGTCGTTCCACTTGCAACCGCGTCTTTTAGTTACCGCTTTGCATTGCGGTAAAGAAATAAATAGTGAGAGGTGGGTTGACCGGGAGGTCAACCTTCCGGATGAACGACGTCCTCGTCGTTCCACTTGCAACCGCGTCTTTTAGTTACCGCTTTGCCTTTCGGTAAAGAAATAAATAGTGAGAGGTGGGTTGACCGGGAGGTCAACCATCCGGAAGAACGACGTCCTCGTCGTTCAAAGATACTATTTTGGTTTACTGCTACCAGCGACAAGCGAAAGTTATTGACAAAATTTACCCCGTTCAAGTTTTGGATTATAAGTATACGGGGTGTAGCGCAGCCCGGTTAGCGCACCTGCTTTGGGAGCAGGGAGTCGGAGGTTCGAATCCTCTCACCCCGACCAATATAATTAATTTGTGTCAAGGGCGCTTAGCTCAGTTGGGAGAGCACATGCTTTACACGCATGTGGTCGGGGGTTCGAGTCCCTTAGCGCCCACCATTTTTATTTTATGGTAAAAAAAAATAGATTAAGGCAACAAGTGGTGTGGAATGAAAATCGCAGTTACAGGTGCTAATGGATTTGTAGGTAGTAACTTAGTTAAGCACTTTATTTCACCGTCTAATGAAGTTAAAGCTATCATTCGTGCTAATGCTTCCACTGCTTTAATTCCGCGTAACGCACATATCGTAAGAGTGGACTATAATGATGTTTCTTCCCTTCTTTCCGCATTCACTGGTATAGATATTATAATTCATAATGCAGGAAAAACCAAAGCCCTTGATGCCGAGCAAATGTTTAATACCAATTTGGGGATAACGGAGAAAGTAATTGAAGCAGTCAATAGAATTGCAGAGCAAGTGCAAATAATTTATCTAAGCTCACAGGCAGCATCCCGTCCCAGTGTTAATAATATCCCTGTTAAAGAAGATGAACCAAGTGCTCCTTTAACTGCATACGGAAAAAGTAAATTGGCTGCAGAACAAGCATTCAGGGAAAAATGCGGGAAAAATTACACTATTATTCGCCCTTGTTCCCTATACGGTTGTGTCGACAGGGATTTTTTGCAGCTTTTTAAAATGGTGGATAGAGGTTTTAGTTTCAAAATCGGGCATCGGGATAAGCTGTTAAATATGCTTTATATTTCCGAATTATGTAGTTTTATTGAGCTTTGTTTACATAATCCCGCTGCTTATTTTCAAACTTTTTTTGCCACTGATGGACAGGTCTACAAACAAAGCGATATTTTTTTTGCCATCGCCAACGCCCTGAATAAGCATCCAATTCAAATTACAATCCCAGAAAAGTTAGCCAAAGTTGTTTTTTGTGCGGGAGACCTTTACGGACATCTATTCCATAAAGAAGTGGTTGCTAATAAAGAGAAGATGAAAGAAATTCTAGCAGATAGTTGGCTGGCTGATATTAGTAAAGCCAGGAACATATTAGGATGGCAACCTGAAGCTAATTTGGTAAAAAACATTAAGGAGACCGCAACTTGTTATCGCGCTTTGGGTTGGCTTTAGTTTTCGGGGTTCTTCTTCTACCTTTGGGGGCTCAGGAAGTATTGACTGCCGAAAATTTATCCGTAAACGATACTACTGCAATCAGTCACAATCAGATAGATAAAACGGAAATTGAAAATTGGATCATCGCCAACAGAATTGATTTGAATGAATCCGTTTTCAGTTCTGCTCCTTTGCAATTAGACCTTGGCGATTTATATCATAACGGTTATTTTTATTTGGGACGAAACAATTTGGCGATGCCGGAAAGAAACGGTTTTGAGACCTTTTCCGGTATTTTTTCCCCCGCTTTATATTATGCTTCGTTCAATGCGCTATATCCTTTTAAGGACTATTGCGGAACTGTGAATTTCACGAATAGAACATATCCTTTTGCTCCTGTTCTTACTTCTGTGGATGCAGCTCTTGGTGATTACGATCATCATTATGCCCGAATTAATTTTGCTAAGAATGAACTATTTTCTTATCCTGAGCTAGAATACCAAGGAGATTTACTATCCCAAAACGGTTTATGGTCAGATATCATATCTGCCGAGACCTCAATGAAACATCGTCTTTCCCGAAACGGAAAATTATTCAGCTGGGAAACCGAATATGCCCGATGGAATAAAGATATTGCAATGAATGAACTGTTGCCGGTTTATTGGCAAAATACAAATTTTAAAATTGCCTATAAACTGCAACAGTTTTATGCTGCAGTTGGCTTACCCTGGCTAAAACTGAAAATGCTGCAGGAATCCGAAACCGCCACTGCTAATGTTTTTGCTGAACAATATAACCGTCAATCTACCCGCTTGCAACTAAACTCTGTCCAAAATTTTACATTTGGACAGTTTCAGGCAATTTATGAACATTGCTGGAATAAAGGGGATAATGCCTTCAGCGGATTCTATAACTCCGAATTCTATGAGGATAAACTTGCTTTCTATTGCCGAATCAATAGCCCTTTGCAAATAGAGCTAAAGGGCGATTGGCTAAACTGGAAACGCGGAAGGTTATTCTCCGATGTCAGCTATTCTACAAGAACTTTTACTTTAGGTGCAAATTATTCTCGCTTGCTGGGAGAAGACCCTTCCCCGCTAAAAGTAAAAAACATCTATAATGCCTCAGAGGAATTGGAGTTGATTGATATTGCAACGCGCCGTCAATTATCTCTCTACTGCAGTTGTAACTTTTTGCCTTTTAAACCGTTAGTTTCTTTAGGAATTAAGGATATGGAACAAAAAGCGGATAGTATCTGGCTCAATGTAAAAGAACAACAACCCTTTCTGCGTCTGACGATGAATGCTGACTTTACCTGGAAAAACTGGGAATTTAATGCCCGCCCCGAATGGACAATTAGTAAATACTATGATACCTTAACAGAAAATCCTGAATACCGTTTCCAAAGCGTGCAGCAGATAAAATATCATTTATTATATAATAACTCCATCGTAGCAGGTTGTGGAATTTACGGCAACTCTGGATACTATGTTGCGAATGCTGTAAACCCTGTTTTGATAGAGGCATCTACGGTTTTTGATGCTTGGGCTGGAGTTGACATAAGCCCCTATTTTCAAATTCGTGCCGGAGTGAAAAATATAAATTCTTCTACGCTGTATGGAGCTTATCCTGTCCCCGTTTCAGTTTTTGCTAAGGTTTTGTGGCTATATCTGAATTAAAACAGTGCTGGAGTACGAGGTGCTGGAGTGCTGGATTTATGTGTAAAATGGCAAGTTATCCTGTTTCTCTTGATTCCCTTATGCAGCCAGCAACATAAATTCTTTATCCTTTCCGCATTCTGGTTATTTTTAGTGTTTTCAATTAAAAAAGTAACCGAGGCATTGATACAGGCATTCCCCTAAAAAACCCTGTGGATAAGCCCAAATAATGCAGTTGCAGGATAGTGGGTTGGCAAACTCCGATTTGCCAAAAAGGTCGGAGACCTTTAAAAAAGTATGCCTGACGGCATTTGCCGAATCGGAGTTCGGCAACCCATTTTATAAAGGTAGAAGTCCGATAATGGGTTGGCAAATTCCGATTTGCCAAAAAGGTCGGAGACCTTTAAAAAAGTATGCCTGACGGCATTTGCCGAATCGGAATTCGGCAACCCATAACTTTTGCCAAAAATGTCGGAGACCTTTAAAAAAGTATGCCTGACGGCATTTGCCGAATCGGAGTTCGGCAACCCATTTTCTTTTGCCGAATCGGAGTTCGGCAACCCATAGCTTGAGAAAAAGTTCCGTAGGAACGACACATACTAACGACGGTTTTCAAACCGGCGAAAAACCGCAATGTTGATGTCCCCGTCAACCATAAAACGGCAGGATGCTGTTTTTCCGGTAAGCGAATACAGTCCAGGATGAAATAAAAGCTCCGACGCAAAATATGGGGATGCCAACATTGATATGCTTGACAAAAATGCACTATTTATTTTGTATTGAATTTATTCCATAAACGAGGTTAACTAATAGGAAAATGAGAATATTTGAAACACACGCTCATCTGGATCATCCCGATTTTGATGCTGATAGAGAGACCATTATCAGTAAATGCTTTAGCAGCGGGATTGAATATATCATCAATGTCGCTTCCAATAAGGAAACCGCCTTCAGCTCTTTAGAACTTGCTAAAAAGCATTTGCATCTATTTGCAACAGTTGGTTTTCACCCCCACGACGCAATGGATTTTGATGCGGAAATAGTAAAAAAACTGGCACGAGAAAAAAAGGTTTTGGCTATTGGAGAAATCGGATTGGATTTTTTCCGGAATTTATCCCCTTTTACTGTTCAGCGTGAGGTCTTTGATAATCAGGCACATTTGGCTGTTGATTATGATTTACCGGTAATTGTTCACGATAGAGATGCTCACCAGGAATGCTTTAATATTCTTAAAAAGAACGGCGTGAAAGATGCAGTTTTTCATTGTTTTACCGGTGATATTGTCTTTGCGCAACAGGTCTTGGATGAGGGATGGATGATTTCTTTTACCGGTAATATCACTTATGCCAATTCCAAACTGGATGATGTTATTCGTTTAGTGCCTTTAGATAGCTTTATGGTAGAAACGGATAGTCCCTATCTGCCTCCCCATCCGCATAGAGGAAAAAGAAATTCTCCTTTATACCTTCCGTTAGTGGTTGGAAAAATTGCTGAAGTGAAAGAAATCAGTCCCAATGAAGTAGCTGAGCATTCGTTTGCCAATGCTTATCGTTTTTTCCGTATCCCTCCTGATCCCGTGAAGGCATCGCATAAAAAAGCTGGACACAAGAAAGCTTAGTTATCTATATAACAAAGTATATAGTTATGATTTTAAAGTTAAAGGATATATAATGAAAAAGATAGTTATCATTATCTGTTGCATACTATTAGCTATATCTCTGCAAGCAGGAAATTCCATTTTTGCGTTCTATGGTTTTCCTGTGCGTAATTACGGTAGAGACATTTACAGTATGGGTATGGGTGATACCGGAGCAAGCGATATTTTCCGCATTAATACTGGCTACGCTAATCCCGCAATGCATAACAGAAATAATTACACTCTGTTTTCAACTGGAATGATGATGGGTTATACGCAATACCAATCCAATTTTGAAGGTGAGAAACACAGTTACAGAGATGATGCTTTGGATTTTCCCTATTTCAATATTAGCATCCCGATAAAAAGACATCGGCTCGGAATTCAATTTAATTCCTTAGCTTCCGGATTGGCAACTAATCAAAGAACTCTATCTGATAACTCTGTGGAAACGCAAACTAGTGACAAATACCTGTATAAAGCTGATCTGATATATAGTTACAGTTTCCAAGAAGTTAACCTGGGAATTAGTGCCAACTACTATTTTGGACACGATAAGCGCTATTTTTCTCAGACGGGAAACTATGCTACTTTTGATACACATGAATCTCTGTTGATGGATTTTAAGAACCCCGGCTTTACCCTTGGAGCCATTAAAATCTTTGATAACTACAGCATTGGCGCTCATTACAGTGCTCCCGTAAACTTGAAAGGCGAGCTTATTCGTAGCAGTATTCATGAAACCGAACCTGCCCAGGATTATGAATATAAGCTCTCAGAACAGTATTGTGTAAGCGCAACCGTTAAGCCCATAGAACAATTTAAAATAGCTGCGGATATCAGTTTTGAACCCTGGAGCTCGGTTTCTGATAGCACTAGAGATTGCTATAAAGTCGGTATAGGATTGGCTTATGAACCCGATATTAAAAATCATCAAAAGATATTTGTGAAGTTCCCTCTTAGAGTTGGCGGCTCAATGCGTCAGCTGCCTTTTCGCGATAAAGATGGCAAGGATATAGATGAAACGGCAATCAGCTGTGGCTTAACACTGCCCTTAAAAAATGATGTGGATAGAATTGATCTTGGCTTTCAATATCTGCAAAGAGGTGATCTTGCTAAAAATAACCTTAGCGATACTTCGTTGATGCTGATGATCGGTTTCACTGGTTTTGACATTATCAGTAAAGCTGTTGATAGAACTTCTCCGCGTTATATACCTAAAAAAGAGGATGTTGAATGAAACAAGATCAAGCCAGCAG
>Ga0302253_1000997_pt1 | contig 19166 bp, 17 predicted proteins | sample AAG_RA_Trp_MG_FD_193537 | JGI IMG/M metagenome (GOLD analysis project Ga0302253, IMG submission 193537) | Enriched activated sludge microbial communities from anaerobic digester in WTTP, New Holstein, Wisconsin, United States - AAG_RA_Trp | ecosystem: Engineered > Bioreactor > Anaerobic >...
TTCTTCCGGCAATGGGATACAGCAACGAACAAGTAAAAGATCTGGAAATAACAATTAATAAAGTTAAGTGTGATTCGGTTGTAATAGGAACGCCGATTAACTTAGAAAGATTTATAAAAATAAATAAACCGGCAACAAGAGTAAAATACGAAGTTCCAAAAGAGGCAAAAAAACAAATCGAAAAAATCCTTAAAGAAAAAAAACTAATAAGCTAATTTTATAACTTTACCCCTTTTTGTTTACTAAGCTTCAGATAATCGTAGAGATGAAACCTGCTATATGCTCCACAACTCTGACTATGATGACAAGTAAAACTTCTTAGTTTTAAGAAGCTTTAATTATTCGAACCTTGGTATATATCCTTACTCACTTGTTTTTTGATAGTTCGCAGATTAAGATTAAATTAATGGGCTATTTTGGTAGATTGGAAGATAAATTAAAGGCGCAAGAATTAAGAAGGCAAGGTTTGTCTTATGGAGAAATTCAACGGCAGATTGATGTGCAAAAAAGCACCTTAAGTGATTGGTGTAAAGATATTTCTTTGACTGAAAAACAAAAATTAAGACTTTTAAGTAATAAAATGTTTGGTCAGAAGAGAGGGTCTTTGGTTGCTGCTGAAAATAAGCGCCAGGAAAGAATACTCAAGACGAACAAGGCAAGAAAAGAGGCAAGAAAAGACATAGGAAAAATAAATGATAGGGAAAGCTTTATAGCAGGGGTTGCTTTATATGCGGCTGAGGGAACCAAAAGAGATCATAATGTAGGATTTGCTAACTCCGACCCTCTGTTGATTAAATTTATGATGCAATGGTTTTTAAGATTTACCAAGATTTCCCCAGATAGAATTAGAGGAGTGATTTGGATTCATGAAGAATTAGATGAAAAAAAGGCAAAAATATTTTGGTCAAAATTGACAGGAATTCCGCTAAATCAGTTTAATAAAACTTATATCGCTAAAATAAAAAAAGATACTAAAAAAATTAGAAAAAACATTCACAAGTATGGCGTTTTTACTATTCGCTTTAGTGATTCCATGATACATCGTAAAATTATGGGGTGGATTCTTGCTCTGTTTGATGGTAAAATAGCAGATATTCCCCTGTAGCTCAATGGTAGAGCAGGAAGCTGTAGTATTTGAAATTGCAGCCTTCGATGGAAACATCGGAGTGAAAACTGGGTTAATTGTCGGGAAGCCCCTGCAGAAATGCGAGGTAATCCGCAGCCAAGTCTCGATTATATCGGGGAAGGTTCAGAGACTATACGCCTGGAGCCTAAATCTGAAGAAGATATGGCTATGAGATAGTCCACGCTTCGATGAAAATCGGAGATTAAGTGTAACTTCAAGGTTCGAGGTTCGAATCCTCGCGGGGGAGCCAGATGGGACGCAGAGGCAACAAAGCGTCCTTTTGTGTTGAACTGTCGGGCTTTTTTGTAAGTTCGAATTTTTTATTTTCCAAGTCGTCTGTTTTATCCACTTTCGAACCGTTGGTCGCTTCGACTGCCTCAGAGAGGATTTTAAATGTCTTGCTGTAGGTATAGCTGAGTTTTCCCTCATTAACCGTTAATGTGGCGAAGATAAACCTGATTAATGCCCTTTGCTCATCTATCATGCCTTTAGCTCTCGCTTGCAGGTATAACTCCTTGGCTCTCTGTGAAAGCTCGTAGAGGTTCACTCCTAAGTTGATGTAGCTTGTGCTTGCCTGGGAGTGTTTCTTTATAGACTCAGTTACCTCGTCTTTCTCATCTGAGTATTGTTTGAATTTTCTGTTGTAGAAGTCTGAAGTGATTTTCTCATCGAGCTTATCGTCATACAATTTGTCCAATCGCTTCTGCACCGCTTCATAGCGGGCTTCAAGCTCGCTAACAGTGCTGTTGTGATATTCAACCTCGTCTTGATGGCTTTCCTTGAGCGCCTTCTTAAGCCAATCAACAATACGACCATTCTGGATTTTTAAGGTTTCAAAGCCTTCTAAAAGCTGATCTTCAACTTCATATTCCTTGACCCAGGTTGTTTGTGGGCATTCATGGTAATGGTTGCAATGACCGTAAATATGACCCTTAGCCGTTTCGAAGGTGATTGAGTTGTGGCAACCAGCACATTTGATAAGCCCTCGGAAGAGGAAATTGTGCTTGCGGTATTTGGGTGTGGTTCTGCTAGTAAGCATAGCCTGGACTTTATTAAATTGCTCGACGGTAATCAACGGCTGATGTTTACCTTCATACAACTCGTCGTTCCATTTAATTTTACCAATATAAAAAGGTTCACGCAGCAGGGAATGGATTCTGCTGTGTGGAAGCTTGTGCCCTAATTGCGATCTCATGCCCTCGGCATACATTTTCTTGGATAACCGTTTAGTTGAATAGTTGCCTGTGAGATATAGTTCAAACATTTTCCTCACAAAAGGAGCGGTGTCCTCGTCGATGACATGGATTTTATGCCCAGTCTCACCAATGGTCTTGTAACCGTTTGGCGGTTTGGTTGGTAGCCACCCCTGGGCAATCTTTTCTTTTTGTCCCTTCTTTACTTCTTCGGATAGGTTGTCTATGTAGTTTTTCGCAAATAGGATACGGATACCCCAGTTTAATTTTTCTTGGGAGCGGGAATTCTTATTAAGGACAAGAGAGTCTTTAACTAGGTGAACTTCTCTTTCCTCGTCTTCCTCAAGCCATTCATCGATCATAACCATGTCTTTGAAATTGCGAGTCATTCGGTCTGCCTTCTCACAGATTAAGATTTTCGTATCGGTTTTTTTGACATACGCCATCATCTGGTCGAATAACTGTCTTTGTTTCTTTCCGCTCGCGGATTCAGAGATGGAGAATACTTTTCCCGATTCAAACCCACGCTTGTCTCGATACTCGTTTAAGAACTTTTCCTGGGCTGGCAGGGAGTAGCCTGTTTCCTCTTGTTCTTTACTGCTTACTCGGCAGAATATGGCAGTTTTCATAGTTATTTTGCAACACACAACATAAACAAACATTTAAGGAATATCAAGCTAAAGACCCCAATAGTTGGAGTCATTTTGGCGTCAATATGGAGCAGTTTTACCGTCATTTGCAGCCCTCCTTATTTTTCTTGAAGTTTCGCCCGTTAAATCTCCTTCCATCTTCTGGAATTAATCTATTGACGGAACTCAAGGCTCTGATAAATTCCTCCGCTTTCTTTTGCTCATCCTCTTGTATTATTTTGACGAGATCTCTGGAGAATATTCTTACTTGTTCGTCTTTGCGCTTGACCCAGAAATATTTACTGCTCCATCTCTCAAGTGTTCGTTTTGATAAATTAGCCTTAAAATGCCGTAAAACCGTACTCATTCTGCCCTCATTGTGACCAACTTCCACCGCCAACTGCCTCGTAAGATCGGTGATACTTTTTGACTCACAGTAAAGTAGAAATACTGCGTATTGGAGATTAGATTCGTTTTCGAGCTTTGTTACAAATTCATTAAATGGCAACTCGTCGCGTAATTCTTTATCTTTGTTTCTTAATGTTTTTATTGATTTCTTCATATAGTTACTTTTTAATACATTCCCTCTTAAAGGGAAAAATTGTTACTGTAAATGTCCCTTTATAAATCCCTATATAGTTACTATGCGTTTTATATGTTGATGTCATCTAGGTTTACCTCCTCTGTTGGTACAGGTTCTTTGGTTCCGTAATTAGGATCTTTGCTTCTGGCAAGGTGATAAGCGTCGTAGACCTTCTCCACAACCTGATCAAACAGCTTGCTATCGTCAATAAAAACGATTTCGTTCCACTTACCGATAAATTTATAACTAGGAGCTTGAATCCAAACATAGTCTTGTAATTGGGGATGAAGCCGATCTGACTTTAGGATTTTCCAACCATGCTCTATCCAAATATCGAAGAGTATTACTGTTGCCTGAGCTAAGATGGTGTCGGATTTAAGCAATTTGACTTTAACGGTAATGTCATTAATTGTGATTGTCATAGTTATTTTTATTTAAGATTTCTGCTAACTGGTATTCATTTTCTTTCCTTCAATCTTGAGTAATGTCTCGGTGTACCCTAATAAAGTCATGGCAATCTCCATCACTTCCTGGATAGTTAATTTGAGACGATAGTCTTCTTCCAAGATCTGTTTTAGTTCTAGTAATAGGTTTCTGCTTATCATAGTTATCCATTGGCATAGAGCCGCGCCTTCACGACTCGTAATTGGTTGAAATAAACTTGTGGCGATATTTTTATTTCGTCGCGGTAATACTCAGCAACAAGTTCTTGAAGCTTTCCTGTGTTTTGGAAAATGAACAAAGCCTTACGGGGATTTGATCGGTCAATATCTTCAATAGGACACCAAAGAGAGAGGGTGGTAGCCAGTGAGAGGTCGCTGGTTGAGTAATAATCGTTATTAAGTGTATTCATAGTTATTAGGCAACAAAAAAGGGGCTGTAACTTCTAAATACACGCGAGTGCGTATACTCAGAAGCCACAGCCCCGATCGTTTCGTTAGGCTTTACTTCCTAAATCTATTCTCATTCAAACAAATTAAAGATATAAAGTCAAGTTAACTTTTGCTCACATTATCTCCACTTTTAGTTATTTCTGATTGTTATTTCTTATTTCCTCTAAGATTGGTAAAATATCCCTAACGACCTAAACCCAGTAATGGGCATGGTTAAACAAGTCCTCGTGAGCAATAAGCTCTCCCTAGAGCGCTCACGAGGCTGTCTCCCGAAAGGGTGGCAGGTGACGCAAGTCATCGCTGGGGGGAGCTTTTTGGTTTGATTTGACAATCTCCCCTCAACGAAGTTAATATGCAACACCTCTAGGGTAAAGTTATTAATTTAACCAAGAGGAGGTAAAAATGATAATGAAACATAAAAATAAATCTCGGATTCTTCCCGCTATTATTTTCCTCTCTGTGCTTGCTGTCCTAGTTGTTGTTCTAGCTCCTCGCTTCCTTACTAAATCAAAAGTCATTCAGACTGTGCAACAAAACACTAAGGACAAAGAGGTTTCTGAGCTTCTGGCTATTATGAGCAAGAACCCTAATAAGGACTCTCAAGAGTATCAAGAAGCTCAACAGAAGTTTTGCTTGTTAACTGCGCGCCCTGTTGCTGAAAGGGAAAAAGCTATCGCTAATATCCGTGAGTTCCTAGGTATGTCTGATATTCCTGTAGAATTCCTCTGTAGTCGATTTAATAACAAGCCTGACGAGAGTGGAACTGATTATAATAATCCCGCCTCAGAACACTACGAAGCTGCTCGGTTTGGTTTCACTATCGATCCTAAGACAAATTACATTGTTGAGGTAGGTGAAGCCGAGCGTCGCTGGGGGACTAAGGATGACGGCACTCGTTGGTTCGAAAATATGCCTGAATATGACAATACTCCCCGCTATACCACTAAGGAGCAGATCCGCAAGGTAGCTGAGGACTTCATGACTAAGCATAAGGATATTTTTGGTGTTGATATCACCAAGATGACTTACGAGTTCGAAGGCACAAAACCAGGTAATTTCTTTGTAAAGTGGTATGACTACACCAAACCCTTCACCAAGGAGTTTGAGGAATGTGGGGATGCTGACAATACCCGCGAAGGTGCTTACCAGAACGATCAGGGTGTCTGGTGTCTCAAAACCAAGTCAACTCGTTACCCAATGGTTAGTCTCACTATTACTCAAGGTGGTCAAATTGCCGTCTACGACAATGAGGGCTGGGACATCGATAAGCTTTAACGGACATTCCTCAACACAGCTCCAACAAGGCTTCCGAAGCTAAATTAAGGTAATCTTATGCCACCCCAGGCACGAAAGCCTCACACAAGCCGCTACGCGCGGTCACGGTGGCTAGTTTGTCGAGTTGTTTGTGCTAATAGAGAGGATCTCTTCCCACACCTTGTGGATCAAGTCTAAACTTTCCTCAGCAAATTTTGTATATTGTTTTGCTTCTTCTGCTAATTCTTGCACGGGCTTAGTCTGATTAAACAATTCATGGTTAAATCTATTTCTTCCTTCGGAGTGGGCAAATTGCCCTAACTTACTCTTTAACCTTTCTACCGATGCACTTTGATAGTTATTTAACTCTTCACACAATTTACTTAGTGTCAAATTTTTTATCCATTTCCTGGTTTCGCTGTTAATTTTTCTATAAATCGGCAGTTTGCTATTTTTCTTCTGTAGAAAGTAGTTAATGCCTAAGATCAGTTCTCGCAATCTTGTTTCAACAAGTTGTGCCTTAAACAAAAACAAAGCGATTTGAGCTGTGGGCGAGTTGACCTTACCGAGTTCATCGATCCCGTCTATTAATTTATCAAAAGGATGTACGAGATTAAGATAATTTCTTTTAATCTCTTTTATACGAGCCTCGAGCCAGTTAATGTTCTCGTATTGAGAATGTTCCTCGATCCAACCTTCTAATTCCATAAGGGGGATAAATGACCCCTTTCTTTTAAGTCCGTCTACAAACTGTGTTGCTGTTTTCCAAAGGTAGTTAACATATTCCCAATATTTCTTATCGCTTTTCCCTTCAGTAAACTTGAACGAGTACTCTAATAAGTCAAGGAATTTAGGTAAGTATTTTTCATCACCTAATTCCATTAATGGTTTGGCTAAGGACATACTCATCAACTCTTCTTCAACGCGACCAACTGAATGAACCCCCTCGACTCTTTGAAACTCCAACGGTTCTTTAACCTTTGCAAAGCGCCAGTCAATAGCTTTTTCATCTTCGTAAATACTGATCAAAATACCATTTGCTATTTCGACAAGCTCTTGGTCTTTGGAATGTGCGCAGATATCCTTGAGTAATTTTTTAGTTTCTTTGTCGGTTTTATCAATAAAGAAAGCGATGGCTTCAAGAGCAGAACGCTGAACATAGTCTCGAATATTTGGATCAGTAATAAAGGATTGCAGAACTGGTTTAACTGTAGTAAGTTTGCTTCCATTTTTAGCATATTCACTAACTAAATAAATATAAGTTTGTGGTATGAGATAACGACGATCATCGCTCTGGTCACTCATTATCTGATTAACCCATACCAAATCTTTATCGTCTAATTGCTTAATGAAATCTGCTGGCGCGCCTGTATCGAATTCGTAGGGAATATAATCAATGATGTTTTGTCTATATTTTTCAATTTCTTCTGGAGCTAATTCCTGAACAACTTTGAGTAAATCGCCATAATATGATGCTGGTGCGCTCCAGGTGAAGGAGCTATTCCCTTCTTTCCTGTTTGAGAGTGTTACTTTAAATTCACGCGGGTTGATTTTTCTAATGCCTATTTCTATCGCTATTTTCCATAATTTTTTCTGATCGTTAGCTTTCCACTGTTTTTTGATTTCCTCTTTGTTTTTTGTGAAGTATTCAAACACACTTGTTAGATATTGTCCTGGCTTTGACTCGAGTTGTTTGAGGAAACTCTTGTAAATACCTTGTTTCCGTTGTTTCTCCTGTTTTTCGTAGTATTTCTCTGATTGCCTTGTGTCGATTTTTTTAACAAGTTTCAGCCTAACTGCCTCTTGATAGACATGGTCGCCAACTACTCCATTCAGTCGTTTCGCGCTATAAACGACAGATTGTGCATCCCTTTTTGTTCTGTCTGGGAAATCCTTAAGAAAGTCAAAGTATTCTTTTACATTTTCTTTGGTTAAAGCAAGTGCAAGCAGTTCTCTTGAATCCCAAAAAAGTCTATCTATCTTTTGTTCATCGTTTTCATTTTTTATGTCTGTCAACATCTCAAATAGATAACGAGGTTCGTGCCCGTTTATTAATTGGATTATCTGACGGAGAAAGCTGGATTGTCCCTCATGATAATAATCACTTATCCGCATGACGGTATAAATGAGTTTCTTCAATAAAGGAATCACTTTATTGTTAACATGTCTTTTAATGTTATTAATGAGTTTTTTATCGCTACCATCCTCATCAAAGATACTTTCTTTGTCCAAAAATACCCTCAAAAAGTTTTCATCTTCAACAATCTTGGAAAGGAAATATTCAATTCCTTTTTGTGAAGTGATTTGATAAAGTCCATGACGGGCGTAAATACTTGGAGTTCCTTCAATAAAATAGTTTATAGCCTCCTCGGAATTTGGATTGGTAGCAATACAGAATTCTGTAAACTCATCTCTAACTAGGGATTCTCGTGTTTCCTTGAAACACTTCTGTGCTACTTTGGGTATGATCTTCTCGTCTTTATATTGAGCTAATGCTCCCAGGCTATGTCTTTGTAAAACGCCATTTCCATCATCGTCTGGACTATTAGCAAACTCAATTAGTTTTGAGAGCCAGAACTTTCTCTCATTTGCACTAACTAATTTATTTTTATCTTTTAGTAACCCTTCCACGATTGAAACGACATTCCCTCGACGCACAAAAGTTTCAGTCTTATTAGACCAAACCTTGATGTCGGTTTTTAATCGTTCATATGATTGTTTATCAACGAACTTTGATAAACTGACTCTTGCCCAAATTGGCATCCAGGTTACCTTGTCAAAGTAAGAATTGTAAATAAGATTAAAAACTCTTTGTCCCAACTTTGAGGCTTGACCTTTTATCTCGTAAACCAATAGTTCTGCCAGGTTGTCATCTAAATTGTCTGGATGTTTTTCCAGAAAGTCCATAAACCATACAATTGTCTTCTGACCCTTTTCAGATTCCATTAGGAAACGCAAAACACCAGACCAAGACGGCTTGAAAGCAGTTACGCCCTCGTGTTTTAAGATTGCTAACTTTTGAAATTCCTCAATAACTTTCTCGTCTTGGTTAACTAAGTTCTCAGCAACTAAAAACTCGGTTAAAGTGTGATGTTCCCAAATGAATAATTCTTTCTCGTCCCGTTTCCCTATCTTCGCGAGGTGATTTTTATCCATCCACAAAGCGTCAAATTTACCATCTGGTATATTCCCAACACCTTGTAAGAGGGTAGTGTAGTCATCTGGTAGCATTGCATCGCTCATCTGTTTCTCAAACGCAAGAGCAATCTGCTGCAAAATTACTCTTCCACTAGGTTCCTTATCGATCTGATCAAAAATGAATTTATAGAAATCGTATCGACTGAATTCGCGAGGTTTAGTACTTTTTAGGTAACTAAGTAAAAAGCTAAGGTAAAGCTCGTCAGATATAAGACTGTTGTAATGATCGTGAAACCAAAATTGCTCAATGATATCTTGTATCAATGATTCGGAAGGCTTGTAATTACCTGAGTAATTGCGCCTTCTTATTTTTTGTTTAATTTTCTGGTTATCGAGCTTACCTTGGTATAAATCGATCATATATTATTTGGTTATCCTCAAGCCGTCCTCGTTCATAGTTTTCGTCGAATTCAATGAAACATCGGGTTTAGCTGAGATACTCGAGTTTGGAGTTAAACCTTTATTCATTGTCGAGGATAGGTTTTGATCTGCGCTTGGCGGTATGTTGCTTGGTTCTGGCGCAGGAGGGGTGGGTGTTGTATTAACTTGTTGGCTTGGTTGTGGTTGTGTGTTATCTGAATCTGCCATGTTTGGTCACCTCCTGTCTATGCATTCTCCATGGAGAATAATAATTTGCGTTGTTAATAAAAGTTGTTATAAGAGCAACAAATGCAACGATCCCTACAGTTAAAGCCAATAGCTTAAAACTCCAATTTATATATTTCTTCTTGTTTTCAATCATTTCTTTGTTGTTATTGAAACACTTCTCAAAGTTTCTGATTAGTTGCCCTCGTGTCTCATTTTCTTTTTTTCCTTGATAACCTTCGATTAACTTCGAGGGGTCTGGGTCTTTTTTATAAGCTCTGACGAGAAATGCTTTTAGGGCAACTCCAGTTGTCACACAAATTGCCAACAAGATGAAACCTAAGAAGTAAATTGGAAGAGTTCTAAACCAGTCGGAGTTAAGTAGGGCAGCTAAAATTGCTCCATTAAAGCCGAGGACTATCCCAGCCTTTGTATCCATACTGTCTACCGAATCAAGCTGATCTTTTAGCCGTTCCTTGATTTCCTCAAAGATGAGTTTGTCGCTGTTTGTTGTTATTTGATTTTTTGCCATATTTCTACAAAAAACTGCCCAATTAAGGGCAGTCGTCTACAGGTATTTTTTCGGAGAAGTTCTGGTTACACTTCTTTGGTAACCAAGACTTCTTCTCCTAACATGTCAATGATTTTGACTGCCGCTTTGGTTGGTTTTTCTGTTATCTCAAGTTCGTATTCTCCTTTGACCAGATCGTTTTGTTTCTCTGGGACATCAGAGAAGCCAATTTTGAACACCTCGCCGTCGTAGTTGGTATCAACCAAGACGACATCAATCATTGATCTGAAATCTGGAATTTTTTTCTGCAGCAATCCTGGTTCAAGCTCCAAGCGCTTGATGATAGTGGGGGAAATAAAGGAAGTAACTTTAATTTTTGCTTTATTCTTGCCCGCTCTGGTAATTTCCACTTCAGCTTTGGAAGGCTCGTAACTGACAAAGTTCTTGTCTTTAAGATCAAAGACGACGAATTGCCTCATGCGGCGACTGGTGCGCGCGTCTTTGTGAGGTTGCTTTTTGTTCCATTCCTCAACCCAGGAATCTACCTTTGTTTCTCTGCCTAGACAGATCACGACAATATCCCTGTCTTCGTCAGGTCGTTTGTCGAGTTCATCTTTGATGAGTTGCAGGTCTAGGAGCGTAAGTGGGTGATTAAAATCGATGATTTTTACCAGCTCACCACTATCCCGTAAGCCATCAAAGAAAGCCTCTGTTTTTGTCCTGGTGATTCCATATTGCTGAATTGCCAGTTCCTTAGCCTCTGTTTTTAGAATTCTGAGATCGTAATTGTTGACCTTATAGATTCCAAAGGCTTTGCTAATTTGTCCGTCAAGAAGTTTTTTGTTTTGTTCCTTAATAATTTTCTGTAATCTCTTACTGGTTACTTGAATAGCTCCCTTGTTGACATCAACACCAATCCATCGCCTACCAAGTTTTTGAGCTACAGCACAGGTTGTTCCAGAGCCAACAAAGCAATCTAACACTAGTTGATTTGGCTTTGAGGAAGCAGAAATAAGTTTATAAAGTAATTCTTCTGGTTTTTGTGTTGCGTAGTCAGTTCTGTCTTTTGATGCCTGATTTTCTATCTCGATGAAAAAATAATCACTGGCTACTTTACCTCCCCTTAAGTAATCTCTTACCACCCATTCTGGGTTTGTTTCTTCCCATTTTGGATCAACATCTTTTGCGCTCTTAATCGGACTTCCTTTGATATTCCTACCGTTTAGCCTATATTTACCAACTTCGTCTTCATACTTGTATTTTGAGATCGTGCTTTCAGAAAGGGGTTCAATTACCATTTCGTCATTCCAGTTAAAAACAGGATCACCATGTTTCTTGTAAAGAAGAATATCGTGATGAGTTCTTTTCCAGGTTGTTTTGATGGAACTTCTTGTCGAAAACATCCAGACAAGTGAGTTTAGGAAGTTATCTTCACCGAAAACTTCATCCATAAGAACTTTCATATAATGAGCGGCTCTGTAGTCGATGTGGAGATAAATAACACCGTTTTCTGAAAGTAATTCCTTTAACAAAATTAGTCTTTCATACATGAATTGGTAATACTCATCTCTTTTCCAAATATCCTCATACATCGTTTGTTGAATAATAGATTCACTATCTTCTTCAATTTGTCCCAGGTTTTTCAAACCTCTTAGTTCAATATTCCGCATGTAATCTTTATTGCTTGCGAAAGGAGGATCGATGTAGATCAAATCAACTTTTCCTCTGAATCCTTGTTCTAGGAGGGAGGCGAGGACTTCTTTGTTATCGCCGTGGAAGAGGAGATTGTGCCAGTTCTTTTCTAGCTTGTTGTATTCAGGCACTTTAAGTGCCTCTTTATCTCCGAAACTCTCGGTAAGTTGTGTGGGATAGCCAGTAACTGACTCAAGGGGTTTCTTGTTCACCCAGGTTAGCATGGGTCTGCCGTTTGGTGTGCCGATTTTAATTTTTTTGGTTGTATCGTTTGTCATAGTCATTTTTGGGTTTGGTAAATCCAATTAAAGACTGGTGCTACTTTACCAAACACCGATTCGCCTTCCTCTAAGAGCAGGAGTTCATATCTAATTTTATCAGGATTTATCGCCTCTAGTTGTTTCATTTCCTTCTCTGCCGCCTCATTCCTGTATGGCTTGCCCTTGACTTCGACTATAAGGGACTTGCCATCCTTTTTCCTGATCAAAAAGTCAGGTGTATACGAGTGCCAGTCTCCTTTATTGTCTTTATATTCAAACGCAAAATCGGTTTTCTCCCTGTCTGTCAGCGCTCCTGTAAAGTAAATATCTTCAACATTATCTGGGTCTTCGCCGAGTTTGTCCAACATTTGCTCAAAGAAGGCACGCTCGTCTTCTGAATCAAAGTTGTATGGATCGTAATGAAAACCAAACAAAGGCATTTGACCAGCCTTCTTTTTGTAGGCATTGGTATCTAAAACATACTTTTCGAGGTTGTCCTTATTGACTCTAATATGGGTGACATACGAGGTCTTGCCATCTTCGACTTCTTCCTCAAAGCCTTTGGTTTTAATAAGCGCCAGGGCTTCTTCAACGGTTTCAGTGGTAACTTTGTATCTGATAACCTGTTTTTCTAGTTGCAGTCGGATAAGTTCCAGGTCGACAACTGACATTTCTCCGTCATGATAGAGAGGAGTAAGGAGTTTGAAGATCTCTAGGGAATCAAGGCGATAAGTGTGGGCAAGCAGGACTGCTGCCTGATATAGATCAACCTTTACATCTCTGGGTTTTGATTTTTCGCTATCAACCTCGACCAGGACGCCCTTCCTCTGGGTCTTGGACATGGTGTAAATAGTTTTCTCAAGCCCCGCTACAGCGTCAGATTTGGGCTTCTCGACCCTCAAGGCGGTAGAAGTATCGTCTTCGGGAACAATCTTTTGGATGAGCTTCTTGATAACAACGGGTTCAATCTCAAGCTTTCTGAGGGTAATTTTAACAGGATAAGTGTCGGTCTTAGCGCGGTTAAGGTCATCTAAACCTTCTCCGAAGGTTTCCTGCAGCTGGCGATCAAGCACCGAGACATTGGCTTTGGAGAGATAAATCTTGGCTTTCTTGGTATTGCCGTTCACTTGTCTTAAACATCTGCTGGCTGCCTGAAGCACGAAATTATTACTTGAGGAGAGTTTTCTCGCCAGAGCAGTCGCAAAAAGAGATAGACAGTTCCATCCTTCAGTGCCTTTATTAACTAGCAGAAACACCCTGTAAGGTAGGTGCGGGTCGTTGATACGGTTGTCAAAAAGATCTTTGATGTCTTCTGGAGATTTGTTATGGACTGGTAAGACAATTGATGGGTCGAGTTCCAGAGAGATAAGTGTTTGCTCAACAATCGGCTTGGCTTGGTCTAGGTCGTCAACCTGGGGGAAGTAGATTGCCAGTTTTGCATATTCGCCGTTATTAACTCGCACATCTTTGTATTCCTGGAAAAAGTCTTTGACGATATCGATAACAAAGTCTTCCTCTGAAACCTCTTTGTAGGCGACAATATTGCCTCGGACTTCTTTAAGGATGCCGTCTTCAATGCCCTGAGAGAGTCCATACCAGTAGATAACATCTCGTAAAAGCTGGCGTTGATAGTAAGGTGTGCCTGTTGTGTTAATAACTGCCAGAAGGTTAGTTTTCTCGCCTATATAGTTGATGGTTTGGCGGACTCGCTTGAGATCCTCGGCGAGAGCTTGTCCGTAAGTGTGGTGGGCTTCGTCTGAAAAGACTGCCAAGTGTGGTAGGGAGGTGATTGATTGTAAGCGCAGGTTGGCAACAAGTTCTTTGGCTTCTTCTAATCCTAGGCTCAATTGTGTGCCCAGGAATGACTTAGGAATGCTATTTTTCTGTAGTCTGATTTTTTCAGTGTTAGTGACAATTACATTAAAGGAACTGCCTCTAATAACGGGAATATCCTTTTCGCCATCTCTAGTGTAGGTAAACTTTACATTGGTGATGAAGGACTTATAGAATCGTGCGGGTAGGATTTTGTCGTAGGGAGTATCGGCAATTTCTTTCAATGCTCCTAGAATTGTTTTTCCTGGTGCAAAGACGAGGGAGTTCCTGACAAAGATCCCGTCTTTCTCCTGGTATTCAAGTGCCATAGCAAACTCGGTGGCTATAATAGAGGCAACAAGAATTGTCTTACCCGCTCCCATCGCCAGGGCGAGGATGTAGCTGGGATATGGAAGTGTAAGGGTTTCTCTAAGGGCTTCTAGCCTGTATTTCTTAACAAAGGTATCATCAGTCCTAACTTTCTCGATAATGGAGTCTAGTCCGCCGCCAGCTAGCAAAAGATCGGTTAAGTCTTCTTCTGATAATGATATTCCCAGGGCTTTGAGTAGGTCTTTGCCTTGAAAATACCCTTTATAAAGTTCAAAGATATTTGGAGTGTTCTTAACTAGGCGCAGATACCAGTAAGTTTCTAAGGCTTCAAACTGTGCTTGTCTTAGAAAGTTGTTTTTGTTGAAGTTGAGAACGGTTGCAATGACGGGATAGGAGGAGGGATAACCCTGCTGTCTCCAGTTAATTACATCTGATTTTAATTGTTGATATAAGTTGTTCATATTATATTTTCATTAATTTTTCTATGTCCTCTGGGCGGTAACGCCTGTCACCGCGCTCGTTTACCCTTATGGCTTTGAGCTTCCCACGCTTGTCCCAACGCCTCAAAGTCTCCACATGCACATTAAGGATCTCTGAAGCCTGTTTAATTGTTAGTAACTTTGGTAGTGTTTTATCCTTACTCATATTAATGTTGGCTGTTAAGCCTGGTTGCTATGGCTTCCTGCTCGTCATACAGAGGTTTATCCTGATCGATCATCCTCTGTTCGGTAGCGCTTAACCACTGATTAGCTTCCATCTTGGAAACGATTACTGAAATATTAGCAATTCTTACTCCAATTATCTCATTGATTCTATCAACATCTGCCTTGTTTTTTTCGTAGAAACCTGAGTTGTTTTTGAGACTTGACCAGCTTGGCTGAATTTCTCGTAGCCTTGATAGGCTTGTTTTCCAAGACTCAATATCCTCTTTCTTATAGCTTGGAGGGATGTAGCCAGCAGCATGGACAACAATAAGCTGTGTAGGGCATCCGTTTAGGTTGCCTTGGACTTCTGCAATCCCCACATCGTCAAACTTTTTATCAAACCACACATTTTTAGCATCTGTTGAATCTCTTTCGAGATAGTCTTCAACTAACTCGTCAGCAGTGTAATAACCCTCTAACGACCATTCCCACACATAGCTGTTCCAATACCCAGCTTTTGACATTGCACTTGAAACGACATCGTAAGAAGCTTGTTGTTGAGTAGCGTTATTCTTTAACAAAGATTCTGCTCGTATTTTTGCAGATTCATCAAGTTTAGGCTCGTATTTCACTGGAGTTGCGCCATTCTCTTTGCGTTTTTCGTTAAGTAGCTCGACAAACCTGTTTCTGTCTATTGTTGGTTTTACTGTGTCTGATAAGTCATTGGTTGCGTCGTGCCAGTTCTTATCAAGCTTTCCCTTCTGTTTTTCCAGAGGAAGGACTAGGCGGATGTCTTTTATTGGAGCAAAGCCAATTTCTCTTGAGTCGGAACTACCTTTTCGGTTGTCGCCCATAGCAAAGATTGCATCCTGAGGGACAGTTACTGCCTGACATTCTTTTAGAAACTTTTCCCCGAATGTTGAGCGCGGTTTGGCAATATATGGCTCTTTTTGTGGCTCGCCATTGAGATAAACAATACCGTCTCTAAGTTCGATTGTGTCTCCTGGAAGCCCCATGATTCTTTTTAACAATCCCGCAGGGTTTGCTCCGTCTCTACTTGTAAGTTCTCTTGTAGCATCATTTTCCCAGGTGATAATGTCACCTCTACCTAGAGTATGTCCTAGATATCTTTTTCCACCAATAACGATGCCGTTTGGATAGGGCAAGAAACCCGCGGTAGTAATTATCTCTTTGGCAAGATCCTTGTTGCTTTTACCCTTTGTTCCTTTGTCCCAAGTCGGATACATAGAACCAGTTCCTACGATATTGATATCCTCTGTTATGTAACCTAGCTGGTTCGCAGCCAAAGCACCAACAGATACATATCCAACAACCCAGATGGGTAAAATAATTGCACAAACCAATACAAGTGCTACTAATTTCGTTAAAACTAGCTTTGGACGCAGGGATTTCAATAAACCTCTTAATTTCTCTTGTTTTAGTCTCTTTACGATTTCAAGTGGTTTGATGATAACGACCAATAAGTAGAGGGGGAGGATGGCTAGCGCAAAGAACAGTTTAATTAGGAATAAAAAGATGTTTTGTTTCTTCTGGGATCTCTTAGATAAAATTTGTGCGGTAATGCCTATTGCACCGATTAAAAAGGCAAGGCAACCGAGCAATATTAACCCGAGGAGAGAGAAGGCGAAGACATCAGGTGCTTTATCAAAAAGCTCTTTCCTGATACCCACAACATAACCCATAATTGCAAAGACGCCTATAATGCATGCCAGCCAGATGAAGATAGAGATCTTGGTGATCCTGCGAAGAATTTTATCCCTGTCTAGTTTTAACGACAATTTATTCGGCATACCTCAACTTAATTATACATATTCATAAGATAATTGGAAACAAATCAAACAGCATCAACCTGGGGATTAAGCATTAAGGAATCTATTTACTTCTTTGTTTGTGAATTCTGGGTATTCCAGGTAATTTATCCAGTCAGTTGTCCGAAATTGTACCCATTTCTCGAGCCGAGTAGGACTATAACCCTAAACTGGTCTTGACCGACATGCAGAGCCAGATCCTGGATAATATAACTAAAGCCGAAAAATTTTTTTGACTGATGCACAGAGCATATAGGATTTAAACAACTTTAGCTTCAGAGTATTTTTAACTTACTTTGTGTAAAATTAAATCCCGAAAAGCAAGTTATAAGCGAGACTACAAATTAGCAATTTCTGACTTTTTAGCTTTTTCAATCGGAGCTAGCTTTTTTGTACTAAAGAATATTTTTCTTTCCTCTAAGGCTTTATTTATCAGAAAAAGTTGGTCAGTTCTTATATGTGGCAGGTTGTCCAAAGAGAAAAAACCGAATTCAATGACCTCTGCGGAAGGTTTAAAAGAGTCTCCAATAAATGTTCCTATGTAAGGAATATCTAGCCTAGAAGTTTGTCTATCGGTTCTTATTTTCATCCGCCAATCTATGCTGACTGTAAAATTAGACTCTTCCTTAATTTCTCTTTCTAATGCTTCTTTTGGATGCTCTTTGCCTTTCATGTACCCACCTGGCAAGCTCCAAGCAATCGATCTATACGAATGTTTAAACAACAAGACCTCATTGTTATTGTTAAAAATAACTCCTGTTACCCCAACTAAAAATTGGGCATTTATGGTTCGCATAATTCTAAGTTGCAAATTTTTAGAGAAATTAAACTTACGCCAAAGCTTAAGCAGGGATTCGATCATATAGATTCATCGTCAAATGATTTATCTCCAAGTCTGGTTTTTAGTTTATTATTTTCTATTTTTAATTGATGTACTTGTTTATTTAACTGGGTAATAGAATTTTGCAGATCATTTATTTCGTTTTCATTGTGCTTAATTACAGATTCTATTCTTCTAACCTTAGCTAAATAAACAACTGTAAAAATTAAAAGGCCTATGCAAAGAGGGAGTATTAAAGCTATTGAAAAAGGGACATTAAATATATATGGGCCTATGTAAATCGAGACTGGAGAAGAATTAGTTGTTATAAAGAAAGAAAGTAAAATAACTAAAATAAGAAGCGATATGAAATTTTTCATAGACTTATTCGCATTATAGCATTTTAAATTATACTGAAGAGTTGTTTATTGTTCAAAGATTTAGGCCTGAACGACTATGACTTTGAATGATTCTTGACCGACACATAGAGCCAGATAGGACTATAACCCGAAACGGGTCTAGACCGACATGCGGAGCTCAGGTTTAGTTTTAGTTTGACAAAATATATTTTATATTAGATACTAATTTTGATATATGGAAGTCGGAGAAGGTGTATCAGAGCGACCAAAAGCTCCAGGCGAAATACAATTTGGTAAATTAAAAGCAGATATTAAATCCTCTTTTAGCAGAAAAGAACAAAAAGGAGAACGTTTGCCATTTCTTGGTGTAGTTAAAGACTTAGACAATCGAGGACTAGGAACACTAATACTTGACTCAGAGGATAGCAGCAAAGATCCCTTTGGAATAGTAATTCCTATTGAAAAAGCTGAACACTTTCGTAGAGTATATGGAGTTGTTGATAGCCCAAGCTTGTTAATATTAAGTCAGGGGTTAGCAGTTCTTAGTCGTAGAGCTGGAGGAGATTATCGTTTTGCATCTCCAACTGCAGAAAAAGCTTCTTTACTATCAGGACAGCTTAGGGGAGAAGACCCAGCGCTTAGGCATGCAGCAATATATGGTAATTATGTTGCCCAGGGTATGTCATGGACAGAAGCACGAGCTGAGGTAGGGCCAAAAGTGGAAGAATTTTTACAAAAAGGCGGAAGAAGTCTATATGAAGACGCTCAAACTCGAAGAGAAAAAAGAGATGAATATTACAGGAAACAATGGGAAAAGCTTAAAAGCGCCCCTTATAGATATGATGTTTTACCTTCTGTTGAATTTACAGCAGAATTAGAAGATGCAACTAGAAAAACCCAGGAAGGCAGAGATTATATTCCCAAAAAAGACTTGTTAGATATTGTTTTTGCTAAGAAAGGGCTAGCTAAAGGTCTTTCTAGAAGAATAAAAGGATACAAGCCTCCTCTTGAACCCGCAGCTTATTCAGATAATCAAGAGAGTATTTTACAGTCAATAATTAACAACAAAATACTGGAAATTGAAGAGGTCTTTACAGAAGATTCTGATACAAAAGATATTCTAGAAAAAGCAAGTTCCGAGATTAAAAGGCCATTTCCTCAAGGACTTGATAAAATTACTGATTGGATTGGGCGAAGGATTGAATATAAAATTATGAAAATGGTAGAAGCAGGGAAATTTGAACATACCAAGCGACCTGATGATTTATTAGATCTATGGAATGATTCTCTTTCTCAAAAGCCAGAGACAAGTTAATAGGAAATAAAATAGGTTCTAACATCGTCCATCCCACGGAGCATTCAACGATATAAACGTAAAATAGGGTATTACCAGTCATTAGGAATATTATAGCTCATGTCGCACAATTGAAGATCTACGATTTGTTTAG
>Ga0302253_1000999_pt1 | contig 19147 bp, 30 predicted proteins | sample AAG_RA_Trp_MG_FD_193537 | JGI IMG/M metagenome (GOLD analysis project Ga0302253, IMG submission 193537) | Enriched activated sludge microbial communities from anaerobic digester in WTTP, New Holstein, Wisconsin, United States - AAG_RA_Trp | ecosystem: Engineered > Bioreactor > Anaerobic >...
CTATCCGGTATATCACAAACTCCGGTACGGGAGCTGGCTATGAAATCGAAGTCCTGCAAGGCGAAAGGCCGGCAGTTCCAGCAGGCAACCCGGGACGCCCTGATTGCGCATTTCCGGATCAATCCCATGGATATCCAGAGCACGGCCATGGGACAGGCCGGCTGCGACATCTACCTCTCGAAAGCCGCCAGGGAAATATTCCCGTTCGGTGTCGAATGCAAGTGCCAGGAGACCACGGACATCTGGGCGTGGATCAAACAGTGCGAGACCAACGCGGACAAGGAGGGCCTCCGGCCGCTGCTGGTGTTCCGCCGTAACCGTTCGGAACCGTACGCGGTCCAGAGCTGGTCCGACTTCTGCAGCACCTGGAACGAGGTCCTCGCGCTGCGGGCCCGCGTGAAGGAACTGGAGGGGAAGCAATGAGCTCCTCCTGCATGGGGAAGGAACTCCCGAAAGAGAAGAAGTGGGGCATCAAGGACTGCCGGGCGAGGAAATGCCCGGAACTCCGGAAGAACGAAGACACGGAATTTCCAGAAGATGCGCAGGAGCGGTGCCAGGTCTTCAACACTATGCCCGGCACGTTACCCTGCTGCATCAGGGATATGGACAACCTGCCCCCGGAGGAGTTCCTGCGCCATTGCTCCTGGCATCTGCACGAGGAATGGGAAAAGGGCGTCTATAATCGCAAGACCCCGGGCCCCAAGAACTGCCCGGCAGCCTGCCCGTATAAGATCTCCGAACAGGGAGAAGTCTTCGGGAAGTCCGGGGAGGAGCGATGGAAGAAGAAACCCGGGACGATCTGGAGGTGCGCCTTCACGGGAGGAGTGCTTGGCCAGGGCCTTGGTGGGTCCTGCCCGTGCCATGTGCTCGACAACCCGGACCAGGAGAAGCAGATCGAGGCCATCAAGCAGGTGATCTTCCAGCAGCACGGCCTCCCATTCTTCCGGGCGGCATGCGACTGTGATGGCTGCCCTGATGGCGTTATCCGCTGCAAGGCGGGGGATATCATCTGCCCCGTGATCAAGCTCCCATTCATCGAGATCAAGGAGTGCCCGCTCTGGCGGATCCCCGCGAAGCTGCTACCGGCCCCGGCCCCCAAACCAGAGCAGGAACCGGACGAGAGACTGGCGCGAGGGAAAGCCATCCGGGAAGAGGTCCTCGAAAACCGGGAAACTATGAAGAAGATGTCGACAAGGAAGTCGTCATTAAAGGAAAAACCGGCCGAGCCCGAAAAGAAGAGGAAGAAGAAGGAGCCCGAGGACCTCATCTGCAAGGACTGCCGGGAGCGCAACAACGGCCACGTCGCCGACCATGCCTGTGCCTGGTGCAAAGAAGAGCAGGAGAAGAAGGGACGGCGGGCCTGGACAACATCGCTGCAGCTGGGAACGGTCCACCTGGGCGACATGGAAGAACTCGGCAAACAGATCCCGGAACAGTCAGTGGACCTGATTTTCACCGACCCGCCATACGTCAAGGACCTCTGGGAGAACGCATACGCGGAGCTCGCCATGCTGGCGGCCCGCGTGCTGAAACCGCACGGGTTCCTGATCACTTACGCCCCGCAGGCACATCTCGCGGATATCATCGACCTCCTGCGATATTCCACCCCCAAGGACGAGGGCCTGTCGTTCTTCTGGATCATCTCATCGCTGAATTCGGGCCCGGCCCTGAAAGCCCACAAATGGAACGCGATCTGCCTGCACAAGCCGATCCTGATATTCCAGAATGGCGGGGAAGTGAAAGGAGCCCGCCGCTGCTTTGCGGACGTGGTCCGTGGTCTTAAACAGAAGAAGTACCACCCATGGCAACAGAGCGTTCATGACGTGCTCGGCATTATCGACCGGTTCATGGCACCTGGAGAGATCCTGCTGGACCCGTACGCCGGATGGGGAACCTCACTCATTGCGGCAAACCTGATCGGAGTGGAATGGGTAGGGATCGAGATTGACCCGGACCGGCAGAGAATCGCGATGGAACGGCTGCAGCAGCAACCCGTGGACCTGCACGCATTCGGCATCGAGGCCCCGGCTGCAGAGTGTGAGCGGGAGCAGGTCCCTGAAGAAAAGGACACCAGCAAGCAGGCCGCGATCTACGATACAACCGGGAAAACCGTCAAACAGATCTGGCATGATGTTTGCGACAAGTGCGAAGATGACTGCAAAGGGGAGGATGATCCGAAATGTCTCATGAAGCGGACGAAGGGACCGAGCCGCCCGGATCCCGAAAACCCGATCACGGAAACCTGCATCGAGTGTGAAGTCTTCAAGGACTGCAGCACGCACGATCCCAGGGCCGGCTGCCAGAACACCGTGAAGGCCATCAAGGAAGCGCAGAAGGACCGGGACCACGGTACCGGAGGCGGTCCGCAACCATTCGTTCAGCACTGCTGCGGGACCTGCGGCCACCACAAGGGCAGGAAGACGTTCCATGACAGCTGCCCGAGACTCGGGGAGTTGCTGTTCAAGGGAGGGAAGAAGTCCGCCAAGGTCCTGATGGACGAGACGGCTGCGACCCCCTGCGAGCACTGGACCGATGTGCCAGGGGACCTGTATGCCGGCAAGAAACCGGAGAAAGAGTCCACGACCGTTTACTGTGACGGCAAGGACCTCTCGCCATCGCTCGGGACCTGCCCGGACAAATGTCCGTACAAGGTCAAGGAAAAGTCATCCTGCGGATTCACCGATCAGGGATATCTTCGGATGGAGAGCTGCCCCACCGGGATCCTGCAGAGCAGCCCCGAGGGTCAGAAGCGCCAGATCGAGAACGCAGCCCGGGCCCTGGCACGCCTCTCGGCACATCTCCCCTCTGAAGACGAATGCCAGTGTTTTCCCTGTCCCGACGGGGTGATCCGCTGCGGTATCGGGGATAAAGACTGCCCCTTCGCCAAAGAACCATTCAGTCAGCTGGCCCTGTGCCCGATGCAGAACCCGCGCCGGGTCCGTCAGATCCTGCGGGAACGGCCCCTGAAATTCGTGAACGTCAAGGATGCGGTGAAGACGGAGGAGAAGATCCCCTATCTCGGCTGGTGCAACGCCCGGGGCTGCATGGAGCTGGACCCCGAATCGCACACCTGCATCACCACCGGCAAGAAGATCGAGGAGATGACCTACTGCCCCACGCAGCACCTGATCGGAAAGGAGCAGCCGGCAGAAAAGCCGAACTGCGGCGGGAAACGCCCCGCGATCAGCAGATGCCCGGACAACTGCCCTGACCGAAGTATCGAGAAGGAAGGCGGATATCCCCAGGGCCGCTGCAAGCAGACCGGCCAGAAACTACGGGAGATGCAGGCATGTCCGAACGATCCCCCGAAGAAGAAAAGCGCGAGCAAGAAGTCGAAAACCAAGGAGGAAACACCATGATCAAGATTGAACAGAAAAGGCTGGAGACCTTCTGCGCCGTCATGAGCGCCATGGTCCAGGAATGCAGGCTGAAGATCACCAAGGACGGCATCACCACCCGGGCCGTGGACACCGCGAACGTGGCCATGGTCCAGGTAATCCTGCCGAACACCTCGTTTAAGGAGTTCACCTTCGAACCCTGCGAGGTCGGGATGGATGTCGGGAAATGGAAAGGAGCGCTCGGCGTCATGAAACCCGACGACATGGTCTCGATCGACACACCGAAAAGCGGCCGGATCACCATTTCGGGCGGCGGGTATGACTACAAGATCAATCCCCTCGACTGCAACACCATCCGGAAGGACCCGAACGTTCCCGGGTTCCAGCTGCCCTGCACTCTTGCGGTCAACGGCAAGGAATTCGCCGAAGCCATCAAGGCCCTGTCGATTGTCAGCGACAAGGTCCGGCTCAGCATCAAAGGCGCCACGCTCGAACTCAGCGCGGAAGGCGACACCGACGCACTGAAAAAGGAGATCACCGGCACCGTCCCGGACGGCAAGAAGAACGAGACCGCAGCCGTCTCCCTGTTCTCCCTGGATTACATGCGGGAGATCACGCGGGGCGGCGGGATGAAAGGCGCAGAGACCGTCACCATCTCGCTCGGCATCGATCATCCGGTCCGGTTCGACTTCGATCTCGATGGCTTGGAGGGGGCATACGTAATTGCTCCGCGCATTGAGCAGGGGGAGTGAAGATGCCCGGGATATCCGTCAAGGTCGCCCTCAAACAGGAATTTGATGCCGAGGAGGGACTGGTCTGGAAAGCCGAGGTCAAAGATTGGGGCCTGAAAGCACAGCACGAGGTCCTTGAGAACTGTCTGGACATCATGCAGCGGAAGATCGTGACGTACCTGCAGGAAGTGTTCGGCACCAAGCGGAAGATCTTCACCAGCACCGCAGCCGCCAGCGCCCGGGTAGAGTTCGACATTGAGGTCCAGAAGGACCGGACCCTTAACGAGTTCACCATGAAATCGAACGATGGTGAATATACCGCGACCATCACCGGACCCGATGGGCGCTCAGTCACCTGCACCCAGGAACAGCTGGAGCTCGCGGAAAAGGTGGTGAAACGCTGTGCTGTAACCGGGGAGACTCCGGAGGACCTGATTGCACAGGCAAAGAAGCAGACTGCTGCGAAGAAAGGGAAGGGGGCGCCCGAGTGAGAGTCATCTATTCGCCCAAAGGCCGGGCCCTGGAGTATGCCGAGCTGGCAGCCAACGGATACACCCGCTGCAACCACGGATGCCGGTACTGCTTCAACCAGGACCTCGCCCATTGCTCTTACGACGATTTCCTCAAACCGAAGGTCCGGCAGGGTGTGCTGGATCTGTTCGAGAAGGACAGCATGGAACTCGCTGCAGCGGGAGACCAGCGGGAGATCCTGCTGAGCTTCGCAACCGACCCGTACAACGAGCTGGAGGACCGGTACCATGTCACACGCGAAATGATCAATATCCTGAACAAGAACGGCCTGCACTTCACCCTCCTCACGAAAGGAAAAAGTCCGCTGCGGGACATCGAACTGCTGCTGCAGCGGCCCGACCTCTGCCGGTTCGGTACTACGCTAACGCTCCTTACAGAGAAGGACTCTGCAATCTGGGAACCGAACGCAACGTACGGCAGAGAACGCATCGAGGCCCTGCGGTACGCGGCCATGAAAGGGATCCGCACCTGGGCAAGCATCGAGCCGGTAATTTTCCCGCAGCAGTCCCTGGAACTGATCCGGCAGGCCATCCCCTACTGCCAGGAGTTCCGGATCGGGAAATTCAACCACACCGGCTCGAAGGCCCTGCAGGAGTTCATGGCCTCGATCGGGTACGTTCCCCCGACCGGTGCCGAGCTGCTGCGGTTCGTTGAGGATGCCCAGGACCTGCTGGCAGGTACCGGCCGCAAGGTGATTTTCAAGAAGGACCTGCAGCCGTACCTGCAGGGGCAACCATGAACCAGACAGATATCGAAGACCGCATCTCGGACATCCTCGCCGAAATGACCGACCTTGCCTCAGATGCGGAACTATCGTACGGAGAGGTCCTCATTGAAGTCGCGCTGGCAATGGTCCGGGAATGCACCGGGAAGGACCTCACCCCAGAAGAGAAGGCAAAGGAGACGAGCCAGTTCCTGCAGGCCCTCAAGCAGAGGGCGGAGGCGCACGCTTGACCCATAAGATCGTCACCCTCAGGAAACGCGGTGCAAAGGAACGAGGGGCTGCCTATGTGGAGACAGACACTCCCTTCAGCAGGTCCGTCCAGCAGATAAAGGAATTACTGGACCGGTACGGCTGCGAGAGAATCCTCGAGTATTCCAACAAGTGCGGGGATGTCACGGAATACTCCCTTGCATTCGAGTGCCGGGGCGCAAAGTTCCTGATCGAGTTCCCGATCACGTACCTGAAGGGCAACCCGCCGAAACTCAACATGAACGTCAGCGGCCGGATCATCTTCAACAAGGTGAAAGCGCTCCTGGTCGATGTCGATATCGAGTATCTGGACTTCACCCAGGCAATGATCCCATTCCTGCTGCTGCCAACCAGCTCAGGACGACCGGTCACGGCCACCGACCTCCTCACGCTCGAGAACATGGATGAGAAAGCCCGGCAGCTCCGGTTCCTGCTTGGGGATGGAGGCTCGCGATGAAATCCGATCCGGCCCGCTGTGTGGTCTGCGGAATAGCCCTCCCCGCCATGACCCGGGCCGAGGCGCTGGAGAAAGGCGCTGCAGCAGAGGTCCAGGTGGACAATGGTCCGAAACGGTTCTTCTGGCGCTGCATCGGCCGGCACACGAACGAGGAATTCCTGAAAGCGATCGGGCTGGTCCCGAAGTTCGTCCGGGCGAGCAAGACTGGAGGCCGGTGATGGACAGCACTCCCAAGTACCTCCCGGCCGGCTGCCCCATCAGCATCCCGGACCCGAAGGCACGAAAGCATGTGCTCGAAGATGTCCGGATAAATGTCTGGGACCGGATCCTCATTGCCCTGGAACAGGTCGCCGCCATCAACCACGAGATCGACATCTGCGACATGGAAATTAACGAGGCCCGGGAGACCGCGGACGTGACAGGATGAAGACCACCACAACCTGCAAGCTCTGCAAGCGGGAACACGCCCCGGACCTCGCGGTCTGCCCGCACTGCGGAGCGTTCCAGGGAAACGAACCGACCGTCCGGGACCTCACCGACCAGCGCGAGGTCCTGAAACGGCTCCTCACCAGAAGACTCCGCCTCTATGACTGGAAAGACCTCGCCCTGCATCTCGGCGGGATCCTGAAGACAGTCGAGGCCCACAACCAGCCCGAATGGATGGAATACGTCCATGAGGAACTCGAAGAGGCGGAGACGAAGATAGCGAAACTTGAAGAAATACAGGAGGATGACCCATGACCCCAGAAATCCGCGATATCGCAGAATGGCGCCGTCAGGAACTCGAACAGCCAGGGATGATCGTCCCTATCACTCAGCCGGACCTTACCGCATACCTGCAGAAAGCCAAGGAAGAAGCCGGCCCCGACCCCCGCACCTGGCCCTTGGATGTGGAGATCCTCTCTGCGATGGAAATGCTCGACGACATCTTCCAGCAGCGGAGACAGAAACTCCTGCTCGCCGCCCGGGACAACGAACCGCCGACCCCGAAACAGATGTACGACCATGAACAGAACGCATGGTTCGGGTTCCAGCGGGTATTCCAGGCAATGGACAAGGAGAACCACAAGATCGTGAGGGGGGCTGTGAAGTGAAAACCCTCTTCGACTTCAACACACCCGACCCCGCCCGGGAAGAGAGCGTCCCGCTCGGACCGGTCCCGATCCGGAACTTCCCCCTGGTCCGGCAACTCATCCAGGAAGCATTCGAAAAGGATCCCGACCGGACGGCTCTGCTGCTGACCAGCAACGGCAGCGAGGAGAAGCCGGCAACGGAATATTATCTCAGGAGATGTCTGTCATGAGCGAAAAGAAAGAACCGTTCTGGGGGACCACCTCACACGGAACCGTGATTCACCTGTTTGTCTGGGATGAAGACCGCCAGACCATGGTGGCAGCCTGCATGCAGCACAGGAGGAGCCGGCCGGTACCGAAGAGCGTGTTCCACATCCCGGACTGCAACGAACACCACCCCGGGGCCTGCCCTGACTGCGCGAAGCGGTGCAAGGTCCATCTTCCCCCGGATTCCTCAAAATCCTCAATTTCCTCAAATTCTTAAAAATCCTGCTGGAAAATTGAGGTTTATCCCCGCCCGCCTATGACACTCTTTTCATAACACTCCACGGATCGTCCGGGGAGGAGTTTTGTCATGACACAACCGCAAATTGCAATCCCAGTCGGGCTTTTCAAATCAGGAAAGTCCGGCGCAGGGGGAGATCTCAACCCGCTCGTAAAAATTCGGCGGGACATCTTCCAGCTGACGAACATGGTCTACGGTCTCCAGATGACCGGTGCATACAAGGGCCTCGACCCGAAATCAGTCATCATCGACATCGAGTACGATGGGTACACGATGGAGGACCCGCAGAGCGCCCGGCCCATGTCGTTCGTCACCGATGACCCAAAACAGACCGACCGCGGCACCTGGTTCGGCACCTTCAAGGCCCCGAACGCAGGAGAACAGTATTCCGCACTCGGAAAACACAAGGTCAAAGTCAGTGTCGCACCACGGCAGGCCCCGCTCACGCAGATGCATATGACCATCGTCGTCCCCAAGGATGGAGCGACGAAGACCGTGACCACCACCATCACCACGAAGGTCCCCGTCTATGGGGTCGGATGCCAGGGCCAGAGCATCATCACCGGGTACGAAGACAAGATCGAGACTTCGACCATGGAAGTCCCGGCAGAGACCGAGATCACCTATGAGGGCGTCTCAGTCAAGCAGGTCCTCGGCCCCCGGGACTTCTCGCCCGAAGCCGGCGGAGTGACGCAGGAGTTCGAGTTCGAGATCTACCCGAGCACCGAATCGCCATTCGGTGATGGTGGCGCTCCAAGGAACGACTGATTGCCATGAAAGTACAGCTCAAAGACAACGAGACATGGGATGCGTTTCCCATGGAAGACGGGACTTTTGTCGTTATCGAAAACGGCATCGCAAAAAAGTACCTGAAAGCGGATTACGAGGACAAGTACGTCCCTTTACAGCCAAAGGGGTGACGGTCGCACCATGGCCTGCATCCCCGACTCCTGCAGACATCCCCTCCACACCGCCCGGCAACTATACGACCGGGCCCGCTACTTCTGCCGTGGCATCGTCCGGGGGGTCTTCAACCGTGGCTGAATCAACCGTGCTCCCGGCAGGGCGGAACGGCTACGAGTTCGACACCTACGACGACCCGAGCGAGAGGGAAGAAGTCTTTTTCCTCTGGAAACTCATCATGTGGGTCTTCGCGAAGTTCTTCCAGATCAAGCTACCGGAAGGCGGGTACTGTAGCACATATCGGGAATGGCATATCGCATGGGAGGGGATCTGGGCAGGAATCAAGGCCCCTCAGCTTGCAGATATCCCCGAGTGCCCTCCGCGCTGGATGGACGAGTGCCTGTATTACCGCGGTCATGCCACCGTATCGAACGTGCTTAAGATCTACGGTTTCGCAGGAGTTGCCAGTGGATTCGGCACGCTCACCGGCTGGATGTTTGTGAACGGGATAACTCCCGCGGACATCCTGAAACTCATAGGTATCTCCTGATGATCAACCGGGCCGGGCTCCTCTCGGAGGCACCCATGTTGACGCGGTTCAAACCATCCGCCCTGGCCCTTTCCCCTGCATGCAGCAGGTCCAGCTCACACTTTATCCTGCTGCATCCGGGGATATTGTAAAAACCCTAGGAAGACATCATGGCCGCTATGCTACCTGTTCCGGTTCACAGTTCCGGGCAGCGGCCGTAACCCTGCCGGATGAAAGAGGACAATAGTATCGCCGTGAAATTCATGCAATCCCGCACCAGGACACGAATTCAAAGTTATCGATACCTCCTCATCAGAGACAGTTGATCAGCAGAAAATACCCTCTTGAGGCAGGGGCCCGAAAGGGACCGAAACGTAGAAAAATGTAGGAAAGCGCCGCTGAAGCACATCCGGTCGTGCACCCGATCTGTAATCGGGCGGCAGCAGGTTCGAATCCTGCCTGCGGCTCTCTATGAAATTTGATACGGAAGACATACGCCGGGATCTTGAACGGAAGGCGAACGAGATGATTCAGGGTTCATCTCTCCGGGGATTCTGGGAATTTTGCATGGGCCCTCTCGACATCGAGATCGTAACAGACCGTGAATCGCTGCAACCGCGAGACTGTTTTTACGTTGATCTGAAAATGGCAACGCCGTCTTTTTACCTCTCGCCGCTTGCAGGAGCGCCCTGCTGAATGACCGACCCCGTCCGCCTCCGGACCCTGCACCGGCCCGGCACCTGGTCCCGGCTCTCGCTGCTGGAAAAGATAGCCGTAGTGCAGCTGGCGCTCGGGGCCTGCACGTTCGTGCTGCTGGTGGTGCTGGTGTTCGGCCCATGAGTATCGTCACTCCCTGCGGAGCGTCACGGGAAGATGCTGATTGCGGGCGATGCCTCCGAATCCCGGAATGCGAGGAAGCAAGGCAGGCCCTCTGCAGTGGCTGCACCCGGGCGGGAATATGCCCTGCAGGGTACAAACATACGCGGTGCGAGGCCGGCACGTGCCGGGGCCGTGAGCTGGCAGCGGGGGTGTAAGAGATGCCCGGCAGAAAATGCAAGATCTGCCAGCATGCGGATCGAAATAAGATCGATTTCGACATCGCCAGTAAAAACGGTTCATTACGTACCATTTCGGACCGCTATACCGTACCAATCGGCTCGCTCAAAAGACACAAGGAATCGGGCCATGTTGTGAAGCGGATCGCGAAAGCAGCGGAAGTAAAGGAAATAGTAGAGGCCGGGACGCTCCTTGAGCAGATCAATTCCCTGAAAGACCGGGCGCTGAACATTCTAAAATCGGCAGAAGGTGTCGAAGAAAACGGCGTGAAGGTCCCGCCTGATCTCCGTACAGCCTGCACCGCGATCCGGGAGGTCCGCGGGATCCTGGAACTGCTCGCGAAGGTGACCGGGGAACTGAACGAACGCCCGCAGATCAACATTCTCATGAGTCCCGAATGGATCACGGTCCGGACGGTTGTCCTGCAGGTACTGGAACCATATCCAGAGGCCAAGGTCCAGCTCATCGAGGCCCTGGCAAAGGTGGAGGTGCAGCAGCCATGATCGCGTCAGATCTCCGGTATGCCCTCGACCCGGTCCTGTTCGTCAAGGACAACCTCAAGATCTCTTTCCCGGACGCCCCCGACCCGTGGCAGGAGGAGGTACTGAGGGGCACCGGTGATATGATGCTGAACTGCACCCGCCAGGCCGGGAAGTCCACCACGACCGCGGCGAAGGGCCTGCACAAGGCGATCTATACGCCCAAATCGCTCACCATCCTCGTCTCCCCCTCGCAGCGACAGAGCGGCGAACTGTTCAAGAAAGTGCAGGACCAGATGGGCGAGATGATCCACCCCCCGAAACTGGAGGAGGACAACAAAACCTCATGCACTCTGGTTAACGGCAGCCGTATCGTCTCGCTCCCCGGGGAGGAAAGGACCATACGCGGTTTCTCCAGTGCCGCCCTCATCATCGAGGACGAAGCCAGCCGGGTGAAAGACGAACTGAACGCCGCCATCAGTCCGATGCGGGCCATCTCGCACGGCCAGCTGATCGAGATGAGCACGCCATTCGGCAAGCGTGGGCATTTCTTCAAGTCATGGACCGAAGACGGCGACCTCTGGAAACGTATCGAGATCCCCTGGTGGAAATGCCCGCGTATCTCGAAAGAGTTCATCGCCAGCGAGCGTGTAAAGTTCGGCGACTGGTGGATCCGGCAGGAGTATGAATGTGAGTTCGTGCAGACCTCCGATCAGGTCTTCTCATACGACCTGGTCCTTGCCAGCATGAGCGACGACATCGAGCCGTTATTCCTCGGAGGTGAGGCATAGGATGGAAGCAATCAACAGCAAGGAAGAGATGGAGAACGTGGCGGGGACCTCGTACCAGTTCCAGATCACCTTCAAGGCGATCGCCCGGATGCTGATCAAGTACCTGCCATTCGGGAGAACAAACGAGGAACAGTATGCCCCGCACCTGAAAGGAAACGCCCGGGTATTCTACGAGATCATCAAAGAATGGCAGCAGCTGGACAAGCGGCAGCACCGGAAGGATATCCTCACGAAGCCGCTCCTGATCGGGTGCTCGGTCTACTTCTTCGACTCGGACTTCCGGGAAGTCTTCGACTTCATGCTCTGGCGCATCATCCAGCGGCAGGACGAGCTCACATTTCCCCCGCATCACCTGGACCCGGGCACCTGGACCAACGATGAGGGGGAACGCACGACCCCCGGCCTCGGGATCTCGAGGGTTGTGGTCGTGAGGCAGACGGAGGGGATGATTATCCTTAACCAGGTTCTCCCGGTCCGGCAATACTGGATCACCATCGAGCCAGAGAAGACCCGGTACTATGCGACCAACACGAACCGCCCTGTCTGGTGCGGTGATGGATGGGGATATCCCATCCTCGCCGAGTATGCCTCCGAGGAACAGTTCCGGGCGAATATCCTGATGGGGGATCCGGTATGACCTACGAAGAATATCGCGTCCGGCACCTCCAGCGGTTCCCGCTCAACACCACGTACCCGGCAATGATCAACCGCACGATCGAGATCATCCAGAAACTCGGGGGCGGCACGCTCGTTATCGATGCGACCGGTGTCGGGCGGCCCGTGGTGGACCTCTTCTGGGAACATGGCTTGACACCCTGGGCGATCACGATCACGGGTGGCAACAACGCGACCTGTGCGGCAACGGAAGCCATCAAAAAGAAGGGAATGTTCGTCACGCCATCGGTCAGGGACCAGCTTACCTGGAGCGTGCCGAAGCGTGACCTGGTCGGGGTCCTGTCAGTCTCGTTCCAGAACCATGTCCTGAAAATCTCGTCGAAGTTGCCTGACGCCAAAACCCTCACTGACGAACTCCTGAATTTCAAGGTCAAGATCAACGCCAAGACTGCGCACGACTCGTACGAGGCGTGGCGCGAAGGGCAGCATGACGATCTTGTCCTGAGCGTGGCCCTTGCGCTCTGGGTGGCCGTCCACCACGGCAGCACCAGCCCGTATTATTTCGGCCTTGACCTGGGCCAGGCGTCCGACTTTACCGCCCTCTCAATCATCGAGGGGGCGAGCGCTCGCACGCCCATGCGTCCGTACGAGATGACCTCACAGGTTCCGATGATTTTCACCGATGAGGAGCCACAGAACCCGATCCGGGCCATGCGGGAAGGGTATGGGAATGAACACATCGCGGAAGATTTGCCGAGGTTAACACTATGAGCAAGAAAAAAACACAGCCACAGGCTACACAGATGGACGGGAAGACCGAGGAGGGGATCGTATACCTCTCCTCCGTCCCGTACGGGGATAGAAGGACGACCAGAGTAACCGCTGATAAACTGGTGAAGTATGCGAAGAACGTATACGGCGCCGGAGTCACGCACAAGCAGCGGAACCTCATCTTCCAGGAGAAGTACAAAATCCGGGTGCTCGACCCTGACCAGGAATCCGATCCGGAACTGGAGAACCGGCTGACCCTGATGTGCGACCAGAAAAACGTCAGATTGTGGCCCGCCCTGCAGCTGGCATGGTATGACGCTTTCTGGTTCGGCATGTCGCTGTTCAACCCGGTATGGGGATACGAGGGCAACGAATACGTGCTGCAGAAGCTCAGGCATCTCCCGCCGGAAACCTTCGGCACGCAGCCATACGGCCGCACGGCCCTGTTCTCGGACGTGCTGAAAGGTATCGTCATCAGTCCGGAAGATCCCGAATTAATCGAGTACTGGCAGACCCTGAACCCGACGGATATCAGCACCATGCCGTCAGAGATCTCCGCCAAGATGCTGCAGAAGAAGCTCCAGAACATCTTCACGGTCAAAGACCCAGTGAGCACAGAACTCGCGGGATCCCCCACCATCATCCCGATCATCCCGATCCTCACGATGCTGGATTTCGCATGGCAGGCCCAGGTCCAGAAGGTCAACCGCACCGGGGCCCCTCTGATGTTCCTGAAGATCACGAATCCGACAGGGGATGATATCCGTTACGGGCAGGCCCTCCTCAACAACTGGGGCAAGAACTCCGGCATGCAGCTCAGGCCGAACTTCGAGATTATCGTGCCTGACCTGAAAGACACCACCTCTGCGCTGGAAACCATCGAGATCCTGAACCGGATGATCGTGGATTACTTCAGCCCGGTATCGATGCTGAACAATACCGGTGCCGCCCCGATGAGCGGGTCCTCGAATGCCGAACAGGAACTCCTTTACGCATACGTCCGGGGTATTCACCAGTGGATCGCGGAAGCCTTCGAGCAGTTGCTGCAGGTCTACCTGGACGCCAACGCGTACGAAGGGTACACGGTCCACATCGATATTCCCTCGCCATCGATCGATAAATCCGACCTCTGGCTCAAGCAGGCACAGGAAGGTGCCCGGAACGGATCTCTGTTCACCAACGAGATCCGGAGCCTGCTTGAGGCATCGGAACTTGACGAGGAAGGGCTGGCAAAGCTCCGCGAGGATGTGGCGGCCCGTGCACCCCCGGCCCTGGCGCAGTCTCCCGCGTTCGCACAGGCCGATCTGGCGATCAAAGCGATGGCTGTCGACAAGCTCGATCCGTATGGCATCACCGGGCAGAAAGGCAAGCGGCTCATCCAGACCGTGCTCGGCATCGAGAACGGGGAGGAGGAACAACCGGCAGCATGACCCCCCGCTATTCAGGCAAGCTCAGGGAAGCACAGAAGGCAACGATCGCCCGCAAACACCAGCAGGCATTCTCCCGCTTTTTCCGCAAGCAGGGCCTCATGGTCCTGGACCAGCTCGAACGCATCCAGCACCGGTTCACCAACAAGGCCGCCCCGCTGCCTTCGGGCCTGAACGATGCATGGAACCAGGTCTGGGGCACTATTTCGCAGGAGACCCTTCCGGAACTGCAGGAGATTGTTGTCGCGGCGGAATCTGTCGGGTTCCTTGCAGGGGGCCATTACGAGCAGGGAAAATGGGTCAAAGGCAATAAGTTCTGGGACCTCAAGAACCCCCGGGCCGTGGCATGGTTCCAGAAAAATGGCGGATCCGTTGACTACATCAAGGGGATCCAGGAGACCACATCCGATCGAGTGAAGGGGGTAATCGGACGCGGTCTCGAGGATGGCCAATCCTACACCGAGATCGCAAAAGGGATCAGGTCCGAATTCGTCGACATGTCACGGGCCCGGGCGCAGCGGATAGCGGTCTTCGAAACGGGAAAAGCATACGAGGCCGGCAACAAGGAATTCGCCCTCTCCATCCAGGACGACGGCGTCAGGATGGAAGAACACTGGATGACTTCGCACGATGAAAAAGTCCGCCCGGAACATGCCGCGAACGAGGCAGAGGGATGGGTCGAGATCGGCCATGTGTATTCTTCCGGAGATTCAGACTGCCCGACCGATCCCGGCTGCAGGTGCTATAAGGAGTACCGGGAGGCCCGATGAGCGGCAACCCGATCGACTTCTCTGAAGAGGAACAGATCTACATCCTGAAGCACATCGGGCCCGGGCCCGCTCACAAGTCCTGGGGCGATCTCGCCCGGAACCTGAACGTGCTCTTCCGCAGCCACAACCAGGGCAAGCGGTCCCGGAACAGCGTATGGCGATGGACAAAAGAATATACGACGAATTACCCAACGAGCGCAATGGTAAAATGCCCGTGTTAACGGCCCTCTTTTCGATTCCTAACCTTTGGTAAACCAGTGCCAGTAGATAAAAGGCTCTGCGGATCAAATATATTCAATGGCTGAAGTAGCAACAGCACCAAACACCCCCTCTTCTATCCGGCTTACCAACCGGGTCATCGTATTCGGCCATTCGGAGTTCATCCAGTCTGACGACACCCACGAAACTATTCTTCAGGCACTTAACCGCTGGATGGAATACGAAAACGCGGACGGATCGAAATTCAAGATCTTCCTTGACGCTGAAGCGTTCCAGGGCACAGAGGCCGCATGGGACGCCAGCCCGCCGATCTTCGCACAGGAGCACCCGGAAGACTTCGCTCTTGTCGAGTCGGATATCGCATCCGCCCTGAACACGGTCAAGGACTACGAGGGCAACCCGGGATCCGTCCCGGGCACGCTCACCGAGACCCAGGTAATTATTCCCGGCCAGCCGCGGCTGGTCAGCCGGATAACATTCACCGATCCCAGAATGCAGGGACTCTATGATGAGGGCAAACTCTCGCTCTCTACCGGGTTTACCTGCGACGTGGGTAATGACGGACATCTTGTAGGAAAGGTGCGCCCGAACCACGTGCTTGTTTTCGTCCAGGACGACAAGATCCAGCCCCGTGACAAGGCTGCGATGTTCCTGAACACTGAACACATCCAGGAGGATAACATGGAAGCCACACATGCAGGCCGTGTCATCTCCGACAAGAACCAGTCCCGGTTCAAACAGGCCGTGGACCTTCTCACCACTCTTCTGAACGAGATGTCAGGGAGGATCCCTGATGACAAGGAGAAGCCGTGTGAGAACACCAACCCGGCACCTCCGGAGCAGGACGTTCCGGCAAAGAACCAGGACAAGGACGCTGACGAAATGGCAGACGCTGAACTGAAAACCCAGATCGAGGCAGCCAACACGACCATCGCCGCAAAGGAAGCGGAGATCGTCAACCGGGATGCCGAGATCAAGACGCTCAAGGACCAGAACCTTGAGCTGTCGAACAAGATTGCAGCCGTGGAAAAAGCCAAGAAAGAGGCTGCATGGACCGACCTGAAGAACACCCTCCCGAAGGGCCTGATCGATGTCGAGAAGGACACGATCGGCGGCTTCACGCAGGAGGCGGCAGACAAGGACCCGCTCGCGTTCGCCAACAAGATCGCAGCGGTCAAGATGAAAGCCCCCACCCAGGAAGAAGGCGACGAGCACCCGCCTGCAGACAAGGGAACCCCGGTCGTTAACACCGGCATCGGCACCTGGGACGCAAAGAACCGGTGCTACAAGGACTGATGACCATGACCAACTCACCAACTCCAACCAGCAAGATCATCCTCTCCGGCAAGCCCTCAAAGACCGCAGAGGCCAAGATCGAGACCGCAGCCGGCTGTTACCCCGGCTCGCTCGTGAAGAAAGGAACGACCGATGACGATGTCGTGTGCGGGACCGCAGTGGACCACATCACTGGTGTCCTCGGGTACGAGGAAACCTCGCCGCTCGAGCGCCCGGTCGACATGGATACCCTGTATACCGTCAACAAGCGGGCCAAGGTCCACGAGTCCGGGGACTTCGAGTTCTACGGGTGGCTGGGTACCGGCTGCACTGCCGATATCGTCAAGGGCGATCCCCTGATCGCTGACGCTGACGGCAACATGAAGAACGGCGTCACCGCCGGCTACGTTGTCGCATATGCGGCAGAATCCAAGACCAGCGCCGCAACGCCGAAACGCATCAAGGCAAACTGGGCGAGGTAATCACCATGTCAGGAGAAATCACTTTCGAGAGGCAGGCCGCGACATATTTCGACGGCGTGCTGAAAGAACCGATCCGCCAGATGCTTATCGGGCGCCAGCTCTTCGCAAAACAGGAGGTCCTCGGCCCGGACAAGTACCGCGTGAACTTCAACAAGATCAAGGAGCTCGGCGCTGCACAGACCGGCAGGGCAATCCCTGCGGTCGGGTCCGGTGTCGACCGGCTGACCCTCACGCCGTCTGAGATCGACATGATCATGTTCTGGAAGGAATATGAGATTGCCAAGATGGACTGGGACCTCTTTACCTCCAAGGGCATCAATATCGGTGCCACGAACGTCGTCTCCGCTGCCCAGATGGTCGGAGTCGAGGAAGATGCGTACCTGATCAATGGCTGGAAGCCCGACGGCACCAACTACATCGAGAAGGGTATCTACCAGATCGCGGACAACACCGCGACCGGCTCGGCCACCAGCACGTTCGGGGGAGCAACCACCTCGATCGCCAATGCCTGGGACAAGCTCGACGAAGACAACATTGTCGGGGTCAACTACAACTTCCTGATGCACCCGACGAACTTCAACGAGGCCAAGAAGGCACGCTCGACCAACGGCGTCCGGGAATGGACGGACCTGATCGACCTGCTCAACCCGTACCCCAACCAGCCGAAAGGCGACATCATCAAGGTCTTCGGCGGGAACCTCACCGTCGATACCGCAGTGATGGTCCCTGTCGACCCGGTCGGCCGGTACATCGATCTCGTGATCGGCGCGAACTACCTCAACGACGTGTACCAGAACGGCCCGTCCAAGCAGTTCTCGCCCGTTGGCGGGATCACCGTGAGTTCCCTGATCGCCCGGTTCACTGAGCCGAAGTCGATCTGTACCGTAACGAGCCTGTGAGGTGAATCCTCACATGCCCGAATATACGGTCAAGAGCGGGAAGATCCGGAAGGATAACGTGACCTATGGCCCGGGAGACAAGATCGAGCTCTCGGAAGAAATAGCGCGTGTCCTTCCGCAGGATCGGCTGCACCCACTCCAGGTAAAAGGCGACCCGGTCCCGATGACGCCGGCCGAGCCCGTGCCCATCGAAGACGACTCTCCCGAGCACCAGCCATCGCAGAACGAAGGCAAGAACAAGAAACGGCGGTGATCCCAGATGGTGGTCACTGCAGCGAACATCCCCCTCGTTTCTGAGTATTCAGTGAGCGACAGCGGGGCGTTCACCACCACCATTTTTAACGGCCTCTTTGCTGACGCCAAGGAGTATCTGGATGAAGATGATCCCGGGCTTTCAACCACCCAGTACGACAGGGCCCACGCCCTTTTGATCTGCCATCTTTTCGAGATGCGGAACCCGGATGCTGCTTACTCCTCCATGAGTTCCGGTGGCATCAGTGGATCACGGGTGCCGGGCACCTCTTCGTTCTCGATCCAGTACTTCGAAATGATCGGAAGGGGCGCATCCAGGAGCTTGCCTGAAGAACAGGCCGATATCCGGCGCTGCGATGTGGATATGGGCGACATGGCGCTCGACCAGAACACCATGCAGGAGTTCTTCACATTATGATGGGCATGTTCCACACCGCAACGTTCCGGGATCGGAGGCAGAACTTCGCGCTCGCATATGATGGCGGAACCGCAGTGTTCACTGTTGGCAAAACCCTCACCGGTGCAACCAGCCACGCCACTGCAGTCATTGTCTCGACCGGTGCAGCTGCATCTGGGACGCTCATCTTGCATACCGTCACCGGTACGTTCCTGAATGACGAGGCAATCACCGACAACAACGGCACCCCCGGGGCAGCCGTGGTGAACGGTTCGATCGCGGAAGCATTCGATTCCAACAACGAAGTAATGTACACCAACGTCGATACAACGGTCCCCTGTAAATTCTACAACCAGAAGATCGTCTCAAAAACGTCTGGTCAAACGCCTTATTTCACATCCTCGCCGCGCATCATGCTCCCTGCGTCGGTCACTCCCTCAACGGGGGATCAGGTCATCAGTTCGAACGTCGGGTTTATCGGGACCTGGATCATCGGAACCCCCGATCCGAAGGCCGGCCCAGGCGGGATCCTGCACCATTGGGAATGCGATATCGCCAAGGCAGGTGCGTGATGGAACTCGATCAGGAAACCTACAAGATGATCGTCGATAACAACGCACGGATGCAGGCAACCACCGAGAAGATTGACACCTTCATCTCCGAAACGAAGTGCT
>Ga0302253_1001000_pt1 | contig 19143 bp, 14 predicted proteins | sample AAG_RA_Trp_MG_FD_193537 | JGI IMG/M metagenome (GOLD analysis project Ga0302253, IMG submission 193537) | Enriched activated sludge microbial communities from anaerobic digester in WTTP, New Holstein, Wisconsin, United States - AAG_RA_Trp | ecosystem: Engineered > Bioreactor > Anaerobic >...
GCTGGGGGGCATGGGGCGTACCTGAAGCGCCGCCCTCTCTGTGTCCCTTGTTCGTCTTGCCGCCCTTGCCGGGTGAAGGTGCCTTGCCGGAAGGGGCATCAAGACGCTGTACGCCGCCCATGGCTGCAGCGAAGGCTTCGGATTCGTCGTCGGGGAGGGCGACCGAATGGCGTGCTGGTTCAGGTTTCTTTTCCGCAGGGGCGGTTCGCGCATCGCGAAACTGGCGTTTCTGGAGGGCGCGGAATGGATTGGTGTCGTCTATCGGCGTATCGTGCTTGGACATGACAGGCTCCTGTAAGAGCGCGATTGTTCATCCGCCGGGGGGCGCATGTCAAGGCGGCGCGTGCTGTGAGACGATGGCAGGGGGATGGTGAAGGGATGGCGGAAACGTACGCGCCCTGACGCACTCTGCACAGATGGACGGTCGTGCGCGTCATGGAGGCGTGGGTGCATACGCTGAAGCCGAGGGGGGCGCCGTAAGGCGCGGGGCCAGGCACGGAGGCAGGCTCGGAGGCGGGACGGGGGCGGACGCAAAGGGACGGCCCGCCTGTGCGGGCCGCCCCGGGATGAGCGAGAAGTGAAGGGTTATGCCTTGGTGGCGTCCAGCCCCAGCGCCGCGTCGATGACCGGGCGCAGTGCCAGCGCGGTGGGGCGTTCGGGGTGATGCTTGATGTACACCCATCCCTCGTCACCGCTGCGGACGACCTGCGGGTCGAGGGGCAGCGCGGCGAGGAAAGGTACGGCCATCTCCTTGGCGAGGGCTTCGCCGCCGCCTTTGCCGAACAACTCTTCGATGTTGCCGCATTGCGAGCAGACGATGCCGCTCATGTTCTCCACGAGGCCGAGTACGGGAATGCCTATCTCGGCGCAGAAGCCGAGGGAACGGCGTACGTCGTCGATGGCCACGGCCTGCGGCGTGGTGACCACGAGGGCGTGGGCACCGGGGTTGAGCAGCTGTACGGCGGAGAGAGGTTCGTCACCCGTGCCGGGAGGGCAGTCGACGATGAGGTAGTCGAGGTCGCCCCATTCCACATCGCCGACGAGTTGCTGGATGAAGCCTATCTTGACCGGGCCGCGCCAGATGACGGCCTGTTGCCCGTTCGGCAGAAAGAAGCCCAGCGACATGACCTTGAGGTTGTCACCCCACATGACGGGCTTGATGAGGTCGCCCTCAACATCCACCTTCGACTGGTCGAGGCAGAGAAGGCGCGGGATGCTCGGGCCATGCACGTCGACGTCGAGCAGGCCCACGCGCTTGCCGGCAAGAGCGAGACCTGCGGCGAGGTTCGCCGCCACGGTGCTCTTGCCCACGCCGCCCTTGCCGGACATGACGACGATGCGGTGTCTGATGCGGGCGAGATTGTCCTTGAGCCGTTTCTGTGCGGCCATGGCCTCAAGGTCTTGGGCGCCGCTACCGCCGCAGCCGCCCTGCGCCGTGCTGGAGCAGCCGGAACATGCTTCACTCATGCCTTGGCCTCCGCTGCGGCGCGCTTGGCCTTGAGGGCCTCGCGCAGCCAGTCGTACCACGGGGCCAACCCCTCGCCGCTGCGGCATGAAAGCTCGTAGATGGTGAGGTTCTGGTTCAGACGGGTGGAGAAGCGGCGTGCCCGTTCCACGTCGAAGTCGACGTAGGGCAGAAGGTCCACCTTGTTGAGCAGCATGACGGACGAAAGGTTGAAGAGCAGCGGATACTTCTCCGGCTTGTCGTCGCCTTCGGTGACGCTGAGCAGGGCCACCTTGTGGTCTTCGCCGCAGTCGAACTCCACCGGGCAGACGAGGTTGCCGACGTTCTCGATGAAGAGGATGTCGAGGTCTGCGAGGTCGAAGTTGCTGATGGCGTCGAGCACCATGTTGCTGTCGAGGTGGCAGCCGCCGTCGGTGTTGATCTGCACGGCACGGGCACCCGTGGCGGCGACGCGGCGTGCGTCGTTGTCGGTCTGGAGGTCGCCCTCTACGACGGCCATGCGGAATTCGTCGCGCAGGTCGGTGAGAGTGCGTTCAAGCACCGAGGTCTTGCCCGCCCCGGGCGAACTGATGAGGTTGAGCACCAGCACGCCGTGGCGTGCGAAAAGCTTGCGGAGCTGGTCGGCCATCTTGTCGTTGGCCTCCAGCACGTTGCGAATCACCGGAATGTCCATGTCGGCTCCGTCATTCGGCTTCGATGTGTTCGACATAGAGGTCGCGCCCGGAAAGGACGGTGTGACCCACCTCCTCGCCACATGCGGGGCACGGGCTGAAGAGCAGTTCACGTCCCTCCGGCTCGAACTCCCTGCCGCAGCCCCCGCAGGCCAGACGCACCGGGTTCTGGACAAGCTCTATCCGTGCGCCCTCGAAATCCGTCCCGGTCGTGAGCACCTCGAAGGCGAATTCGAGGGCTTCGGGGACGAGATTGGCAAGAGCGCCGTACCGGACGCGCACGAGAAGCAGTTTTTCGACCTCGTGCTTGCCCAGTTCTTCCCTGACGATGTCAAGAAGGCTTGTGGCTACGGACATTTCATGCATGTGCCTTGGATACTGGAAAAGCCAGAGGGCGTCCACCCCGCCCCGCCGTCTCCCCCGTCGTCTCACCTGCCGCCCCGTCCCTTCGATCCTCCCCCTGTCCCTCAGCCTCTTGTCCCCGCCCGCCAGACACCAAGGCCGCCTGCCATCCGCCCTGTCACACCTTCTGTTCCGTCACATTTCAGGGTGCGCAAGGAGCGCTCACCCGTTTGCAAGCGGTGGGAAAAGGGGTATGTCTCCGTTGCCGAACCTTGCAATGCAGGGCCGGGGAGGAGCGATGCACACCGGAGCTTTCATCGGCGTTCATGCCACGCGTCCGCGAGGCGGCGACGGTCGACTCAAGCGGTACTGGTTCGTATGGGATGACGGAGACCGTTATCTCGTCCAGCCGCTCGACGGTGCCTATCAGCCGGCTGGCGATGTCCGGCCTGTGAGCGCGGCCACCTTTCGCGATGATTTCGAGCCGCAACCGGGCATTCTCGCCGTTCCGCTGCGGGATTTCGAACCGCAGCCAGCCCGCGATGGCGTCCAGGGCGGTGACGCGGGGGAAGACGAACTCGAACATGAGTTGCGCGCCGGGTTCGCACTCGGTATGACGCGATTGCGCAACGGAGACCGCGAAGGGGCGCTTCGTCTCTTCGAGCATGTCCTTGCCACCGAAGAGGGTGTCGGGCCTGTCCATAAACATCTGTTCACGGAGTTCGGCATCCATTTGCGTAAACGCAGGCTTCTGAAGACGGCCTGCGACTTTCACCGAAGGGTGCTTGCGCTGTCACCAGAGGACAGCCATGCGCATTTCAACGCCGCTCGCGCCTTGTACGAAGACGGAGACATCGACGCGGCGGTGAGGCATCTCAACCATTCACTCAACATATCGCCCGACCTTGAACCGGCATCGCTGTTCCTTGCCTATATAGAACGGCATCGTCCGGCGGGAGAGGGCGCAGGTTCCGGTGGCACGACGACCGGGACAACGCAGGAGACCAGACGCTGATGAACAAGAATATCGCCATGCTCATCGTCGCCGTGTTGCTGTTCGCCATGGCGCTCATTGCGGTCAACCAGTTCTCTTCCGGCGAGCCAGACCCCACGGCCCCCGCAGGGGTGACGGCGGGCCCTGAGGTCACCGGGCAGGTGACGGAACAAGCTGGCACTGTCGACGCCGGTAACGCCGCGACCGGGAACGGCACCATGCCCGGTGGCCTGATGCCCCTCGATAACGGCACGTTGCGTGAGCTTTCCCCGGCGGGTGAGGCTGGCGGTGCCGGAACGCTGGCAGACCCGCGTGGTCTTGCCGGTGTGCAGCCGGGCGAAGAGGAGGGCCCGCTGGTCGACCAGCCCGGTCTGAAGCCCGAAACGCACAAGGCTGCCAAGGCTGTGCCCAGTCAGCCTGCCCATGCCGCGAAGCCCGCGCAGAAGACGGAACACAAGCCTGCGCAGAAGGAGGCCGCTAAAGCCCCGGCCAAGGCTGAAGCCCCGAAGCCTGCCAAGACAGAAGCCGTCAAGGCCGCACCTGCCAAGGTCGAGCCCGCCAAGAAGCAGGCTGCTGCCCCGGCTGCCAAGACCGAAGCCGCACCTGCGCCCAAGGCCACCTCTGGCGGTCAGACCGCGAAGGCGAGCATCAAGTTCGAAGGCAGCACAGCCGTGCTGCATCTTGAAGGTGCTTCCGGCGCGCAGTACAAGTCGTTCGTCCTCAAGGAACCCGACCGTATGGTCGTCGACCTCGTCGGGGCGTGGACCGTCAACGTGCCCACCGTGCCTTCCAACAGGGTCATCAAGGCCGTTCGCGTGGGCAAGCCCGGAGAGAAGACGCGCATCGTCCTCGACCTCGACAAGGGGCCTGACGGGCATGAGGTCGTCAAGAAGGGCGGAGCCCTTGAAGTCCGCGTGAAGTAGTCTGAAGCAGCGGGGCGTGTCCCCGTTGATGATGCAGAAAACCCCCGTCACGAATGCCGTGGCGGGGGTTCATCGTTGTTTCGTCAACAGCGTTGTCTAGGCGACGTCGAAGCCTATGCGTCGTATGGCATCCTTGACCTTCTCGATATCCACCGACGCGGTCTCCGTCCATGAAGCCTGTGCCTTTTCAAGGCTCACGTCCACGTCCTTGACGCCGGGGATGTCCGACAGGGCTTTGGTGACAGACATCTTACAATGATTGCAGGACATTCCCTGCACGTTGAGAGTGGGCATGTCGTTCCTCCTGATAATGATTATCTTGCCATGTACGCCAATGTGGCTATCTTGAAAAGGGTTTGTCATAGCCTCGCTAGTCGGGGCGGGCATTCTCTTTTCCCCGTGCGAAGGCAGGATAAGCGGCTTGTCCCGGTCGGGACTATGCTCGTCGGCAAGTCTTCGCAGCAGCGGAAGCAACGTAGAGATAGCCACCCTCTTGGACTGTGCAAGCACGGATGTCCGTTGCCGGACACTGCGCGCGCGATGCGACCGGGTGAACAGGAGGAGTCATGGATAGCCGGACCGATTCCGTGAGACACCGTAGCCGGATGCCGGTGCGGGGCATGACATGCGCCGTGTGCGCCGGACGCATCGAGAAGATGGTCGGCCGCATGGAAGGTGTGGAGACCGTGGCGGTGAATCTTGCCACGGAGGTCATGGATGTGACGTGGGATGACCGCACGGACCTCGACGCCATCGTCCGGCAGGTGGCCGACCTCGGTTTCGAGGCCGTGCCCCCGGACGCCGCCTCTGCCGGAGGAGGCAAAGACCTGCGTTTCGCCGTTTCGGGAATGACCTGCGCCGTGTGTGCCGGACGCATCGAGAAGGTGGTGGGCACCATGGACGGGGTCGGGGCGGTGTCTGTGAACCTCGCTGCCGAGACCGCACAGGTGACGCCCCTGCCTGGTGTGGACGCCGGGGCGCTGGCGGCCTCCGTCGTAGAACGCATCAGCGGCCTTGGTTTCGGTGCCACCTTGCAGGAACAGGCGGCGGATGCGGCGTCGAGTGCGTCGCTGTGGGAAAGGCAGCGGCATGAGGCCGACGCCAGACTTGCCCGCATGAAGGCGCGTCTTGTCCCGGAATTCGGCTTCACCGTACCGCTTCTGCTGCTTTCGATGGGGCACATGATGGGGTTGCCCTTGCCCGGTTTCCTGCATCCCGCCCATTCTCCGCTGACGTTCGCCGTGGCCCAGCTTCTGCTCACGTTGCCCGTCATGTGGTCGGGGCGCGACTTCTACCGCATCGGTTTCGGCAACCTGCGTCGTCTGTCTCCCAACATGGACTCCCTTGTGGCGCTGGGCACGGGGGCAGCCTTCATCTACAGCCTGTGGAACACCGTGGAGATAGCCCTTGGCGTGGACGTGGCGCACCGGGTGATGGACCTCTACTATGAATCGGCGGCGGTGCTCATCACGCTGGTCTCGCTGGGCAAGTACTTCGAGATGCGCTCACGTGCGCGCACGTCAGAGGCCATCAAGTCGCTCATGGACCTCGCCCCGGAGACTGCGTTGCGTCTTGTGTCTGCTGACGGCGGGCCAGCTGTCGGGCACGAGGCCGGAGACGGCACGAACGTGGCCGTGCAGGAGGTGCCCGTGGCGGAGGTGCGTGCGGGCGACCTGTTGCAGGTGCGCCCCGGGGCTCGCATCCCCGTCGACGGCACGGTGGTGTCCGGCACATCCAGCGTGGACGAGTCCATGCTCACGGGCGAAAGCCTGCCCGTCTCGAAGACGGGCGGGGACAATGTGGCGGGCGGTACGATCAACCGTCTCGGAACCTTCGTCATGCGTGCCGAACGGGTCGGGGCCGATACCGTACTGGCGCGCATCATCCGTCTCGTGGAGGAGGCACAGGGGTCGAAGGCCCCCATCGCCAACATCGCCGACAGGGTCAGCCTGTACTTCGTCCCGGCGGTCATGGCCCTTGCCGTGCTGGCGGGGGTGGGGTGGTATACGGTCGGAGACGCCGATTTCACCTTCGCGCTGCGCATCTTCGTGGCGGTCATGGTCATAGCCTGCCCGTGCGCCATGGGGCTTGCCACGCCCACCTCCATCATGGTGGGCACGGGACGCGGGGCGCAGCTGGGCATTCTGGTGAAGAGCGGGGCCGCACTGGAGACAGCCGGTCGCGTCGACACCGTGGTCTTCGACAAGACGGGGACCCTCACGGAGGGCAAGCCGTGTCTTGTCCATGTGAGTGCCGTTGAAGACGGCCCGTGGCAGACTGACGTGTCCGCGTCGGGCGGGGACGGCACGCAAGGCGGCGCATCTGGCATGCGCCTCACGCAGCCGCTTGCACCGGATGTGGCCGAAGACACGCCTCGCCGGATGGTACTGCGGCTTGCGGCTTCGCTGGAGGCCGTATCCGAGCACCCGCTGGCGGAGGCCATCCTCGCCGGGGCTGCGGAGGCGGGCATCGCCCCGTGGCCGGTTGAGGCTTTCGAGGCCGTGCCGGGGCGTGGCGTGCGCGGGCGTGTGCGTACCGATGCCGGAGAGTCTGGCGTCCTTCTGGGTAACCATGCCTTCATGGCTGAAGCAGGTGTTGCGGGGCTGGATGCCCATGGCTTGCGGGAGATGCTCGATGCCCTCGCCGACGCGGGCGTCACGCCACTGCTGCTTGCCGCCGCCGGGGAGATGCGCGGCATCGTCGGTGTGGCAGACCCGCTGCGCGCCGAAGCGCGCGGAGTGCTGGAACGCCTGCGCCAGTGCGGTGTGCGCGCTGTCATGCTGACCGGCGACAATAGGCGCACGGCAGAGGCCATCGCCCGTCAGGCGGGCATGGATGAGGTCGTCGCCGAGGTCATGCCCGACGCCAAGGAACGCGAAGTGTCCCGGTTGCAGGGTGAGGGCCGCGTGGTGGCCATGGTGGGCGACGGTATCAACGACGCCCCGGCCCTTGCGAGGGCCGATGTGGGCATTGCCATGGGCACGGGTATCGACGTGGCGGTGGAGGCGGGAGACATCGTGCTCTTGCATGGCGGGCTGACGAGTGTGCCCGTGGCCATGCAATTGAGCCGCGCCACCATGCGCAACATCCGCCAGAATCTCTTCTGGGCCTTCGGGTACAATGTGCTTGGCATCCCTGTCGCTGCGGGGCTGCTGTATGCCTTCGGCGGGCCGACGCTGTCGCCCATGCTTGCCGGTGCGGCCATGGCCCTGTCTTCGGTCTCAGTGGTCGGCAACGCCCTGCGGCTGCGGCTGTTCACGCCTGAACGCGGAGGCACTTGCTGATTCCCATACCCTGAATGCGTTCGGGGGGCACCTCATCGAGAGGTGCCCCCCGACGTTTCTGGAGGGGGTATGCTATTCTCGAACTGCCGTCGGGGTTCAGCGGCGGGGCCTGCTGCCACACCCCGAATCAGGGGCGTGGCCGGATCTGTCCGGGACAAATCCGTAGCGAATCCGGACAGGTAGATATGACCAGAGATTGCCGGATAGAGCGTCTAGTAGTCCTTGATGTAGACTTCGAGATTCTCGGCGGTATGGTTGCGGCTTACCCAGAAGGCAGATGCCCAGACCATGAGCGCCGTGGCCTGCGTATCGTCGAGACGTTTGAGTTTGGCTTCGAGGCTGGCCTTGCTGGCCCCGTGCTTGACGTGCAGCTGGGTCACCTCGCAGGCATCCATGACGCGCAGAAGCAGGTAGTCGAGTCGGGTGTGGTCGGGCAGCAGACGCATGTCGCGGTGCGCCTCGACGATGGTCTTCAACTCAGGTCCCGAGAAGATGCCCTTGATAGCTGAGATGGCCCTGAAGAAGGTGTCGACAGCCCAAGGCAGGATGAACTCGGCCCCCGCACTCTTGGTTCTGAAGTAGTCCTTCAGCCATTTTTCCTGCTGTTCGTTGATGCGGGCTGCTACCTGCGGCATACTGCGTGGCCCCCTTGCTATCGCATGGTGGTGCCGCTGCCGTCGGGCTGCGGCTCTTCTCGCCGACGTTAGCCCATGGCTGTGCGTAATTCAAGAAAAAATCTAGAGAAATGCAGCGCGCCTAGAGCATGTGGTGTGCTGCAGATTCGGCATCCGCCCATCGTCCAGCGCACGGGCACGCTTGTCCGGCAGTCACGCATGGCACACCGGACTCTGTGGGCATGTTCAGGCGACAGCCCGTCCAGCAGGCTACAAGTGCACTTCGCCAGACAGACGCGTGCCGTCGGGGATGACAGCCTGTGCCTTTGCACTGTTACGGATGCGGACTTCTCCGTCGAGGGCTACGTCATCGCCGAAGCGGACGTCTCCGCGCACCTGCATGGCGGTGCAGCTGCGCATGGCGGGGGCGCCGTGCGGAAAGCGCTGCATGAGCCTGTCCCATGTGCCGTAATGCTTGGGGTCGAGGTCGATGCGGGGCAGGGGGCTGTCGTGCGCCACGCGGCGATTGAGGTGGAAGTCCTCGCCGAGGCTGAAGCAGTCCGACCAGAGTAGCAGCAGGTCGTTGCAGCGTTTGACCGGCAGAAAGCGGCGGCGGGGGGTGACGATGGCTGTCGCACCCGGAAAGAGGGCGATGGCCGCCCCCATGGCCGTTTCCACCTGCCAGACGGGAGTGGATTCGGGGTCGCGGGGGTCGAGCGTCTTGGGATTGAGGATGAGGGGCAACCGCAACAGGCCGTAGCGTTCAACCCTGTCACGCAGTGCCGCGAGGTCGAGCCATATGTTGTTGGTATTGAAGAGTCCGTAGCGATGGATGTCCTGAAAGTGGGCCATGTCGTCGGCAGGGCACTGTGCCACCTCGCGCAGGACGAGACCGCCTTCCGGCGTGCGGGCAAGGTGCCCGCCCTTGCTGTCGGCGGGGGTGCGACGGGCGCATTCCATGAGAAAGGGGATGCGATGTGCCGCCATGTAGCCGAGAATGGCCGGGTCGAGTGATGCCCCGAGATTGTCGGCGTTGGCAACCAGCGCCCATCGGCGACCTTCGGAAAGCAGGGCGTCGAGCATGCCCGAGAGTACGAGGGCGGCGTAGATGTCGCCGTGCCCCGGAGGGTTCCACGCCATGTCGTCGGCTTCATGGCTTCGTACGGGAAGGAGTGTGGTGCGGTCGACCTTGGGGAAACGATGCTGCAGGAAGCAACGCGGCATGTGTTCGGGGGCCGCCATGCTTTCGAGGGCACGCAGGGTGTCGGCGTGCGTGGCGTAGCTGTTCATGAACAGCAGGGGCGATGCGCCGCCGTGGGCCTTGCGCTGATGTTCTGCCTGTCCGTGGATGATGTCGAGAAAACTCCTGTCGTGTCGTGCTGGCAGAAGCGACTTGGCGTGTGTCATGCCCATGCTGGTGCCGAGACCACCATTGAGCCTGATGCAGACGGCGCGGTGCATCAGCTTGCGGCCTTCGGGGGCATAGCGGGTCAGGCTGTCGAGATGGGTGAAATCCTCGACCTTGGCGGGCAGGATGTCATTCTCACCGATGAGTCCGGTATGGCTGGCCTCGATTTCGCCATGATAGCCGAGGAAGAGGTCGATGAGTTCGCCCGGCAGCCTCTCTTCACGCATGAGGCGACTGAACGACTCGCGCGCGGAATGTGTCGCATGTTCGGGGCGAGGTGACATGGGGGCGCTCGATTCCATAAATGGGCTTTGTTCACCGGTGGATGCGGTCATGGTGTCTCCTCGCGTGCTGCATGTCCGAGCCTTCAGCATAGCACATGCTGTATGCGCGTGCGAGGGGGAGTGCTTCAGCGGGCGTCTTTATCATCAAAATGTCGCATCTGGTGTCATGGTGTCGGTGAATGGCCTTGCCTTGTAGCGCATGGAGTGGCTCAGAGGCAACAGAAAAGCCAATGACTGCACAGGTTATGGCGGCCTGTACGGGTAGCATCGCCGTGCTGCCGCCATGCCGGATGGCTTCGGGTATGCGCGGGCATGTCGTGGCAGGCGCGCGGCCCCACACAGCAAGACGATAGACCGCTTGACGTATGCAGCGGGAAGGTGGGGCCGGTTATCGGGCCATACCCCTGTGCTTCAGGGTGTGAAAGGCCCCCATGCATGAGCATGGGGGCCTGTTATATATCTGGCGATGCTGGCGGCTAGAGATAACCGTGCAGGGGCCCGCCGGGGGCTGCCAGCGTATCGACGCGACGTTCCACATCGGGGTCGGTCTCCAGTGCCGGGGCATGGAACGACTTGAGGCGTGCGTCGACGATGAGGGGCCCGCGGCACCCCCAGTGCTTGCAGTGGGTCGACGCCCCCACACCGTAGAGGTCGGTGGCGGGGTCGGAGCGTGTGAAGGTCACCCACAGGAAGTTGTCCCAGTCGGCAGCCGTGAAGTCGGCGTCGTCCACGACAACGAACAGGGGGACGCCGGAGAGTCCGCGCACATCGTCAAGACTCTGTGCCAGCCGTTCCATGGCCGGGTCGTGTTCGTCACGACGGGCTGTATGCCGTGGGCCGCGCAACACGACGATGCCCTTGTGGAACAGGCGCGGGCTGCCGAAGCCGTCGGGCAGCGTCAGCGTCTCGGGCAGGGTGTCGGCGAGGTCGCGGCGGCGAGACCCTGCGGCGGCCCATACCACCTTCGACCCCTGATTGAGGCTGATGCCCGTGTAGTCGAGGGTGTCGATGGTGGTGCGGGTGATGAAGTGCAGGTCGCGCGAGAAGTCGGTGCGCTCGAGCATGTGCGTGAAGAAAGCCGGGATGTCGTGGGCCGACAGGTCACGGTCGTCTTCGCGTGCCCCGATGATGACGTATTTCGAGAGCGAGGTCTGGGTGTTGCCCAGCAATGCCATGCCGCAGGTGATGAGTTCCTGCGGCTGGCGTTCCCCGGCGTAGGGCACATACCGTTCGCTGCCCACGGCCAGCAGAAGCGGATGCACGCCCGCTGCGTCCACGGCATGCACCTCGTGCACCCCGGCGAAGACCTGCGGTACCAGCGCGGCGGTGAGTTCGTGGATGAACTCGCCGAACACCGTGTCCTCCTGCGGAGGGCGCCCCACGGTGGTGAAGGGCCACACCGCGTCACGCCTGTGGTGGACGGCATCGACCCGCAGTACAGGAAAGTCGTGGGCGAGGCTGTAGTAGCCGAGGTGGTCACCGAAGGGCCCTTCCGGCTTCTGGTGGGGGGCGATGGTGCCCGAGATGCAGAAGTCGGCTTCTGCGAGAATGGGCAGACCGCCAGCGCGACGTATCATGGGGATGCGGAATCCGCCCAAGGCCCCGGCGAAGAGTACTTCGGCGATGCCTTCAGGCAGGGGCATGACGGCAGCGACGGTCATGGCTGGCGGCCCGCCCACGAAGATGTTGACGCGCAGCGGTTCGCCGCGACGCAGTGCCTCCGCGTGGTGGTAGCCTATGCCGCGGTGTATCTGGTAGTGCAGCCCCACCTCGCGGTCGGGTTCGTAGTGGTCGCCCGTGAGCTGGACGCGGTACATGCCCATGTTGGAGTGCATGAAGCCGGGACGGTCGGGGCTTTCGGTGTACACCTGTGGCAGGGTGACGTAGCCGCCGCCATCCATGGGCCATGATACCAGCTGAGGCAGTTCGCGCACCGTGGTGCGGCATTCGAGCACCGGGCCGCGGCGTACCGTCCGGGGCATCATTCCCCACAGCGACCGCGGAACACCGAGATAGCGTTGCGGATGCCTGAAGAGGTCGAAGGGGTCTATCTTGAGGCGGAAGATGCCCTCCACGGCGCGCAGCGTATCGCGGAAGATGAAACGGATGCGGTCGCGGGTTCCGTAGAGGTTGGCGACCATGGGAAAGCGGCATCCCTTCACCCGCGTGAAAAGCATGGCGGGGGCCTTGGCGCGGAAGGCGCGCCGCTGGATGGCGGCCAGTTCGAGACGGGCGTCGACCTCGGTGTCGATGCGGATGAGATGCCCGTTGCGTTCGAGGTCGATGAGGCAACTCGAGAGATTTCTGTAGGTCACGTTGTTCTCCGGATGGGGCGCATCGTCAGGGATGCAGCACATAGCCCACGCCACGCATGGTGTGGAGCATGGGGCGTTCGAAGTTCCTGTCGAGGCGGCGGCGCAGGCGTGAGACCAGCACGTCTATCTGCCCCGGGCGCGGGGGTGCCTCGTAATCGAAGCACCACGGTCCGATGTCGGCCCGGTGCAGGACGCGACCGGGCTGACGCAGCAACCTTTCAAGCAGGTAGCGTTCCTGCGGGTGCAAGGCAAGTATGCCGTAGTCGCGTGTGACGCGTCCGGTGTCGAGGGCGAGGGTCAACTCTCCGGCTGCCAGTGTGTTCGGTCCCGCAAGAGGATGGCAGCCAGCCGCACGAAGCACGTCACAGAGTGCCCCAAGCGAGAAGGGCATCCGCAGCACGGGCGGTGCGTCGCGACCCTTGGGCGGTGGCGTGTCGCGGTCAAGCAGGAGTACGGCACACAGGTGCGGTACGCGCCCGGGTTCTTCAGGGTCTGTCGTCAGCAGTGCCCCCCCTTCGATGGGGGCCGGGGCATCGGGCGCAATGCTGCGTACCCGCACCCCTTCAGGGGCGAGGCCCGTTCGCAGGAAGTCGATAAGAGGGGCGCTTTCGGCGCGGACGGTGAGCAGCATGATGATGCCCGAAGATATGCCAACGTCCGGGCCTTGTCGAGGGCGGGACATCCGCCACCCCGGTCATGGGCGACATGCCCGCAACGCGGCTGCGGGCCGACATCGCATGGATGCCGACCCGCAGGGGCAGTGAGGAGAAGGCTGTTGCGGCGCGCGGCTGCGCCACCGCCGGAAGACTAGTCGACCTTGTAGAAGGCGGAAGGGGCTGCGTTGCACACCGGGCACTTGCCGTCGTGCGGGCCTTCGTGGGTGTATCCGCATACGGAACAGACATAGTAGTCCACTTCCGGCAGGGCGGCGGGGTCGGCAAGGGCCTTCTTGTAAAGATTGGCATGCACTTCTTCCACTGCATTGGCCCAGCCGAAGTAGCGGCCGGGGACCTTTTCACCTTCGGCTTCGGCTTCAGTGATCATTTCGGGGTACATCTTGGTGAATTCGTAGGTCTCGCCCTCGATGGCGGACTTGAGGTTGTCGGCGGTGGAACCGATTTTGCCCGCATTGCGCAGGTGGGCGAGGGCGTGGATGGTCTCGGCTTCGGCGGCGGCACGGAACAGCTTGGCGACCTGCGGCAGGCCTTCCTTCTCAGCCTGACGGGCAAAGGCGAGGTACTTGCGGTTGGCCTGGGACTCACCGGCGAAAGCAGCCATCATGTTCTCATGGGTCTTGGACATTATGTTCTCCTTGCTTGTTTTTTTAATAACAGGAACGATTCCTATTTATGAAACAGACGGAGGTTTGTAAAGGCTTTTTTTGAAGTTTGTTCGTCATAACAGCACATGTAGCGTAAAAGAGGAAGCCCGTGCGACACTTTGACCGGGCATGTCTGGGTATGGTGTGTTCGCGTCAGCGGCGACGACGTTGTCGCTGAGATGCTGGCCGAGGCCTGCTGCCGGGCCTTTCCCGCACGTGAAGACGGAACGCGAAGGCTGGCGTCATGCGTTTCGCACGAGACTATGACTTCTCAGGCGTGTACTGCGGGACAGGGCGCCGTCGTCTTTCGGTCCATGCTTCGGGGAGGGGGCGGTCCCTGTCAGAACGCATTGCCCCCTGCGGAGGGATGATGTCTCCCTCCCGGTGCGGCCGTGGCGGGGGAGATGACAGGCCGAAGGCCTGCCACCCCGGCGTAGCATGCAGTCTCCCCTAGCCGTGTTCTGCCAGAGGCGGGACCCCCGGCGCGGTGCATGACCCTCCTAGGACTCTCGCCACTGCCAACCACAGGGCGGTTGAACGACAAGGGCGCGACACCCGAGGATGCCGCGCCCTTTGCATATGTATGCCGAGGGGTCTAGCCTCCGGTCTTCATCCTGTCGATGAGCCCGCGCAGGCTGTGCGTCTGTGCCGCGAGTTCACCCACGGCCTGCGCCGACTGGTTCATGGCGCTCGACGTCTCGCCCGAGATGCGATTGATCTCGTCCACGCTGCGGCTTATCTCCTCGCTGGCTGCGGACTGCTCCTCGCTGGCTGCGGCGATGCTGCGAACCTGATCGGTGGCGACCTCCACAAGGCGGACGATCTCCTCAAGGGCGGTCCCGGACTGCCCTGCCAGTTCGGTGGCCTGATGGATGGTGGTCGTCGTGTTCTCCACGTGCTCCATGTTGCGTGCCGCACCCTGCTGGATGCCGCGGATGGCGTCACCCACCTCCTGCGTCGCAGCCATGGTCTTTTCGGCCAGTTTGCGCACCTCGTCGGCGACAACGGCGAAGCCGCGTCCGGCGTCGCCAGCCCGCGCCGCCTCTATGGCGGCATTGAGGGCCAACAGGTTGGTCTGGTCGGCGATGTCGCTGATCACGTTCATGATGCGGCCTATGCCTTCGGCCTGTTTGCCCAGTGCTGCCATATCCTCTTTGAGTGCCAGAGACACGGTCTGGACGGAACGGATGCTCGCCACGGCCTGCGTCACCACGTCGGAACCCGCTACGGCCTTGGCGCGCGCCTCTGCGGACGAGTCGGCAGCCTGTGAGGCGTTGCGCGCCACCTCAAGGACTGTGGCGTTCATCTCCTCCATGGCCGTGGCTGTCTCGGCCACGCGTTGCGACTGGACTTCCGCGCCACGGCTGGACTGCTCTATCTGTGCGGAGAGTTCTTCGCTGGCACTGCTCACGATCTCGACGACCTTGTCCAGCTGCTGTGCCGCGTGCATCATACCTTCAGCCCTTGCGCGTTCCGCCGCCGTCTTGGCTGCGTTGGCCTCGTCGGTGGCGATGCGTGCAAGTCGCGCCTGTTCGGCGGCTTCGGCGGTCTGCGCTTCAGCCTCTGTAATCTTGTCTTTCATGGTCTGCACCATGCCACGCATGACATGGTAGACGCCGCCTTCCCTTTTCTGTTCCCGGAACCGGACGTCGAGGTTGCCGGAGGCGATTTCGCCCGCGACCTGTGCAAGGTAGCCCGGGTCTTCACCCAGCTGGTTCATGACGTTGCGGGTGAGCAACAGGCCCGACCCCACGGAGACCAGCAGACCGAGGGCGGTGAGCAGATACATGAGGGCCGTGGCCTTGTCAGCGAGGTCGGAGTTGTCCGTGGAGGTCTGTCTTGCCGCTGAGACCTTCGCCTGCACGAGCTTGTCAAGAAGCTCCTGATATCTGTGGGCAAGGTCGCGTCCTTCTCCATTGACGATGGATACGGCCTCATCGTGCTGGCCAGATTCCTGAAGCAGGAAGACCTTGTCCATCAGCGCCTGATAGGTCTGTCGGGTCTTCTCGAAGGTATCAAAGTCCCTGCGTTCGGATTCCGAGTCGAGAGCCTTCCCGAAAATGGCAAGGTCCTTGTCCAAGGTGCCGCGAAGGCCACGGATGGTCTCGCGTGCTTTTGCCCGTTCGGCCTCGGTCGGTGCGTTGAGGGCGTCGCGCATGTTGATACGGGTGCGCTGGAAGGCCACGGCAGCGTTGCCTATGGCGTCGAGGGGTACGGTCATGCGTTCGTAGAGTCTAGTATCTGCGACGTCGAGGGCATGAAGCCTGTTGATGCCGATCATGGCGATGGTGAGGGTGATACAAGAGCCCAAAAGAAAAGCCGTGAGGAGCTTGGTCCGCAGGCCGATGGTGCGAGTCGTGTTCATCTTTTCGATCCTGATACGTTAGTTGACTGGTTCCCGGAACAGAAGAGCAGCCTGTCTAGCATATCTCCCTGGGGTATGGCATGGGGGATAGCCCTCATTTTCAGAAAATAGTCAGCGAGTAATCGCTTTTTGAGGGCTGGTTATATCAGAATGGTTACAGGTTGTTGGACACATGTATCGGCATATTGTCGAGTAGAACGAAAAGAAGTGAGCCCCCCGTAGTGCACGGAGGGCTAGATTCTGGGCAGACAGATGCCGGGACAGGTATCGTGGCAGAGACGTAGGGGCGTTAGCCACCTTCAGCGTGAGAAGATTCGGTGAGGGGGGCGGAAGCATCATCCGCACCGGGATGTGCATCGGAAGTCGTGTCGACGTCAGGGACTGCGGCAGGGCGTGCCCCCGTAGCATGGACGGTGCGTTGCGGGTCTTCGTCGCGGCGGAAGGGGGTTCTGTCGCGCACGAAATCGAGGCCCACCCGTCCTCCTTCGAGGACGAGGTGCGCCCGGAAGCTCTTGCCCTGCCGGGATGTGAGGTCGAAGGCCTCCGCTGTGCGGCCCTTGGCGAGCAATTCTCGCACGATGTCCTCATCCATGGCCTTTCCGTGCATCTCCTTCCAGATGATGAACGGGCAGCGGGCGGCGGTGGAGTCACCCTCTGTCTTGCCCTTGGAGTCGCCCTTGCAGGCGAACCCGCGCGGCGTCTCCACGACGTCGCCACCGCACAGGGGGCAGCGCCCGTCCGGCGGGCGGCTGTTACGCGCGGCGATGTCGCGCAACAGGGGGCGGATGTCGCGGTTGCGGATGCGATGGACGCCGTGCCACACGCTTTCGCGGATGGAACGCATGAAGGCGGGGTAGCTGTCGACCCCGGCTTCGATGTCCTTGAGGCGTTTTTCCCATTGCCCCGTGAGTTCGGGCGAGGCCACATCGGGCAGCAGGGTGGTGACGGTCTCCGCGACCTGCATACCCCGGTCGGTGGCGACGAGTTTCTTGCCCTGCTTCGCCACATAGCCGCGGGCCACGAGGGTTTCGATGACCTGCGCCCGGGTCGCCGGAGTGCCGAGGCCCCTTTCTTTCATGGCCTGTCGCAACGCATCGTCCTCGACCAGCCGCCCTGCGGTTTCCATGGCGGCGAGTAGCGAGGCGTCGGTGAAATGTGCCGGGGCCTTGGTCTGGCGTTTGACTGGCCCCACATCGAGGGTGAGCAGCTTAGACCCCTTGCGGAGTTGGGGGAGGGGGGTGTCTTCGGCTGTGCGCCACGGTTCGACGACCATCCAGCCCTTGTCCTTGAAGACCTTGCCCTTGGCGATGAAGGGGTGTTCGCCCACCATGACGGTGACGGTGGACGTGCTGAACTTCGCCTCGGGGCAGAAGGCCGCGATGGTGCGGCGGCAGACCATGTCGTAGATGTTGCGTTCAGGTGCGGAAAGTTGCGTCAGATTGCCCTTGCGTGCCGTGGGGATGATGGCGTGGTGGTCGGTGACCTTGCGGTCGTCGACGCAGGCGAATCTGGCCTTGCCCGACTTGATGCGCCCTACGGCGAGCATGGTCTCTTCAGGGTAGAGGTGATGCACCGCACGCAAATGGTTGAGAATCTCGCCGAAGAGTTCCTTGGTGAGGTGGCGCGAGTCGGTACGCGGGTAGGTGATGAGCTTGCGCGTCTCGTACAGCGACTGGGCGTGGGTCAGCGTATCCTTGGCAGAGTAGCCGAAGCGGGTGTTGGCTTCACGCTGGAGAGTCGTCAGGTCGAAGGGCAGGGGGGGCTGTTGCGTTCCTGCGCGACCCTGTACGGATTCGACGATGCCCAGCTTTTCGGTGCATGCCGTGGCGATGGCGTCGGCTTCTTCGCCGCTGTCCACGCGCGTCTCCCGGCGGTCGGGGGGGCGGTGCCATACGCCACGGAACCTGTCGTCGTTTGCGGCGGCTTCGGGGGCGGCAACCGCAAGGGCCGGGGCATCCGGTGCGTCAGTGGCGTCTGACGGGGATGTGGGCGTGGTTTCGGGTATCGCCCCCTCGTCTGTCTGGGCCTCGGACTGTGTTGTCCTGTCACCGTCGGGTGCAGGAGGGGCATCGCCTGTGGCAGGGCCGGATTCCGCGAGGCAGGGCACGGTGCTGCGGGCTGCGGGAGACGTCATCGGCCTTGTGCCGGTCGACGTGCCGGCGTCGAGGTTCTTGTCGAACGTCGCCTCCACGGTCCAGAAGTCCTGCGGGGTGAAGTGCTCGATGTCGCGGCGGCGGTCGGCCAGCAGGCACAGTACGGGGGTCTGGACGCGCCCCACGGAGACGAGGCCGCCAGATTTGACGGTGAACAGGCGCGAGAAGTTCATGCCCACAAGCCAGTCGGCTTCGGCGCGGGCGAAGGCGGCAAGGCCGAGGTTACGCTTCTCCTCGTCGGGCAGTAGCCTTGCGAGGCTCTTGCGCAGACCTTCCTCTGTCATGTCGCTGGCCCACAGGCGGCGCACCGGTTTGTCACATCCCGCCACGAGGTAGATACGCCGGAAGATGAGTTCGCCCTCGCGTCCGGCGTCGGTGGCGTTGACGATGCCGGTCACCCGGTCGTCCAGCAGCAGACGCTGGAGTACGGAAAACTGGTCTGCCGTTTCGGGCAGTACGCGCAACTGGAAGCGCGGGGGGAGCATGGGCAGTTGCTCGAGTGTCCAGCGTCCGGCCCATGCCTCGTCCTGTTCTTCGGGTTCCGCGATGCCCACAAGATGTCCGACGGCCCAGCTGACCAGATGGTCGGGGCCTTCAAGGTAGCCTGCACGGCGCCCCTGTGCGCCGACGAGGGGGGCGATTTCACGGGCCACGGAGGGCTTTTCGGCGATGATGAGCGTTTTGGACATGCTGTACTGCTGGACGTTTCGACGTGTTGTACGGGTGGCTGCGGGTTGACCGGGCGTGCGGGGGAGGCTAACGGCAGCCTTCATGAGTGCGCGTTACCCCATACCAGACCTCGCCCCCGGCGTCTTCCACCGTGAGGAGGAGACGATACGCCGTAGCCGCTTCATCGTCACGCTGGCACATGCCCCCGACACGGCTTCGGCCCATGCCTTCGTGCAGGCCATCCGGCGTGAACACCCGGATGCCACGCACAATTGCTGGGCCTTCGCGGCGGGCGCACCCGGTGCCACAGCCCGCGTAGGATTCAGCGATGACGG
>Ga0302253_1001003_pt1 | contig 19091 bp, 9 predicted proteins | sample AAG_RA_Trp_MG_FD_193537 | JGI IMG/M metagenome (GOLD analysis project Ga0302253, IMG submission 193537) | Enriched activated sludge microbial communities from anaerobic digester in WTTP, New Holstein, Wisconsin, United States - AAG_RA_Trp | ecosystem: Engineered > Bioreactor > Anaerobic >...
GCAGAACGCAAGCCCTGCCTCTCTTCCTGAAGACTTTTATGAAATGGGGGTAAACAAAAATAAATATAAATTTTCTTTATATAAAAATGTTCACTAATTTTGTCCTAATAATAGGGGTTTGGTACATTGTTTGTTTTCCATGAAATAAAAAATCTGCCCAGCAGCCGTGTACCAAAAATATTCAATTGCTTTATGGCAGTGGGGTTTTCTTCTAAAGATAAATCTACAATATCGCGTACAAACGCATTGGACAAGTCAAGCAATTCACAATGTTTTAATCGCAAATCACAATAATTGTTCAGTTGACAGGTTTCAAAAGAAAGTTCTTGTACATCTGCCTTAAAAAAAGAAACAGAGGTATCTTCAAAAATAGAACGATTAAAAGAAATGACCGTTTTCGGAAAAACAGCCTCATCAAACTGAATAGCACTGTTTTTTAAAAATAGTTGTTTAAACAGCATTTTCCCTTCCAACATTTGCGATTCATTAAAAATGAGTTGTGCATTGCTCCATTGTGATTTATTAAAATTCAATTTACTGTTACCAAATTCTGTTTTACCAAAATCCACAGTACCTTCGCCTATTACAGCACGCTCAAAATTAACATTTACGTTTCCAAAAATGGCAAATTTAAAATCTATATTTCCTTTGCCAAATTCACAAACCTTAAACGACAGTTCACCATCACCAAACGAACAATTCACAAACGAAATATTTCCATTTTCAAAAATCGTATTTGAAAATAAAATATCATCATTTCCCCAGAAAGCATATTGAAAATTTTTAAAACCATTTCCGAAATGACAGTTTTTAAAATTCACCTCTCCTTTCACAAAATTGGCATTATAAAAACTGACATTCCCATTAACAAAAATGGCAGTATTAAAATTAACACTGCCATCTTCGAACATACATTCGTCAAAAAATACTTCACCTTTGATAAACAAGACGCTTTCGAAGCAGGCACTTCCTTTTGAAAATACGGCATTTTTGAAATCGTTGACTGTATTGGATAGAAATACACTCGATTTTGCAGAAAATGTATTTAACACAACGCTTTCATTGGCAGGCAAATTATATTTTTTTCGATAATCGGCAAGTGAAAAATTTTCTATGAACGCATAATCAAGGGTTAATGCTTTGCCTTCGGCAATGGACTGGTAAATTTCATCAGCAGAGATATAACCCAACTCTATAAAACTTATTTCCTGATTCTTTTCGTTCAGAAAACTGATGGCAGCCGTATTTGCATATTGTTCACCTGTAACAGCCTGATAGGGCTTGTCTTTAATTCTTATTTTGTAATTGTTGAATTCGGCAGGAAACATAGTTCAAATTTTTTTGCAAATTAAATTAAAATCACAATACGTACAATTTTTTTTATCGGATGTTTGTATAAAAGGTATATCATTTGAGAAAATTTCATGACATTTTTGTATCAGCAATGTTTCAAAAAAGTTTGCAAATGCAGATATATTTATGAGTTCGTATTTTTTGCTTTTATCAATAGTTAAGCATAACGCATTTTTTTTGGGTGCGTTATATTTTTTAATGAAGATAAGTTCACCATGAACGGTAGCAGCCTCAGGCATTTTCTTGCTGAATAAATATCCATAAAAGAACAACTGAAATAAGTATTTCATGGTTACATTGGAAGCAAAAACATCTTCTACGCTTTGAATAATGGTTTTATTTTCTTTGCCTGTCTTAAAATCAAGAATTTGATAGGTGCCGTTTTGCTGAATAATTCTATCAGGACGTCCATATAAGCGAAGTGTCATATCGTTTATGTTGACAATGTGGTCCAATTCGTTTTCGATGGATAAGATAGTATAGGGCACTCTATTTTTTTCTGTGTTTAAAAATTTGTAAACATACGATTTTACTTGTGTTTTTAAAAGAAGAATCACTCCTGATTCTTCTTTATAGTGCTCTTTAAAAACGCTATTAATTATGGTATCGGCATTACCGATGATTTTGTTTAATACGACTTCGTCCACGTTCGAATACGTATTAAAAAGTTTTTCTACAATTTCATGAAACAACAGTCCCATGTCGGCATTTGAAAATTCTTCCGGAAACAGTTCTTCGGGTTTAAGCCGTTTTACTTGTGTAAAATAAAATTGAAGCGGACATTGCAAATATAAACTGATGGCATGATGCGATAACCCTTTTTGTTGAATGTATGCTAAATAATGATTCCATTCTTCTATCACTTGCTTTTTCTCCAGCACCATTTCTTCCTGCAACGATGCGGGTTTTACAATGTGGTCAGAGAGTATATGTTCATACGTTTGAATGTGGTCATTATATAACAACTGACGCACCAAAGGGCTTTTATCTCTTTCTTCATCCTCAATATATCGGGCAAACAGAATGGTTATATTTTCTGAACGCTGGATTAATCGGTAAAAATGATAGGCATCGATGGCTTCTCTTCGCTGTGGAGTGGGCAAACCAAAATATTCTCGCAGTGCATACAAAATAAACGAAGTAGAAAATGAATCGGCTGGAAGTATGCCTTCGTTGGCAGAAAGCAACACTACCTGTTTAAAATCAAGCAGACGACTCTCCATCAAACCCATGATTTGCAGTCCTTCCAACGGCTCACCATGAAAATGAATATTTATCCGTTGAACCATTTGCAAAAGCAAGCGCTGCAACGTGGTGATGTTTTGAATGACGATATGATGTATGGAAAGCAACGATTTAACATTGTCAAGTTCATTGTACAATTTTCGTATTACTTGGATTTCTATTCGATTCAATGGTATGATGTTCGATTTGGCTAAAAGGTAATTTTCACACAAGCGTAGCAATTCGATTAAGTTGGATAAATATTCAAGCACAGTGGACGGTTGCATAATTTTAACCATGACATCGGGAACATGATTCTGATTAAATAGGCTGTTCATTTCGACCCATGAAATCATGTCGTTCACAAAAACAGGTTCGTCCCTGTCGGATGGTTTTAAAAAATACGATAACAACTGTTTTGCCCATTCAAGTTGACTAAAATAGGGATGATATAGAACGTTGATGAATTGTTTTTTTGAAAAATAGTATTGTCCTTTGTATTCCTTTGTCTGGCTTTGCAAAGAAAAAATCAGTTTGATAAGTGTGTATGCCGAAGTATTGCGAATGTTATAGCCCATCGTAATATTTACGTTGTCGTTTTGAGCAGGCAAATAGGTCATAACGGCGTTTAGCATATTTTCATTCAATAGAATAATAGAAGTATCGTCGGTGCATTGATTCTTTAAAAAGGATGTCAGAAATTTTGCCTGTGCTACTTCATTAGGCATAGCATATATTTCTACCTTTTTATTTTTAATAGCAGAAGTGTTTGTTTTAAAGTCGTTTGGCATAGGATAGCGTTTAATCAAATCACGAAGATAAAAGCCGGCTTTGTTGTATTCATCCAGCAAGTAAAAATCGTCATAATCCCAAAAGAAAAAAGATGGAAAGGATTTTTTTAATGTGTCAAAAATTTTCTGTTCCGATTGGGAAAGTGCATTAAAGCCGATAATATAAATGGGATGATTTTTCTCAATTTCAAGATGAGGTAATTTTGTTTCAACAAAATGTCGTTGCAATAATCCATCATAAGCCATTCCTTGACGAATCATATCATTGCGATAGGCATTATACAGTGGAAGCAATTTTTGCCAGATGCCCAAATAAATTTCGGTCGTGTTGTTGGGCTTTTTTTGTATGGCTGTTGTTGAAAAAATTTCTGAAAAGCGTTGCAAAATATGTGCATATTCTTCGTTGGAACTAAACTCATAAGAAATAGATTTCAGATTAAGCAGGTTGATAAAAAGTTTTTTCGCATCTACCAATTCAGAATCTATGTCGTTAAAATCGTTCAACATTATTTGTCCTTCAAAATAAAAGGAATCAAACGTTTCGTGCGATTGCGGAAATAAAGTACGGTAGGTTTCGTACAGTTTAAATACAGCCACTATTTCTTCCACCAGTTTGAGTGGACTATGCAAAACAATCCAGTCTTGTAGTGACAGTATTTGAGGTGCCCATGTTGTTTCCGAAATACGTTCAGATAATTCTCGCTGCAAAAACACGCACGAACGTCTATTGGGCATCAATACTGTAACATTGCCCAGCGACTGCCCGTGCTTTGATATGATGTATTCCGCAATATCACTCAAAAAAGATTTCATCGTTCATTTACAGTTTAAGCATTTCAAGCGAATCAATATTTATCAGATACGATTCTATGGGTGGATAATTCATCTGACGAAGCAATTGTTTATAATTCAATAATTGTCCTGTATATGATTCAAGCGGTGTAGTACCGGTTTTGAAATCAACCAGAATGGTTTTATCATCGAAAATAAAAATTTTATCAGGACGATACATCTTGCCATTGGAAAAAACAGTACGCTCGCTTATAATTTCTTTTGCATTTTTGAACCAACTCTCTATTTCCGGTCGCTGAGCAAAAAAATGAGATAATATTTGTTGAACTTCCTGTTGAGTTTCATAAGCAATATTGTTTTCGGCAAACACACGGCTCATGTCTTCTTTCCATGAAGGTTCGTTTGTAATTTTGGATAGTATTTCGTGAACAAGATTTCCATGAGCAATACTTTTTTTAGACGACCATTGCTCGTTTTCACGTACAGCCAATTTATAGTTGAAAAGTTTATAATCATCAGAAAAATGAATAGTTTCGGTTATTTCTTTACAGGTTGTTTGCTGATAACTCTCCAGATTTCCCACTTCATAAGCAATAATTTTTTCATCGGGAGTATCTATTTTAAAATCGGCGATGGGCTTTTCACTCCCGTTTAGCGTTACGGTAAAACCTTTTTCAAAAAGTTGATGAATTTTTTTGCCAATTTCTACTTCATCCACGCCCATCATTAAGACGTTTCGTGCACGTGTTATTGCTACATACAGCAAATTCAAATCGTCTATTTCCTTTTTATTTTTTTCTGCAAGGTATTCATCTTTAAAAAAGGAATTTTCCAACTCTTTATTGGTCTTTATCAAAAAAGCAGGAACAATGGATTCGTTAAAAATAGCGTCAGGTTTGGAAAACCATTGATATTCGCTTTTATTTTTTGACCAATTAACCGATGGTATTAGCACCGCATCAAATTCAAGTCCCTTTGATTTGTGAATGGTTAAAATATGAACGCCCGTTTTCTGTCCGCTTATTTTAAGTGTTTCAAACATTCCTTTTTGTTCATACCAACTGATAAAAGCAGCGTCGTTGGCAGGATTTTGAGCCGTATAATTTTTTATCAACTGTAAAAAATGATATACAAAGACTTGTTCGCTTTCGGGAATACTATTTTTTAATGAATAAACAAGAGAAGTTACTTTTTCAAACAGCGGATAATCGTAATATTGGTTTATATCTGGATATAGCGAACAAAATTCTTCAAAAACCTTTGTATAATCGGATGGTTGGACATTGGTTATTTGAGCATAATAATATCCAATAAGGTATTTCAAATAATCTGTGGGTTGATTCATGTATTGAATAATGCTTACAAGCAACGAAACCGCCGATGAATTTTGGTACGCAATGCTTTCTTTGGAAATAATATTGAATGCTTCGTCTTGAATATCCAGTTCGGAAAGCAAAAGTCTGAATACTTCGGAGGCTTCCTTGTTGGTCCTTACCAATATGCCTATATTTTTAATACTCTTTTGCCACAGTTGTTTAATCTCGGGAATGAGCCAATTGTTTTTTGAAATGTCTTCGTTTTCATCTTCCTCTGCCATTTCTTCTTTTTGTTTAGTATCTTTCTTAAACAGCATAACTTTTACATAACCGTCAAAAACTTGTACGGTTTTGGTTTTAGGATATTGTTGTAATATATCTTGGTAAATGGCAGTAGCATTTTCGCTTTTTTCAATGTTTTTAATCAGTGCATTGTTAAAGTGGATAATGACAGGCATAGAACGCCAATTATCGTTGAGTGAAATAGATTGAATATGCTGTTTGAAATCTACTGGTAGATTGTTCTGCATAAGTGTCCAGTCGCCGTTGCGCCATCGATAAATGGCTTGCTTTACATCACCTACCATCATTACACTGGCTGCTTCGGTTTTAGAAATACATTCTTCTATCAATGGTTTAAGCACATCGTACTGTATGCGTGAGGTATCTTGAAATTCATCAATTAGAAAATACTGATAACGCACGCCGGTTTTTTCATAAATAAACAAATAGTTTTCCTTGATAAAATCTTTCAGTACTTTGGCAATATCCGACAGCAAAACATTGTTATTGTCGGTTTTATATGTTTTCAGATTTTGTGAAATGTACGAAATAACGGCAATGTTGAATAAATTATGTTCCAGCACGACGGCTGTTTGCTCTTTTTTACCTTCATGGTCAATAAAGCAGCATGTCTTCTTCAAAAGAGATAAAAATTCTTCTGCCCACGGCGAAAAAAGTTGTTGCTCACGATTTTTTGTTTTTGCAATCCAAAATTCGGTGCCTTGCAAGGCTTTTGTAACATAACTGTTAAACTCTAAGTCACTAATATTTTTTCTTTTTTTGAAATTACCGATTTTCTTTCCTAAAAAACCGCCAACACCTCGTTCACCCTGAGAAAAACTTTCTATGGAAAGTCCGCTTTTTTGCAACAATTCTAAAAATTCAGTATGAAAGACTTTTAATTGTGCGATAAAATTTTCTTGAATATTGCTCAAAATGGGAACCCATTGTTCAAAATCATCGCTACGGAGTGTATTAAATTTTTCTTCATATTGATAAAAAAATTCCTTATTAATTTCATTGGCTAAATCATTTAATAATTGATGATAATTCACAGCCTTTTCTTGTTCAACTTGATTTTCGATAAAATGAGTAAGCCAGTATAATGCTTTGTTATTCTCATCCATATTAAAAAGAAACTGAGCAATGCTTTTATCTATCAAATCGGAGTTATTGACCACCAAATCGTAATTGTAACGGATATTTAATTCGTATAAAACTCCTTTGAACAGACGTTGCAGAAAACTGTCAATGGTATAAACGGCAAATTGCGAATAATTTTGAATAATCCGATTTAATACATGGTGGGCACGCTTTTGCAATTCGTTTTCTGTTAAATTTATCGATTGAAGCAAGGTACTTTTTAAATTTGTATCCGCTGTATTTTTTGATAATTCATAAAGATATTTTAAAATGCGTTCCTTCATTTCGTTGGCAGCCGCATTGGTAAATGTAATGGCAATAATTTTCTTGAAGTTGTTTTCCTGAGCCAATGCTATTTTCAAGTAAAATAAGGCAAGGTTGTATGTCTTGCCACTTCCTGCGGATGCTGAATACAGTTGAATGGGCATAATAATTTATATAACGAATATGCAAAATAAAGAAATTTAGAAATACGAGGTACACTAAAAGAAAAAATACTTAGAGCGTTTAAAGTATTTTTGGCACTTACTTCGTTATAATAATTTCGACCCTTTATTTTTACCTTCCGTAAGATTTACGCCGATAAGTATTTCGTGACTTCCACTACTGTAATTGTTCAGGTTGCTGAAAGTATAATCGAACGAATAGCCGAAATAGTACTTTTGAAACTTTACCCCTGCCATAATAACCAAATCCTTGCTGGAACGGTACGACAGTGCCAGCCAGTAATTTTTAATGTAATATGCTTTTACATTAAAATCAATCTGCCACGGTGTTTGCATAGTCCCTTTCACTAAAACAGAGGGTTCTAAATCAAAACTTTCGCTAAGTCTAAATTTATATCCCCCTATTAAGTAATAATGCCGTACAATTTGATTTTTATCAACAGAACTGTCACCTAAATCAATGTTCAACTGAATTAGTTCCGAAGCCGACAAGCCGACATAATATTTTTCGTTGTACAAATACAAGCCAAAATCGGCATCGGGTACAAACTTTGTGATAGTACCATACGTCAAGGCAGCATCGTTATCGTCTATTGCTTTTAATTCTGATTCATCAAACTTAAACTGAAATGCTTTTAATGCCAATCCTATTCCCAATTTTGAATTAATTCCAGATAACGGAACATGATAGGCAGCGGCAGCCTGTATGCCAATGCGACTAACAGGTCCAAACTTGTCGTTAAAAACATAGCCACCTACACCCAGCCGTTGATTTTCGAACAAATAATGTGCACTTAATGCTTGGGTAGAGGGTGCTTCTTTTATTCCTACCCATTGCTGACGTGCTGTTAAATGAATGGGAAAATAATCCACACTTCCAGCAACAGCAGGGTTTAGCAAAAAATTGTCTAGCATGTATTGCGAATACAAAGGTAATTGCTGCGCATATACAGATACTGAAATGCTGCAAACCAAAATTAAAATTAACTTTTTCATATCTCTGAATTTTATTGGTTAACGAATTATACAAACTACACCGGTTAACGGGTCATCATCATTCAATTTTATTATATACACATAAGAACCCATGGGTAAATCCTTTCCATTATATTTCCCGTCCCAACGGTTATTCTTATCGGCGTATTCTGTTCCTGTGCCGCTAAAAGTAAACAGTTTTTCACCCCACCTGCCATATATTTCAATGGAAACCTTGGAGTATGCCTGAATATTGACAATTTCAAAATCGTCATTCTTGCCATCCTTGTTGGGTGTAATGACGGTCGGTATTTCTAACGGAATATCTATTTTGAACGTGTCAGTCATCATGCAGTTGTTGGCATCGGTAATAGTAACCATATAAGTGCCACCCCCTAATCCTGATATATCTTGCGTTATAGCGTTGTTTGACCATAAATAGGTATAGGGCAGCATTCCACCTTGAACGGTAATATCAATACTTCCCTGATGAGTTTCGCTTACCGATGTCTCACCTGTAACAATCATGGCGGGAGGATTGTACAACGTTGTCGTAGCCGTCATGGTGCAGTAATGTGCATCTACTACCGTTACTATATAATTGCCCGGTGCTACATTGGAAAGCGTATCATTTATAATACCGCCTGTCCATTGATATTGATAGGGTAATGTGCCCCCGCTGGCTGTAGCTATGGCTATTCCCTGTGCTTCGTTATGACATAACGGATTGGTAGCATCAATTTCAACAGTTAATGGCAAAGGATTGGTGATTAAAATAGAATCTTGTTGAATGGTACAGTTATGGGAATCCGTAACAGTTACACTGTACAATCCCGCTGCCAGAGGAGAAATAGAACTGCTACTGCCTCCGTTAGACCAAACATAAATGTAAGGTGATGTTCCACCCTGAACATTCAGGTTAATTAATCCATCGTTTGCATTGGCACAAGTGATATCAACAGATTGATAAGTAAGAGATAACGATTGAACAGGCTGAATAATATTAATAGTAGTAATGGAAGTACATCCGTATGCATCGGAAACAGTAACATTATAAGGACCAGCAGGTAAATTTTGCTGTATTAAACTGGTATCGGAAGTATGAGACCAGTTAACCAGATAAGGTGGAGTAATGGTTGAAATAGAAAGTTGAATGCTTCCAGTAGAATCACCATGACAAAGCACATTGTTTTGTGTATAATTTATTTGAAAGTCTCCGCCCAAATGGTCTATAGTTGCTGTAAATTGTTTAGTACAACCATTTGCATCGGAAACAGTAACAAGATAAATTCCACTATTTACATTATAAATAGAATCAACAGTAGAACCATTGCTCCAATTATATTGATATGGTCCAATACCACCCGAAACTATAACGCTTGCACTACCCGGTGTTTCACATATTTGTGGAGTAGTGGATATTTGTGCAGTAATATCAGCAGGAGCAGTAAGTGTAATTGTCTCATTATCTGTACAATTGTTTGAATCATGTATAATAACCTGATAGGTGCCAACCGGTAAATTAGAAAAAGTTGAATTACTACCCCATGTAACACCATTATCAATACTATACTGTGTGGCACCCGTTGCCAGAATGGTAATGCTTCCATTATTTCCGTTGTAACATGAAATATTTGAAGTTACGATGCTATCAATGGTGGGTGCAGGTATATTACCTATACTGGTTGTAAATATTTGTGAACAGTTGTTTTGGTCGGTAACAGTAACCATATAAGTTCCATTATATACATTATAAATAGAATCGGCTATTGAAGTATTATTCCATAAGTAGGAATAAGGGGCAACGCCACCCGTAACAGAGATATGTGCACTGCCAGGAGTTCCACATAATTCATCTATAACAGTAAAAGTAGCATTTAATTGAGACGGAGAATTGATAGTAGCCGCAGTCGCAGCAGTACAGTTTCCTAAATCTCTGACTATAATATTATACGTGCCGGCAGGTAAATTAATAAAAGTATCGGTAGGAAGCCACGTATTTCCATTATCTATACTGTATTCATCAGCACCCGTAGCATTAATGACAATAATACCTGAATTAACGCCAAAACAAGTTAAGTCAGTAGTGAGAACTTGTACAATAGAAGGTCCACTGGTACTGCTTATTGAAATATTGGAATATGTAGCCTGACATCCATTAGCATCCTGTACCATGGCATTATGGATGCTGCCGTCAAGCCCCGTAAATACATTGGATGATTGTAACGGACTTCCGTCAACTGAATAATTATAAGGGGGATTGCCTCCCGATGCTTGAATAGTAATTGTTCCATCAGGATTTCCTGTACATACAGTAATAGGCGTAGTTATAACCGTGTCAATAACTGGAATAGGATTAACGGTTACCGTAACTATTTGTGGTGTTCCTATACACCCACTTACAGACGCTGTAATAGTATAGGTTACTGTACCGGGTGTAGCATCATTGTTCGTTAATGTTTGTTGAATGGTATTTCCCGTACCATCGGCATATCCTGTAATATTTCCAAGGGCTGATGTTGTCCATGTATAAGTAGCCGTTGGGACGTTTGAACTTAAAGAAATATTGGTACTGCTTCCACTGCAAATGGATTGTGTAAAAGTGGAAGGAATGGTTGTAGGAACAGGATTTACATTGACCGCTGTAGATGCTGTAGTTGTAATTCCACAAGCATCGGTTATGGTAACTGAATAATTTGTCGTTGAAGAGGGCGTTACTGTTATCGGATTGGTTGTTTCTGTTGTGCTCCAACTATAGGAAAGTGGTGTTTGACCGCCATTGATACTGGCTGTTAAAGTAGCACTGTTACCTTCACAAATATCATAAGAAGCAGGTAAAGAACTTGAAAAAGGAGTCGAGTTATCAAGAATATATACAGTTCCTGAACTGATAATCGGAGTGCCACACATATTCGTTTGAATAGCAAAATCAACAGACTCCGTTACTTCAACACTTCCATCAAGAATAGGGACAATGGTTAATGTGGTTGAACTTTGATTTTGAGGAATAGTAACATAATAATTGTTGGGAGGCGTATATGTTCCAGAAATATCGGGAATAGTAGAATAATCAACACCAAATTGTGCACTGCCACTAAGAGTAAATGGAACATTTCTATTGATAGGCGTGGGTGCACTTAAAGAAAATGTAATTGAACCATTGCTGCATCCTTCTACCATATCCGTACCATTACCTGCAGCAGGATTGGAAGTAGTATAATTTATATCACTTACAACAGGACTTGTAAAACTACCAGCCTCGAGTAACACTCCACTGTCTAACCATTGGTCGCTGACATCGGCAATGGCTATTTTCATGTGGTAATGTTTGCAGGGAGTAACAGCACAGGATGCGGTAAGAACAGTTGTCAATCCGTCGTATTCTATTTGCTTTCCTGCTATGGTATTATCTATATAGTAAGCACAATTAGTACACGGACCTATTCCCTGTTCCCATGGATAATTTGTAGGGTCTGCGCATGGTCCATTATTTACATTATTGATGGCTACGGCTGTATTGGGTGTACCAGGTACAATAGCAATATTTTTACTGGAGTAGTTATAACCATCTGCTTCCAAACTGGTAACAAAAAATCCAAATACATCATTATAAATATTGTTTACCCATTCATTGTATTCCTCCGAAGCAAATACATAACGAAATTCAATAAAGTTGGATTCGGGAACAAAGTCAAATTCTAATACCGCTCTATCATACGTAGTAGCTCCTACAATTCCCTGTAGCGTAGCATCACCTCCAGTAGTTGTTTCAGTTCCTAAATCATAATACGTATTTGCTTGAGTAATTAATGTATGGGTGTACCAGTGTTGTCCGACATTTCCGGTTGAAAGAATAATACCATTTCCAATACCCACCGGTGCAGTGCCTCCACTGAAAAATCCTGCATTCCCTGCCGATGTACCACTATAACTTCCTGTAAAAGTAGGGTTGCTGTATGTAACTCCCAAACCGACCAGTTGATCCACTAACATATTGGCATTTACTGGTTGTGACACCTGAATATTATAAATAGAAAATTGACCATTCATAAAAAGGCTTGTAAACATGAACGGCATTAATAAAAATAAATATTTTTTCATAATAAATAAACTATTAAATTATTTCATTTTGATAAGACAAATAAGTGAATAAAATGGTTGCCTCATTAATTTCATATGACGATATATCATTCAACAAAATATTAGACAAAGGTAATTCTTTTATTTTAAACAACCAAATTTTTTAAAAATATTTTTTCAAAAAAAATATTCGTCTTTTTTACCATTTTTTTTACATTATTAAATTTTCCTGACACAATTTATTTAAAATAATCTATATTTTTGCACGTTCAATTTTTTTATCAGATGAGAATAGTTCCTTTTATATTATTGTTTTTTGTTGCAGTTAGTTCATTCGGGCAAATAAAGAAGCATGTTTTGTGGACGTATGAGTTGAAACCGTTAAGCGAAAATGAGTATCAACTTGTATTCAAAGCGAAGCCCGAAAAAAACTGGCATTTTTATACGTTAAGCGATAAACTGAATCCACTTACATTCAATTTTAAACGAAGTACAAATTATCTTTTAAAAGGCAGGATTACAGAAACACCCAAACCAGTTATAGAATACGATTCATTAATGGAATCGCAACGCAGTTTTCATATTCATGACGCTACTTTTTTTCAAACCATAGAAGCAAAAACAAAACAACCTTTTTATATAGAGGTTTCTATAGATTATCAAGCCTGTTTATTGGATGGTATGTGTGTTATGGAGGAACAGGACTTCATTATTCCTGTCAATTCAACCACTGAGAAGGAAACAATGGATACTGTTAGTGTTACATCGCTTGAACAAACAGATACCGCTATTACTTCAACTCTTGCTGATACTTTAAGCCATACGATAGCGTCAGAAAGAAATGATTCTGGAATAAGTAATACTGACGAAAAGAACAACTCACTGTGGTGGTTTTTCTTTTTCTCCTTTTTAGCCGGCTTGGCTGCTATTTTAACTCCTTGTGTATTTCCCATGATTCCCATGACGGTTTCCTTTTTTATGCACAACGAAGACAATAAAAAGAAAGCCCGATTTCAAGCATTGGTTTATGGTATAAGCATTATATTAATTTATACAGTAATAGGAACTGTGGTTGCCATTACGCTGGGTGCCAATTTTGCCAACTTTCTCAGCACACACTGGCTTCCCAATATATTTTTCTTTTTAATATTTATGGTTTTTGCGGCTTCGTTTTTTGGTTTGTTTGAAATGGTGTTGCCGTCGTGGATGGTAAATAAAACAGACCAAAAAGCAGAAAAAGGTGGAATTTTTGGTCCTTTTTTTATGGCATTTACGCTGGTGTTGGTTTCATTTTCATGTACAGGACCTATTGTTGGTGCTATTCTTGTAAAATCAGCCGGCGGACAAGTGCTGGAACCCATTGTTGGCATGTTCGGTTTTTCGCTTGCTTTTGCCTTACCGTTTACCATTTTTGCATGGTTCCCCTCCTTATTGAAAAGTTTACCCAAATCGGGTGGCTGGCTTAATGCTGTTAAAATTGTGTTGGGATTTTTAGAACTGGCACTGGGTTTAAAATTTTTAAGCATAGCCGATCAAACCTATCACTGGGGAATCTTGGACCGTGAGGTATATTTATCGTTGTGGATTGTTATTTTTTCACTCATGGGTTTTTATTTACTTGGAAAAATTAAATTTGCCCACGACGATGAGGTTCAACATATTGGTGTAGTTAGACTGATGCTTTCCATTATCACATTTTCCTTTGTTGTATATATGATTCCAGGACTTTGGGGTGCACCCTTAAAAGCACTAGCGGGTTATTTACCACCACAAAATACGCTTGATTTTGATATGAATGCTATTGTTAGAAACAATTCAACATTGTATTCAAATTCAACCAATGAAAGCATGGAAATATGCGACAAACCCAAATATGCTGAGTTTTTACATCTGCCTCATGGCTTAAAGGGATATTTTGATTATTCACAAGCATTATCTTGTGCCAAACAGCAAAATAAACCTTTGTTTATTGATTTCACGGGTCATGGTTGTGTCAATTGTCGAGAAATGGAAGCAACTGTATGGAGCGATCCACGTATATTAAAAAGGTTGCGTGAAAATTTTGTAGTAGTTGCCCTTTATGTGGATGATAAAAAAGAATTACCGCAAAGCGAATGGGTAGTTTCAAACATAGATGGTAAAACAAAAACATCCATTGGAAAAAAATTTTCCGATTTTCAAATTTCACACTTTGGTGTAAACGCACAGCCCTATTATGTTTTATTAGACACAAGTGGTAATATGCTTATCAAGCCACACGCCTATAATCTGAATATAGATGACTTTATCAATTTTTTAGATAGCGGTTTAGAAAAATTTAATCAGAAAACAGGTAAATAAATTTTTTATATAATAGTAAGTGCCTTATTTTCAAATAAGATTAAACGCATATATACATAAATAAAAATAATCATGTTTGTATATAAAAAAAAAAGTTTAATTTTGCCACTCCAAAATTCAATAACGAATAAAAATAATATATGAGTACTAGTCTGTTACAGAAAAAAATGGCTACTTATACGGCACCTCAGGAAGTAATGGAGGCTGGCATTTATCCTTATTTTAAGGTAATGGAATCAGGACAGGACCCCGAGATAGTCTATAAAGGCAAGAGGATGTTATTGTTTGGTTCTAACAGTTATTTGGGTTTAACGAGTCATCCGCGAATAAAACAAGCAGCCATGAAGGCAGTTGAAAAGTATGGCACAGGCTGTGCAGGTTCACGTTTTTTAAATGGCACTATTGATTTGCATATTGAATTGGAGCAGATGTTAGCCGATTTTGTACATAAAGAGAGTGCATTGGTTTTCAGTACAGGCTTTCTAACCAATCAAGGAGTTATATCTTCCATCACAGGGCGACATGATTATATAATTATTGATGAAAGCGACCATGCATCCATTATTGAAGGGACACGATTAAGTTTTTCAAAAATATTAAAATACAAACATAACGATACTGATTCGCTGGAAGACGTTGTTCACGATTTGCCAACAGATAAAATAAAATTAATTGTTACTGATGGCGTGTTTAGCATGGAAGGCGATATTGCATCCTTGCCCGATATAGTTAGAATTGCAAAAAAATACGGTGCATCCGTTATGGTTGATGACGCACATGGACTTGGAGTATTAGGTAAAAATGGTACGGGTACGGTCAATCATTTTGGATTAGAAAATGATGTAGAATTGATTATGGGAACCTTTAGCAAATCGCTTGCAACTGTAGGTGGATTTATTGCTGGCTCAAAAGAAATTATTAATTATTTAAAGCATAATGCCCGCTCCCTTATTTTCAGTGCAAGTCTTACACCCGCCTCCGTGGCGAGTGTTATTGAAGCCATTCATGTTATTCATGATGAACCGGAACGTATCGAAAAATTGTGGGGAAATACACATTATGCTAAAAAAGTATTAACCGAAGCCGGCTTTGATACAGGCAAAAGCGAAACTCCAATTATCCCACTTTATGTCCGTAACGACCATTTAACTTTTGCTTTTACTCAACTGCTTGCCGATAATGGTGTTTTTGTAAATCCAGTTATCAGCCCCGCAGTAAAACCTGAAGAAAGCCTTATTCGCTTTTCTCTTATGGCTACTCACGAAAAACACCACATCGACGAAGCCGTAGAAAAATGTACGCAAGCAGCCAAAATACTTGGTATTTTATCATAATGTTTTGTATTGAAAACATGGAGTGAATATATTAAAAGGCACACATACAGACTCGCCTTATTGTTTTTATTGTTTATAGGTGTACTTGCTGTTACTTATTTTTTTCTTGATTATATAGAATCTCGACAGGGCACTGTTCTCAACGACCCATTATTGTCCATAATCCCTACTGCCAATGTTGCTATACCTTTATTTATATTAACCTATATAGGAAGTATTTTTGGTATTATATATGTTATTCGCAAGCCTGATATGACCGTATTAACAGCATTGACGTATATGCTTATTCTTATAGTTAGAATGGGATGCATGTATGTTACCCCACTGGAACCACCTGTAAATATTATTCCCTTACGAGATATATTTTTGGAAAGCACTTTTTATTCGGGCAATGTAATGTTAAAAGACCTCTTTTTTTCTGGGCATACGGCTTCTATGTTTTTATTTTTTATGGTAATTCAAAATAAAAAAATCAAAACGGTATATGCTTTTATTACATTGGCAGTGGCTTGTTTACTGCTTATTCAACATGCACACTATACGGTTGACGTGATAATAGCACCCATCATGGTTTGGTTTTCCTATCGCATAGCCATTTTCATTCAAAATAAATATTTTTCATAAACGTATTTCATTACTTATAAACAGTTATCAATATGTTTACCCAAAAGGATAAGAAACAAATTGAAAAAAAAGGCATAACGCTTTTAACCATTGAAGAACAATTGTCTAGTTTTAGACAAGGTTTTCCATACATAAACCTTAAAAAACCTGCCGTTATTGATGATGGAATTTTAAAACTGTCGGCGGATGAAGAAGAAAAATACATTCACAGGTACGATGAATATTCACACACGCATTCTGTATTGAAGTTTGTTCCAGCATCGGGTGCAGCAACACGTATGTTTAAAGATTTGTATGCTTATTTGGAAAGTGAAAAGGATTTACAGGTTTTTCCTTCAGTCAACGAAGTATTGACAAACATTACGCAATTTGCCTTTTACAATAAATTGATTGAATTAATACGAGTAAATGGCGATGAACCTGCTTCTCTTTCGCCCAAAGAATGGATAAACTATATTTTGACTGAAAAAGGATTAAATTATGGTTCGTTACCCAAAGCAATGCTTCTGTTTCATTATTATCCCGATGGATGCAGAACATCACTGGAAGAGCATTTAGTAGAAAGTGCGTTATATGCTACTTCGTTAAAACAAAAAGCACAACTCCATTTTACCGTTTCACCTGAATATAAAAAAGGAATGGAACATATAGTTCAGCAAACCAAAAAAAGATACGAAAATCTATACCATCTTACATTTCATATTGATTATTCAACGCAGTTACCTTCTACCGATACCATTGCCGTTGATTTGAGCAATGAACCCTTTAGAGATAAAAACGGTCAACTGGTATTTCGTCCTGCTGGACACGGTGCACTTATTCATAATTTAAACGCTATTGACAATGTTGATTTAATTTTTATTAAAAATATTGATAATGTGGTGCCCGACAAATTGAAAAACGAAACTGTTCGGTACAAAAAAGTTATTGGAGGGTTACTGGTATTTATACAGAATGAAATATATCACTATCAGCAATTATGGAATGAAAATAAGTTTAATAATTCGGAATTATCTTCGTTAAAAAAATTTTTCAAAACATATTTTCATCAGAATATTTCAACGGTAACCGATATGAAGCAATTATTGTTTCGCCCCATACGTATATGCGGAATGGTTAGGAATGAAGGTGAACCCGGTGGAGGTCCCTATTGGATTAACGATGCCATGCAGGGCGAATCGTTGCAAATAATAGAATCATCTCAAATCGATTTAAACAACCCACAACAAAAATATATTTTCATGCAGGCTACGCATTTCAATCCAGTTGACCTTGTATGTAGTGTAAAAAATTATAAAGGCGAAAAATACGATTTATCCAAATTTGTGGATAAAAATAGTGGATTTATCTCACAAAAGTCAAAAGATGGGAAACCATTAAAGGCACTTGAACTGCCAGGATTATGGAATGGCGCTATGGCATATTGGAATACCATTTTTGTAGAAGTACCCCTTGTTACATTCAATCCTGTTAAAACCATTAACGATTTACTAAGACCTCAACATAAATAGTCGTTCCTTAAAAAACTCGCTTTTTTGTCTCGTCATTGCTGACGAGACGTACTATTAGATATAAAAATTCAAATAGCAAATGTAAAATTTAATACCAAACCGCTAACAAAAAAATGAAAATGTACATCCTCGTTACAAACGAAGACGAGAGTGGAAAAAATTTTTATTATTTGTAATCTATCATAATATCAGAACTCCTTACCTATTTCGTAATTTAATATTGCACCGTTTTTAAATAATTTATAGCAAAATAAACAGGATAAATTTATTAAAACGGTTTCTTTGCGCTCTTTGCGTAAAACTTCGCGCACTTTGCGGTAAAAAAGGGTTAACCGCAAAGAACGCCATGAATATATACGCAAAGGACGCCAAGATTACTATTTATGAAATTTATTATTTTTGGGGAAATATTTGTTTACGAATAATATTCGTGAATCCCTGATTATTGGTTATCGTGTAAGGAGTTCTGAATATCAATAGATTACAATGAACTTATTAACATGGTTCATAACTTTTTATAAAATGTTAACGTTTTTTGTAACCTTATTATTATATCTTCGTTAACATTAAATATTTTGTTATCTTAAAATTATATGATGACATCTTTTAAACACAAATTAATGCACATTTTACATGTGTTTAATTTCAAGGGGCAGAGCATATTATTCATTTCCTTATTATTTCCTAATATATTGAAACATAAAATATTAATTAATAAAAACCACGCATTATGAAATGTACATTTATTCTTTTAAAGGTTGTTGTAATCGTAGTTTTATGCATTTTTACAACATAAATGTTATTGCTCAGGGTGGTCAAAAATGGTCAACAGGAGGAAATTCGTTAAGCAGCGGTGATTTCTTAGGTTCTACCAATGCTG
>Ga0302253_1001004_pt1 | contig 19079 bp, 18 predicted proteins | sample AAG_RA_Trp_MG_FD_193537 | JGI IMG/M metagenome (GOLD analysis project Ga0302253, IMG submission 193537) | Enriched activated sludge microbial communities from anaerobic digester in WTTP, New Holstein, Wisconsin, United States - AAG_RA_Trp | ecosystem: Engineered > Bioreactor > Anaerobic >...
CGCCATGTCGCCGATCTCATCTTTCCTGTCGAGTTTCAGCCGGACACTCAGGTGACCTTTCTTGAGCTCGTTGAGGTTGTTTGCGACCTGGGCGATCGGGCCTGTGATGCTCCTGGACAGGTATAATGCAATCCCAAGTCCGACGATAACGGCAACAACGGTTGCTACGATCATCATCATCGACGCCGATGCCGTTGCGGCCGTAGTTGTTTTATCTAGATTGTCGGCAGCAGTGAAGGAGCTGGAGACGAGTGTTTTCACCGCAGCAAGACAGTTCGTGCGGGCGACAACCGCAGGGCTGCCAGCAGCAAGACCGGCATCGATCGCAGCCTGGTTCCCGGCATCGGCATCTTTCTGAAGCTGGGTATACCCGACCTGCATATCCGCCCATGCCTTGTCGAACTGGGCGAGGGTAGCTTTATCCTCGTCAGTCATGGGCCGGGAACGGAACTCCTTCATGTTGTCGTTAATGATACCTACCTGGGCTGTGATAGAATCGCCCGTCGTCTTACGCTCAGCGGGTACATCTATATACCGGTAGATATCGCCCCGCATTTTTTCAAGCGCAGCATTTGTCAGCGCAAGATTCTCGGCACCTTTCATCTTCTCGTATAATGCACTCTGCCGGGCTGCAGAGTCCTGCAGGTTGATATAACCCAGCACAGCGACAATAACCAGGATGAGCAGAACGATCAGGAATCCGCCCATCAGTTTTTTTCCTACTTTCATGTCATCAATGAAACTCATACACACCCTCACATCTGTCTCTCGCACCGGAGCACGGGCACCGGCAATCCCCTGAACGGGTGTCACACACACCGCCCGTTCTTCCCATCCTCTTCAGCGAGCACTTCCCTCATTACATATTTCATCATCATATATGCTCATCAAAGAGTCAAGGGTAACATAGACTTACGTTGGCCATCGTATATAAATGTTCGGCCAACACTCATCAAAAGCAATGTTTATTAATGTTGAGCAATAATGATGAATACTTACGTAGGAATGGATTCCCCATGAATACATTCCATCGAGTGTTCAGGACGTAGATTCATGGTGCGCGAAGAGGAAACCAAACGGATTATTGATCTGCTGGTACAGAACCCGTCCGGTCTCACCATTGAGCAGGTTTCACGGCAGCTTTCCATCAACAGGACTACAGCTGCAAAATACCTGAACTTCCTTATAGCATCCGGCCAGATCAAGAAGCGGAATCTGGGCCCGGCCAAGATCTTCACGTTCGTGCCCCGGTTGCCCATGTCCAATTTCCTGAACCTCTGGCAGGATGGTATTGTAATACTCACATACGATCTTACGATCCAGCAGATCAATGATGTCCTCATTTCCCTTTTGTCACTGAACCGTGACGAGATTATGGATAAACCGGTTGAAAAGTCACCCTTTGGCAGGTATCTCGACAGAACCGCACTGGATCTCCTCATGAAAGCCCGCGACGGGCAGGAGCAGTCCTGCCACATAAAGCTGATGATGAACAACCGTGAAGAAAAGTTCCGGCTGAAGATGATCCCGCTGACACTCGAGCAGGGTGGCCGGGGAGTTGGTCTGATCTTCGAACAGCTTCCGCACCTTCCTGAAAACGAAACGGATGCCCGTGTGCAGGAGCATTCCGGTGGTGCCGGCACGGTACCGGATATATCCGATCTCGAGCGCAGGGCAGCCGAGCACCGGAAAGTGGAAAAGGCACTGGTCGAATCAGAAGCCAAATACCGGGCACTGGTAGAGAATATCTCGGAAGTGATCTTCACGCTGAATGACCGGGACCTGATCACGTACGTGAGCCCGTCAATCCGGAACCTTGCCGGGTATACTCCCTCGGACCTTATGGGAAAAAGAATCCAGGAGTTCATCTATGCAGAGGATGCTGTCCCGTTCGAGGCCGGTCTGGATCTGGCCCGCCGCGGTGTTGCAGGGCCATTTGAGTTCCGGCTGATAACCCAGCATTCGTCATTTATCTGGGTTCAGGTCTCCGGCAGGTCCCTTGCCGACAAGCCCGGCAGAGGCGGATTCCATGGAGTCATTGCCGATATTCATGAACGGAAACGGATCGAGGATGCACTCAGGCATGCCACTCGTCAGATCATCCTCCTGAACAGCATCACCCGTCACGATATCCTCAACGGCCTGACAAAACTGCAGGCGTCCCTTGAAATAATCAGGAACGAGCCCCAGACCGATAAGCTTATCCATTTTATCGAACTGCAGGAAAAGACCATTGCGCAAATCCAGCATCAGATCAATTTCACACGGTATTACCAGAATATCGGTGTCCGTCCTCCCAAGTGGAAGGACATCGGTGAACGATTCCTTGCGGCAGCAGCGACACTCCCTCTGGGGAGCATCACCATCACCGCAGATGTAAAAAATACCGAAGTGTTCAGCGATGATCTCATCGAACGGGTCTTTGCCAACCTGATCGAGAACACGCTGGAACACGGGGTCAGGGCAACGAGCATCCGGTTCTATGCTCAGATGCAGGGAAAAGACCTGGTGCTTGTGTATCAGGATGACGGCGTCGGAATCCCCCGGGAAGAGAAGGAACTGGTATTCGAGCATACGCGGCAGGGACGTATCAGCTATGGTCTGTTCTTCTCCCGCGAGGTTCTTGCGATCACCGGTCTCTCGATACGGGAGACCGGTGAGCCCGGAAAAGGAGTGCGGTTTGAAATCCTGGTACCGGACGGGTTATTCCGGAAGATGTGAGATCGTATCTGGATATCTGAATACGAGGTGTCATCATGGAGGCAGACAGCAGCTCAAACACAGGCGGGTGCATGAAAGGGGATTCAGCAGAAGTGCTGGAATTTTCCCTGGCAGCGGAGAATTACGCGCTGGACATCAATATTGTCCGCGAGATTGTGGAGATGATGCCGATCACGGTCATCCCCCGGGCACCGGTGCATATCACCGGCGTCATCAATCTCCGCGGTGAGATTGTGAATATCGTCAACCTGAACACGTTTCTGAAAATCCCGGTCCGGCCGATTACCAGGGACCAGAAGATCATCGTCCTGATGCCCGAAGCGGCCGGGGGAAATAATGTCGGCATGATTGTCGATAACGTGAGCAGCGTTACCGAGATCTCCGCGTCGCAGGTCGATTGCATGACTGACAGCATTGCGGGAAACGACGCAAAATACATCAAGGGAATCATCACCCAGGATCAGGAGACAAAGGAGGGCGGGCGCAAGACGCTGGTCATCTGGCTGGACATCCATAAGATGTTTAAGGATATAGAGAGGAACTAGGTACCATCCGGGATGCCTGCCATGGATGATTCTGCCGATTTTGTCCTGTTAAAACGCCATGTTGAACAGCTGCTCAGGATCCAGTGCTCGAATTACAAGGAAGATTATATCAAGCGGCGGTTCCTCTCCCGCATGCGTTCAACCAATACTACGAACTATTCGGATTACCTGAAATACTTAAAAAGCCACACTCAGGAAACCGAACCGCTTCGAAACGCCCTGACCATCAATGTTACGGAATTCTTCCGCGACAAGGAGGTCTGGGACGAAGTGAAAAATGTCATCCTGCCCGCCCTCTTTGCGCAGAAGAAACGCATCTCCATCTGGTGTGCGGGATCGTCGACCGGTGAGGAACCCTATACTCTTGCCATCCTGCTCCATGATGCGATCGTCAACCACAAGGACTGGTCAGGAATAATCACAGCAACTGACATCGACGAAGTTGTCCTTGCCAAGGCAAAAGCCGGGATATTCGAAGAGAAATCCATCCAGAAACTCCCAACTGTTCAGGTCCAGCGCCATTTCACAAAACGTCCCGACGGCCTGTATGAAGTCAAGCCCCACCTCAGGGAACTGCTCCGCTTCCGTCCCCACGATCTGATGAGCGGCGTTCCGCCGGTCAGGTACGTCGATCTCATCACTTGCCGGAATGTTACGATCTACTTTACCGAAAATCAGAAGGATGACCTTACCCGCATGTTCCACTCTGCCCTTGTTTCCGACGGATTCTATATCATGGGCAAGACAGAATACCTTGGCCGGCAGGTGGAAGACCTGTTTACTCCCAAGAACACGGCCCAGAAGATTTTCGTGAAGCGGGAGAAACCCCTGCAGCCAAAAACACGTTAATGCTTTTCCCGGTCATCCTGTTCTTTTGTTTCCCGTTCAAATCCTTCCGTCAGTTTCCTCTGGAGCTCTTCCCGCGAGGCATGCTGCTGGACCTGCTGGTAGACAGTATAAAAATTAAGACCGACAATAACGATGACAAGAAAAAGGCTGACCCAGAGCATGACACCCTGTGCAGATAAAAATGCTGCCCATAACAGGACGACAAAGGATATCAGGTAAAATACGATCCATGTCCTGAGCCCGGGCAGTTCCATACACACCGGTATTTGTCCGTGTGATAATAAATCCCCGGTTGTCTGTCGTGTCCCGGGAGGGATTCAACTGAAACCTTAAACCCCTGCATGCAGATACGTGAATACCCGCTGGATCATGAGCCTTTTAATACGAAATGATCCAGTACTGTTGTGGAAAAAGGAGATATCCTCACCGTTGCCGGCGGGCTTGTTATTGTCCTTATTATAGCCCTGATAGTAAATCCCGAGATTATAACCGGTTTTACTGCTCCTCTTCCCGGCAGGACGTCTCTTCCAACAACAGAGCCGCTTCCCCCGTCCACGATCCCGGAACCCAGAACGACAACAACGACCGTACAATCCGCCATTACAACAACAGTCTCTCCAAATCCTCCATACCGGCCGGTCAGGATTCTCTATACCGATAAGCCGTTTACGTACCCTGTCGTGAAATTCCCTGACCGGCTTGATATTTTCGGGGAGTCGGATGTCCGGCGCCCGGGTCAGGATACCGTCACGTTTGCATACCTTGAGGAATCCCGTGGAGGGTTAAGCCGGGTTTTTACCGTTCCGTATCCGGTCTGGACCATGGATATCCGTGTCATCGATAATGTAACTCCGAATGTAGCCAACTTCCGGATGGCCTTATGCTATGCGGCAAACGGGACGGTAATTGACGGTGTGGAAATTATCCACCCGGGAATGACGTATAAAAAGATTCAGACCTCAAACACCCCCCTGTATCTCATCGTCAGTATGACGGACATCCAGGGGTATCGGATCGATCTCCAGACCACCCGCGAGTACTTCGAAATGTCCGAAGCTCAACAGAAGCAGGTTATGGTAAAACCATAACCGGATCCCTTGCCGGAGGATCAGACTCTCTCCACGGTAATCCGGATGCGGTCGCCGGCTTTGAGGCAATGCCCCTTGGGGATATCGATGTTAAACCAGAGTGCCCCGGGGTTATCCTGCGTCGGGTCCTGCGACATCAGGCAGTCTTTTTTTTCATTAATATCTGCCACGAATTCTATCGCTGACTCGAATTCCAGAATTTTTTCCATGATGGAAAAGAGGATGATATCAGATTGCACGTGGAGTGACCATCCACGTTGTACTGTTCGAATAGCTCCACCGGATAATGGCAAGTTCCCTGCAGCTGTCGGCAAGGATAGCCATATTTGTCCCGACCTCTTTGGGTGATAATCCAAGGTCCTTTGCAATGTATTTTGACTTGAAGTAGTGTTTTCCCTTGGTTATACCGGAGTTGAGGTACTGGACAATCTTGTGCTGGGTGTCGTTATAGGTCTCACGTAATCGTTTCGTTGCTGACATAGTGTGCCTCAGCGCTTAAAAACTCATATAGATCAACTGCTATATATATATAACGGAAATTGGGGTCAAAATTACGGTCTTTTTTCTTTGTCTTGGCCGAAATTTCGACCAGAAAGCATATATCGGGGATTTCCCGCTCTGTATTTGCCGGCTCGTTTACCGGGATATTCGGGGCGGGGATCCGGGTAAAAATCAGGGGTATTTTTTAAAAATGCCTCCAATCAGAGGGATCTCTGGATGTCAGCGTCGGCGATTTTCTGTATCAGTGCTTCGAGAACCACATCGCGCATACCTTCAACAAATTTTATGCTGCCGACAACAAGGTGCCCGCCACCGCTGATCCCGCCGCCCGGGATCTCGTTATGGAGTTCCCGTACCATCCGCGGGATGTTCATGAGAACCCCCCGTGATCTGAGGACTGCGAAGTCCGGGCCAAATCCGATCGTGACAACCGGTTTTCCGGTGTTCTGCCTGCAGAGACGGTCATGCACTTCGCCGGAGGTTTTTCCCGGGGGGGGGAAAGTGAATTTATGGGCATGGATCTCCACATCGATGAGGAACAGGTGTGCCTCGTTTTTCAGCACCCGTGGTACAACGTGGGGCATGCAGGCACTCATCTGGTCTTCGATCATGGTGTTTGCGCCGTCAACAAGGAGGCTGATGAGTTTTTTGTGACGTTCGGTATTGCCGTTGATGTTCAGGATGTCCTTGACGATCTCCCTTCCGTCGTTAAACCTGAGCCAGAACTGTTCGTAATCAAGGGCAAGGGCGATATCCTTGCATTCTTCTTCGGTGTACTGGTCCCTGATGAGGTCCAGGAAGAGCCTGCGCTCCGGAGCTTCGCTCCGGTCTCCGACACCGGCAACGGCGGGGAGATGGCGGATGAGCGGCTCAACCTTCGGGTTGATGAGGCGTGCGACCTCCGTTCCCAGCATACCGGCGGTTATGCCGAAATCTCCTCCGACATGATAAGGATTCACATGGGCCTGGAGGTACTTGTCGATGGTGCCATCCGGGTGGTGGTGGTCGATAACCACGAACGGGATGTCGTATACACTGGCAATCTTGTAGGCAGGTTCATCCTCTTCCGTTGAACCGTTGTCGGTGAGGAGAACGAGCGGCATCTTTTGCCCGTAGCGGACATGGTCCTTGGTTGAGAAATCCAGATCCCGGGTGATGTCCTCGATCTCGTAGAACGGTGCCTTCGAGGGCGCACGCTTGAACAGGAAATAATCCGCATCGAAGTCCCCGCCGCTCTCGCGGATAAGCCCGACGACTGCCTGCTCAATGGCAACGGCAGAACAGATTCCATCGGCGTCCGCGTGGTGGCGCAGGATGATGGGCTGGGAGGTGAACACAGCCCTCCGGATGATCTTTGCGACCTTCCGCATCTCAGGCCGGAGCCGTTCAAGCACGTCGCTTTTCACCAGAAGGGGAATTTCCTTCGGTTCCGATCGGATATCCAGCGCCTGCTCGATCCGATCCCGTACCGCAGCCGCAAGATCTTCTGAGAGGATCGTGAGCATGTCCGCTTCGATCTGGAGCTGATTGTTCCGCATCATCACCTCGCCGATTATCTTGACGATGTCCCCCAGTTCGGCATCCGGGTATGCCCGTACTCCCGCCTCGACGAATGCGGCCACGTTCTGGGTACCCGTCTCATCGACAATCGTGAAGATAGTCGGCCCGCTGGTCTGTTTGATCTGGGCGATCTCCCCTTCGATGGCAACTGTCCTGCCGACTTTTCCGGAAAGGTCTGCGATCCTGACCGTGGTCGATTTCCGTTCAACGTTCTGGACCTGGTAGACCTGAATGGTTACTTCCTCGAGATCGATATTGCCATTGGGACGGATCTGCCGGACCCTGACCAGGATGGAATCCTTCTCCTTGTGGTCGCCTTTCATGTTGCTCTTGTGCACAAGGCCCTTGATCCGGTCATTCAACTGGACGAACATGCCAAAATTGGCAAAACCCTGGACCCTGCCCTGGTAAATATTTCCCTCAACAACATCGGCAAGGTCACATCCCGTTCCCAGCCGGTAGACAAGAACATCGTTTCCGTCATTATTCTGCATCGTCTTCACTCCACACACAAGCGTCCGTGCATATTGTTGCGATATGGTATTGGTATCGTCAACCCTACGCGGTATTGATACTGTGCTGTATGATCATGAATGGGCGCCCGCAGGTAAAAGATACTTCTTATAAATACAACGGGAATCCATGCCGGTCCGTTCAGTCCCTGAACGGGATCTCGATCATATCCCGGTCGTCAGGAGCCAGGACCGGGCCGGCAAATGCGGTTTTTGCATCACTGATGTGAGCCTTGGCATCAGGGTACCGGGAACTGGTGTGGACAAGGACGAGTGTCCGGGCATTGAGGGCGGTTGCGGCCTCGCCAGCCTGCCGTGCAGTTGCATGGTAAAACTCCGCACCCCGTTCTGCTTCTGACTCGTCGTATGTGGCATCGTGGATGAGAAGATCTGCATCGCGGGCAATATCTGCGATGCGATCGTGGATCGTCCGGGTGTCGCCGGTATAAACAATCTTTCGACCGGGCCTCGCGGATCCCATTACCTGTTCCGGCCGGATTTCTCTGCACGAGTCCCCGTTGCCCATGCGTACCGTCTCTCCCCGCTGGAGTCTGCCAAACAGCGGACCCGGCGGAACACCAAGGGCAATTGCCTCTTCGCGGTTGAAGCGTCCCGGGCGGGGATCCTCTTCGAGGACATACCCAAGGGCGGGCATACCGTGGCTGACGGCAAATGCTGTAACCGTGTATCCGTCGAACCGTACCCATGAACCGTTGGCCAGTTCCACGGATTCCAGGGGGAACTTGAGGTTGAACCGTGCCACGGTTTTCAGGATACCGGTAAATTCATGGATCCAGTCAGGGCCATAGATGGTCAGGGGTTCGGTCCTCCCGTTGAAGGACATGGTCTGGACAAGGCCGAATATCCCGAGGAAATGATCCGCATGCCAGTGGGTGACAAAGATCGCATTGACGGTGAATCCGCACCGGGCACGCATCATCTGCTGCTGCGCCCCCTCCCCGCAATCAAAGAGCAGGGTGTCCGAACCGTGCCGGATCATGATGCAGGGCGGGTTGCGCTGAGGGGTTGGTAACGCCCCGGCCGTCCCGAGGAAATATACCTGAAGCGTCTCACCGCTCACGGAAAATTCCTCCCGTGATTTTCCGGCAGCGGTTCACAGGGTCCGGGACTCATATGAAATACCTCCGGATCATCCCGCGGCTGACCTTTGCCTCATCCAGAGACCGGCCTTCGACAACAATGACTCCCGAATACTGTGCAGCGATCTGTCGTCCAATCTTTTCCCAGTTGATGGTTCCGGCTCCCAGCTGCAGGTGCTCATCGGATACTCCGTGGTTATCGTGGATATGGATATGGTTCGCACGCCCCACGAACGGGAGGAACCGGTCGACGATTCCGAGCGTGTTGGCGTGGCCGAAATCGAAGGTCATGCCGATACCGTCGATTCCCTCCGTCATCCCGATCAGTTCCTCCGGCTGCCGGCAGAGGAACTCCTTAAGGCTGATCATGTTCTCGAGGCAGGCCAGGACAGAGTGCTCCGTTGCGGTCTTCCCTATCTGGCGGAGGGCCTCCTTCTGGAGATCCCAGACCTTCTGGGGCATCATCTTGCCGATGGGAGAGATGTATCCGGGGTGGAACGTGACACGGTCGGTGATCCGTGAAGCGTGCTCGATGCAGGTGCTGATCTGCCGGATCGATTCCCTCCAGATCGGATCGTTGAGGGTTGCCAGGTTCAGGTCACCATACGGTGCATGAACGGTCACTCCGAGATTCGTGCTTGCGATGACCTCCTCGATCCTCGCAAAACAGACCGGATTGTCGAGCCGGTAGTTGCCGTCACCGACTATCTCCCATCCTTCGTAGCCGGCGTCCTCAATCCCGTACACCCATGTGATATCGTCCCATACCTTTGACGACGATGAGAAATAGGGCTTCAGGGTCATGGATCCCTTCCTATTTCTTCGAGGAGATTGCGGACAGCCCGGGTGTATTCCCCGAGAGTTCCCTCGTTCCCGATATGCCGGTCTGCACTGTCCAGCGCCTTCAGCAGGCCCCACGTCTGTTCGCGTTCGTCACGGTTCCTGAGCGCTTCAGCTGAAGTGAAATCGTCAGACCTTGCGCGGGCCGCGATCCGGGCCAGCCGGGTGTCGAACGATGAGTCGATACTGATCAGGATGAATCCGGGGAAATGGCGCCGGAAGAGCGACACTTCCGCGTCACCGCGGATACCATCGACCAGCACGAGCGGCGCGGACTGTTTCCGTATCTCGGGGATGCACAGTTGGGCGATTGCGTCCATACCCCTCTCTGCACGAAGACGGTTTGCCGTGGCACCGAAGTTCGTATCATTCGGCTCGAGCCCCAGCCGCTGTACCTCTCTCCGGATCATGTCTCCCATGACGATAACCGGAATACCCGTTGCTGCAGCGATGTTCGAAAACTCACCCTTACCGCTTGCGGGTAGCCCGACAACCCCGATCACTTTCATAACAGGAACCTCCGGTTGTACAGGATCTCGCCGGCCTGGCGTGTGCGTATCCGCACGTCCCGCTTCAGTGTCTCGGCTATGTTCCGGATGTCTTCAAGTGTCATGGGAGTGTACTGCTGTATCAGGTTCTGTTTTCTGGAAATATATTCAGTCATATTGACAACATCACCTGTAACCATGGGGATTTTGTATTCCCCCTGCTGGAGGACCAGCGGGATATCGGGGTTCTCGTCCGAGATCTTCCTGATGTATGGTTCATTTTCCCGGAACACCGTAATGACAATCTCAAATTCAGCCAGCCGGCCTTCAGCGGTTGCCTGTTTGCACAGAGCAATGGACTTTCTGATATTCTTCTCATATTTCCCGCGGAGAAGGGCGCATTCCGGTTCCCAGACGCCAGGCTCTTCCCACCGTGTCTTGTAGTCGATGGCGATCTTATCGGCAAGCCGTTCGCGGATCAGGACGTCGAGCGTGTCGGAAAAGAGGCCGCTGGTCTGGATACCGACGAGGAGTCCCATCTCCTTCGCGTTCCGTGCCAGGGTAACAAGGGCATTTTTCTGGGCTGCCGGTTCTCCCCCGGAGAACATGACACCGCTGATGAAGGGTGCCGATGTGCGGATCATATCCGTTATCTCCCCGGTATCGCGGAAATCCTCCCCGGACTGGATTGCCTCGTTCTGGCAGTAGGAGCACCTGAGCGGGCAGCCGCGGAGGAACACCGTACAGACCGACTTTCCGCGCCAGTCAACGGTTGAGAGCGAAACGAATCCGCCGAAATTTACTCTGATAGAGAATCACCGTGCCGGAATATTTTAGTACCGACATTATATGAGTGTATTGAGCCGCTGGCCATGGTGCACCGGAAGCCGGGCCCGGACCTGGAGTTACTGACCGAAAAATGGTGGTATACATGGACTGGTATTAAAATTTGAAGTGCCGGTTGACAATTTTCAGCGCGCAGTAATCTCCGCACATTGTGCAGGCATCGGTGTCTGCAGGCATCCGCTCGTTGCGGATAGCCTGTGCCCGGGCCGGATTCATCGCAACCGCGAACTGGCGGGCCCAGTCGAGGTCACGGCGGGCATGGCCCATTTCAAGGTCGAGGTCACGGGTTTTCCTGAGCTTGATCATATCTCCGACATGTGCTGCGATGCGGGAGCTGATGACCCCCTCATACACTTCCTCGGGTGTCGGGAGGGCGAGGTGCTCTGCCGGTGTGACATAACAGATGAAGTCCGCACCGCAGGACGATGATATTGCAGCACCGATGGCAGCAACACGGTCGTCATACCCCGGTGCAATATCAGTGACAAGCGGGCCGAGCATATAGAACGGCTTGTTGTTGGTAACGCGCTTCATCACGGTAACATTGGCAGCAATCTCATCAACGGGGACATGGCCGGGCCCCTCAACAATGACCTGGACGTTCTCCTTGTGTGCCTTGTCGGCAAGTTCAGCGTTGATGAGGAGCTCCTGGAGCTGTGCCCGGTCGGTTGCATCGTGAACGGCTCCTGCGCGCATCCCGTTACCCATGGAAAGCGTTACCTCATGCTCCTTCATGATTTCGAGAAGGTAATCAAACTCGGAGTAGAGCGGGTTTTCTTTCTCGTTGTGGAGCATCCATGCCGTCATGAACGCGCCGCCCCTGGAGACAAGCCCCCCGTGACGCCCCTGGTTTCTCAGCCGCTTGACGGTCTCCCAGTTGATACCGGTGTGGATGGCCATAAAGTTGGAGCCGAGTTTCGCCTGTTCTGCAGTGATACGGAACAGGTCGTCCTCGTTCATATGGACAACTGCGCCGTCTTTCCGGGCTGCCTCGATGAATGCCTGGTACAGGGGAACGCAGCCTACCGACAGGGTTGTGTTGGCAATGACCTGCTTCCGGATTTCGACAAAGTCCCCGCCGGTCGAGAGTTCCATCAGGGTATCGGCACCGGCCAGTTCGGCCTGCCGGGCCTTCTCAACCTCTTCAGGGATATTTACGATATCGGATGATGTCCCGATGGAAGCGTTCACCTTGGTGCGGAGTCCTTCACCGATACCGCAGATCCTGACTTTCCGGTAGGGGGAGATCGGGATGGCGATATGTCCTCCGGCGACACCGCGACGGACAAAGTCCTCGGAGACTCCATCATGGGCTGCAACAGTCTTCATCTCTTCGGTAACGATGCCGCGCTTGGCATCAGCAACAATACTCATACCATACCCGTTGCGGCAAAGACAAGATAAAGGCTTGTTTTTCCGATTCTGGAATAAAATAAGGTTGTTTTCCGGACAAGTAAAGTTGATTTGGGGTAACGCATTTTTTTTTGTGTTCCTCCGGTGACATGAATTTCCTGCAAATCCGATATAAACCCCCGGAACTTCCGAGAGATCTGCTTCGGTTTTTCATGAGCTATATTTATATACAATGGAACGCTAACTTATGGTAAACCTTGAAGGATTCCGAGGTGTTTTACGATGACAGAACAGGACTTTTACGAAGTAACGGTCAAGGAGGCTGCCCACGACGACGCCGGCCGCGGGATTGCACGGGTGAGCATCGAAGTAATGAAGAAGCTCGGGCTGGTCTCCGGCGACGTGATTGAGATCCAGGGCAAGAGGAAAGCTGCGGCGATCGTCTGGCCCGGCTTTGCGCAGGATACCGGCTCAGCCATCCTTCGTATCGACGGTAACATCCGCGGTAACGCGGGGACCGGCATTGATGAGAAGGTCAAGATACGCAAGTCCGAGGCGGAATATGCCCGGCGTATTGTCATCCAGCCAACGCAGCCGATCCGGCTTGTCGGGGGCGAGCAGTACCTTGCGAGGGTCCTGCGCGGACGGCCGGTGATCGAAGGGCAGGCCGTCCGCGTTGATGTGATAGGCAATTCGATCACCCTGGTCATTGCAAAGGTCGTACCCAAGGGCGTTGCTATCGTCACGGACGACACCGAGATCGAGCTCAAAGAGGAGCCTTACAAACCTGAAGAAGGGAAAGCGGAGGTCTCCGATGTCCACTACGAGGATATCGGCGGCCTCGGCCGCGAGCTCCAGCTGGTCCGCGAGATGATCGAGCTGCCGCTGCGCCATCCCGAGATCTTCGAGCGTCTCGGCATCCAGCCCCCAAAGGGTGTCCTGCTGTACGGTCCTCCCGGTACCGGCAAGACCCTGATTGCAAAAGCGGTGGCCAACGAGGTCGATGCCCACTTCATCACGCTCTCCGGCCCTGAGATCATGAGCAAGTATTACGGCGAGAGCGAGAAGGGGCTCCGCGAGAAATTCGAGGAGGCCGAACAGAACGCCCCGGCAATTATCTTCATCGATGAGATCGATGCGATCGCCCCCAAGCGCGAGGAGACCAAGGGCGAGGTCGAGCGGCGCGTGGTAGCCCAGCTCCTGGCCCTCATGGACGGTCTCAAGGGCCGCGGGCAGGTTATTGTAATCGCCGCAACAAACCTGCCGGATTCCATCGACCCGGCGCTTCGCCGGGGCGGCCGTTTCGACCGTGAGATTGAGATCGGTATCCCGGATAAGAAGGGACGACTCGAGATCTTCCAGGTTCACACCCGCGGAGTACCCCTTGCTGATGATGTAAAGATCGAGGAGTTTGCGAACTCGACCCACGGATTCGTTGGCGCCGACATCTCGCTCCTGGTCAAGGAAGCCGCGATGCATGCGCTCCGGAAAGTGATCCCGCAGATCAAGATCGATGAGGAGATCCCCAACGAGGTACTCGACGCCCTCCGGGTGACCAACGAGGACTTTGCCGAGGCCCGCAAGAACGTGGAACCGTCCGCGATGCGCGAGGTACTTGTCGAGGTGCCTGATATCACCTGGAAGCAGGTGGGTGGCCTCGAGGATACCAAGCAGGAACTCAGGGAGGCAGTCGAGTGGCCGATCAAGTATCCGGATGTCTTCGAGCGGCTCCAGACCAAGGCCCCGAAAGGGATCCTCCTCTTCGGTCCCCCGGGCACTGGAAAGACCCTGCTTGCAAAGGCAGTTGCAAACGAGAGTGAATGCAACTTCATCGCTGTCAAGGGCCCCGAGCTTCTCTCGAAATGGGTGGGGGAGTCGGAAAAGGGAGTCCGCGAGATATTCCGCAAGGCGCGCCAGGCATCCCCGTCGATCATCTTTTTCGACGAGGTCGATGCGCTGGTACCTAAAAGGGGTTCCTATGCGGGCTCTTCCCATGTAACGGAGAGCGTTGTATCGCAGATCCTGACAGAACTTGACGGTATGGAGGAGCTTAAGAACGTCACGATCCTTGCAGCGACCAACCGGCCGGATATGCTGGACGATGCCCTGCTCCGTCCCGGCCGGCTCGAGCGGCATATCTATGTCCCCGCTCCCGATGAAGAGAGCCGCAAGAAGATCTTCGATGTCTATCTCGGCGGCGACACCCAGGAAATCCTTGCCAAGGATATCGATGTCAACGTGCTCATGAAGAAGACCGAGGGCTACGTAGGTGCCGACATCGAGGCACTCGTCCGCGAGGCCAAGATGGCGGCCATGCGGGACTTCATCGTCCAGATGGGTGACCGGCCCGAGCAGGAACGGAAGGATGCCATCAAGAATGTGATGCTGACTAAGGCTCACTTTGACGAAGCTCTCAAAAAGGTCAGGGGATCTCTGGATAACGATGCGATTGAAAAATCCGAGCGGCAGTCCTGGGAGATGTTGTACAACCAGGAGCAGCGGGAGATCCTGAACAAGGCAGCTGTGCTGGTGAGCAGTGCCGGGATGGGGCGGAAGAAGCCGGATGAAAAGGCTGTCCGCGAACTCCGCAGACTGACCTTTGCCCGGAAGAAGGATTTCGCTGCCATCAGCAGATTGTCTGAAATGCTGGAGAAAAAAACGGAAAAGGACTGATGAAGTGACGAATGGAGGTGAAGAAAATGATGAACGATTCCATGGACATATTCGATGAGATGGACGAGATGTTCGCCGGTCTCTTCTTCGGTACCGGACGGGGGATGCATGACGATCCATTCTTCCATGAAGGCCGCCGGATCGAGATCCGGGGGAGCGATGAGGATGCTGAACCGGATGGTACCGGACAGGCAGGGCAGGCCGCATTTAAGCCTTCGGCGGATGTCCAGCAGATCGGTGATGAAGTGAAGGTTGTTGCCGATCTCCCTGGTATCACCGGGGACTCGCTCCGGCTTGGCGTACGGAACGGCAAGCTGATCATCGATGCGGGTGACGCGGATTATCATTACCATACAACTGCGATCCTGCCTCCGGTTGATGTGGCATCAATGAAGTACACCCTGAAAAATGGTGTACTGGATGTGACGTTCACGGGCACTCACGGTCAGAAGAAACAGGACTGACCCAAAAAGTCGTCCACTCTTTTTTTTAAGCACAAAGAGCCGCAGGTTGCTTTCCCGCTGACTGCGGGAAGCCGGATAAGAATCCTGATAAACAACGGCATCAAACGACTACTCACCTCCGGAATTCCGGAACGGTTACTTCCTGTGTATGGATGACGTTGGGGGAAAGACATGAGACTTGCGGATTTTCTTGCGAATGAGGGAACAGAGAAGAACCTTGCTGAATTGATCCTCTTTCTGGGAAAACAGTCCCTTGTCGTGAAGAAGGGATTCCTCACGATGACCGGCGCGGGACCGGAAGGGGAGAAGACCCGGAACGTGTACGGGGAGGAGCAGATGCCGCTCGATAAATATGCCGACGGTGTTTTTATCGACGCCCTCCGGCAGTCGCAGCTGGCCCGGTATATCGCAACTGAGGAGCAGGAGCAGATCATTGAGATCCCCGGGGCGAAGAATGACTTCGGTATCGTCATGGATCCGCTGGACGGCTCCTCTTTGATCGATGTGAACCTCTGTATTGGCACCATCATCGGCATTTGCCCGGGCAATGTTCTTGACAAGGGATCCCGTTTCCTGGCAGCGCTCTATATCCTCTATGGTCCTCTCACTACCCTGACCTATACCACCGGTAAGGGCGTCCATGAATTCATGCTCGACGAGAACGGCGAATTCGTCCTGCGGCACCGCGACCTGCGGATTCCCGACGGACAGATTTATGCCCCGGGCGCTCTCCGCAAAGACTGGATCCCGGCCCATGCCCGATGGATCGAACATCTCGAGAAGTCCGGCTACAAGCTCCGCTTCAGCGGCAGTTTCGTCGCCGATGTTCACCAGATCCTGCACAAGGGCGGTGTCTTCACGTACCCGGGAATCAAAGGCAAGGAGAAGGGGAAACTCCGCCTGCTGTATGAAGCAAATCCCATGGGCAGGATCATCACTGAGGCCGGCGGGGCAGTCAGCAACGGGAAGGAGGACCTCCTCGGCATTCAGCCGGCATTGATCAGCCAGGTCACACCCGTTTATATCGGCGGGAAAGGCGAGATCGCCCTGATTGAAAAATTTATGCGTGAAGGGTGAGTACACACTGAAAGAGGAATGATGACGGAATGACAGCGAAGACCTATGGGCCGATTTCCGGCTCAGCCATCCTGAGAGGGATCGCCGGCCACAAAGCAATCGTCATGGCGGCCAATGTCCGTATCGCGACCGTGGCGCAGGGCATCTTTCAGGCAGCAAAGGATACGGACTCTGTGGTATTCATGGAACTTGCCCGGTCCGAAAGCGACCTGAAAGGCGGATACACCGGCATGACCCCGGCAATATTTGCAGAAAAGATGCAGGAAGCGGCCGCGAAGGTTAAATTCGGGACATGGGCCCTTCATGCTGACCATATCACGATCAAGAAAGGCGATACTGCAGAGATCGAGGGCACAAAACAACTTATCGATGCGCAGGTCGATGCCGGCTACACCTCGTTTGCCATCGACGCCTCTCACCTCTTTAACTTTGAGGGAAAGAATGTCCGCGAGGAGCTTGCCGAAAACATCCGGGTTACCACGGAGCTCGCCCGCCATATCAGGTCACGGATGAAAGACCGGGAGTTCGGGCTCGAGGTTGAAGTCGGTGAGATCGGTCGTAAAGACACCGGCGGGCTTGTGCTGACAAAACCCGCAGAAGCTGTGGAGTTCATCAAAGCGCTGAACGAGAACGGCGTATTTCCCGATGTTCTTGCGATCGCGAACGGCAGCACCCATGGCCATACCTACGATGCAAACGGGAACGTGGTTGCCCAGCTTTCAATCGATATCCCCCAGACGAAAGCAATTGCACAGGCCCTCCGCGACAACCATCTCAGTGTCGGTATCGCCCAGCATGGCATCACCGGCACACCCCGCGAGCTGATCAACCTTCATTTCCCCAAGGGCGACATCATCAAGGGCAATGTCGGCACCTTCTGGCAGGATGTTGTTTTCGATATCCTGAAGGTCTACGAGCCGTCCCTGTATACGAGCATCCAGGACTGGACACTTGAAAAGTACCGGCCCCTGAACCCCGGCAAGAAGGACAACCAGGTTTTCGATGGCAACTGCAAGATGGCGATTAAGGAATTTTACCAGGAGCTTTATTCTGTTAGCGATGAGACGAACCAGGCCATCCGTGCACGGGCATACGCAGAGAGTCTCGTCTTTTTCCGTGCCTTTTCCGCCTATGGCACCGCGTCCTGTGTAAAAACCGGCGCAAAGAAAAAAACACCGTAATCTTTTTTTATCCCCGGCGTATCTCTAACTGTGAGACTGTATGCCCAAGACCACCATTTCAGTTATCAAGGCGGATGTGGGCAGTTATCCCGGACACTGCCGCACCCACCCGAAGATCCTTGAGAAGGCGTCCAGGCTTCTCAAGGACGAAGAGGGAAAGCTCCTGATTGATTCGCTCGTTACACACTGTGGTGACGACCTCGAGCTGATCATGACCCATATCCATGGCGTTGACAACGAGAAGGTTCACAAGCTTGCCTGGAATGTCTTCATGGAGTGCACAAAGATTGCAAAAGATCTCAAATTGTATGGTGCCGGCCAGGACATGCTCTCGTCTGCATTCTCAGGAAATGTACGGGGATTGGGCCCCGGTGTGGCCGAGATGGAGTTTGAGGAACGGGGATCCGACCCGGTGCTGGTCTTTATGGCGGACAAGACCGAGCCGGGGGCATGGAACTTTTTCCTGTACAAGATCTTTGCCGATCCGTTCAACACAGCCGGCCTCGTGATCGATCCTGCAATGCACAAGGGATTCACGTTCGAAGTGCACGATCTCTTCAAGAAGCGGAAGATCCTCTTCAGGTGCCCGGATGAGATCTATGACATGCTTGCCTACATCGGCGCACCATCCCGTTACGTGATCAAACATGTCTTCCGGAACGATGGCGAGATAGCGGCTGCGACCAGTACCCAGAGGTTGAGTCTGATCGCAGGAAAATATGTGGGTAAAGACGACCCGGTCATGATCGTCCGGTCTCAAAGCGGCCTTCCAGCGGTAGGCGAAGTGATCGATCCGTTCTGCATCCCGGTTCTGGTAGCTGGCTGGATGCGGGGATCCCACCACGGACCGCTGATGCCGGTTGGTCTTTGCGATGCGAACTGTACGCGGTTCGACGGTCCGCCCCGGGTTATCTGCTTCGGGTTCCAGATCTGTAACGGGAAACTGGTCGGTCCTGTCGATATGTTTGATGATCCGGCGTTCGATCGCGTCAGGAACCGGTGCAATGAGCTTGCCGATACGATCCGGGCACAGGGGCCATTCGAGCCCCACCGCCTCTCGCTTGAGGAGATGGAATATACCACGCTCCCGACGGTGGAAAAGGCGCTTGCCGGCCGGTGGGAGGATCTGCCGAAGGAATAAAATCCCGGGGTGTCAGGACCGCTGCAGGGTCGAAGAATGCTGCGCAATCTTCTTCTCATTCGGGCCTGAAAGCCCTCATGACGCCGAAGAATGCTGCGCAATCTTCTTCTCATTCGGGCCTGAAAGCCCTCATGACGCCG
>Ga0302253_1001006_pt1 | contig 19055 bp, 21 predicted proteins | sample AAG_RA_Trp_MG_FD_193537 | JGI IMG/M metagenome (GOLD analysis project Ga0302253, IMG submission 193537) | Enriched activated sludge microbial communities from anaerobic digester in WTTP, New Holstein, Wisconsin, United States - AAG_RA_Trp | ecosystem: Engineered > Bioreactor > Anaerobic >...
CAAGATCTTCGGAAGGGCGTAAGCCTTAAGGCCTAGCCTTAAGGTCTGCCGCTTTCGGGAAGAGACCTTGAAGAATCTGCGGCTTTTTATCATTCTTGTCATTTTGTTCATCGTCTTTCTGCCGGGGTTTGCCAAGTTGCAGGAGTTGAAGGCCAAGCTGGCGGAAACCGAAGAGAAGATCAGAAAGGCGCAGCGCCAGAACGTGATCCTGGAGCAGAGGATCGCCCAGCTGCAGAACAATACGGCGTATCTGGAGATGGTGGCGCGGGACAAGATGGGGATCGTCAAGAAGGGCGAGACGGTGCTCAAGATCGTGCACGAAGATGAGGCCGGCATGGTGAATCAGACGAACGCCTCAAAAGAATAGTTGCGTTTTATTGTTCTTTCTGTACAATGAATGATCGCGGGGTGGAGCAGCCTGGTAGCTCGCAAGGCTCGATGGACACAAAGCTCAAAGCGGATATCGCGGAATCAGCAGTCACGACCGAACTTCTGAAAAGAGGCTTTCGTGTATTGCGTCCGACAGGGGATCGACTGCCGTATGATTTGGCTGTTGATCGCGCTGGAACGCTGGTCCGTATCCAGGTGAAGAGTGCTTGGTTTAACAAAACAGACGCATGTTATGTTGTTGATGCTCGTCGGACCAAGACGAATCGCCGAAAGATGCAGCGGCAGTGGTACAGCGACCGGGATTTTGATTTCGCTATTATCTACCTTGACGATGTAGACGTATTCTACGTTTTGCCCGTACGTTTTTTCTCTTTATGGCAGCACCATAACGTTTGTCGAAGCGGAGAAAAGGCAGCGTAGGCCGATATCGGCAAGATACAGAGAGCGATGGGATTTGTTGTCCAATGGGTCCCTCAATCGGTAACGGTTGATGGAAAACCTGTCAAATTCGGTGAAACCCTCGGCGCAAGCCAGGGCAATACCGAGCCAAGCCCCCACTGATTCGTTTTGCGTTCGCAAAAGCGAATCAAAACGGTGAGGGAAGGTGTAGAGACTAGTTGGCAGGGATCCTCTTTTTAGGAGGATTAAGGGATAGTCCGGACTACAAAGCCGGAATAGTACCGGTGGCAGCGAAAGCTGTAGGAGTAAAGCATAACCTTGAGGCCGTCCGTTCAAATCGGACCCCCGCAACCAAATTTAAAGACCACCCAGCAATGGGTGGTCTTTAAATTTGTCCTGAGGCGTTTTTTGCCGAAGGACATTCCTTAATAATGTCCGTTCCCCCGAACCGGGCCAAGCGCTTCACTGAGTACGTTTCGCGGCCGGTTCGGGACTGCGTTGGATGCGCCATGGCTTCGCCAAGGCGCACAGCATGGTGCTTGAAATCGGACCCCCGCAACCACAAAAGGACCGCCTCTTTCAAGGCGCTCCTTTTTTTTGAAACTGTCCTTTGGTATTCCGTATCAAAGTGGTATAATAATTTCAAACGCAGAACATAAAGATTAGCAAATCTAAAGCCGAAAAGGGCAGGTCTACTAACCTTTACGGCTTTTTTTATTTGCGGAACGTTATCCCCTCCGCGCGCCATCAATGTGCATATCGCAAAAGAATAAACAGGCCCTAGCATGAAGATAGTCCTCATAGAGCCAGGTTCAACGATCGCGAATGTCTATAGCAAGATTCCCATGCCGTTATTGGGTCCGGTGTATTTGGGGACTATCCTAAAGAATCAGGGGCATGAGGTCGAGATCTACAAGGAAGACATTTATACCCCTGACTATGCCAACATCAAGGCCGATATCATCGGAATCTCTATTTTGACCGCCACCGCTAACCGCGGATATAAGATTGCCAGGAAATTCCCTAAAGAGAAAGTCGTGATAGGCGGGGTGCACGCAAGTCTTGTGCCTGAGGAAGCCATGAGGTTTGCCCGGCAGGTGGTCGTCGGTGAGGCCGAGGGAGTCATCGGAGATATCGTCAACGGTAAGATTCGGGATGAAGTCGTATACGGCAAACCAGTCGAAGATTTAGATCTATTGCCTTACCCGGATTTTTCTTTGATTAAAGGTTACCGTTTGCCCGCCTTTATTACCCCTGTCTTGACATCGCGCGGTTGTCCTTTTGATTGCAGCTTCTGTTCCGTGACTAAGATGTTTGGAAGGACGTATCGTTTCCGCAGCGCCGAAAATATTAAAAAAGAACTGTTGGCGGTACATTCTAAAAATATTTTTTTCTGCGATGACAACTTTACCGCAAACCCAAAGCGTACGCGTCAGCTGCTGGAGTTTCTTGTCCGGATGAAGAAACGCCATTGGACCTGTCAGGTGCGCTGTGATGCTGCAAAAGACGAGGGTTTGCTTACGCTCATGGCCCGCGCCGGATGTAGTACCGCATGCATAGGTTTTGAGTCCGTTAATCATAAAACCCTCGAGGCCTATGATAAGAGACAGACGATTGAAGAGATCGTCCATGCCATAGGGTCTTTCCACAAAAAAAAGATTAAAATTCACGGGATGTTTGTTTTGGGCGGCGATGACGATGACAAGAAAACAGTGTGGGACACGCTGCGCTTCGCGATCAGGCACAGGATCGATACCATCCAAATGATGATTCTGACGCCTTTGCCCGGGACAAAGGTATACGAGGAGCTTGAGAAGCAGAAGCGTATTTTTAGCAGAGATTGGTCGCTCTACGACGGGCAGCATATTGTTTTCACCCCCAAATTATTGTCTGCCCGCGAGCTTCAGATAAGCGTGATCAAGGCTTATGCCAGGTTTTATTCCGTTTATAATACTCTTGTTCTGTTTGTCAGATTGCATTTCAGGAATGCATTCCTTCGCCTTATGGGCCATAAGATTGTCAAAGACTGGGCGCGGCATAACCGTAGTATGCGTTGGCTGGCGCAAGAGGGCAGTTTAAGCTGATGAAAAAAATAATGACTTCGCATAAGGGCAGGAGATGCAAGTTTCCTTGTTGCAAAAATATCTTAAGTATTTATAATCACGAAGCCTATTGCCATATTCATCTTAAGTTGGTCGACAAGGAGGCGTCTAGGCGGAAAGCTTCTAAGCAAGGAGAGTATCGTGAGCAGAGATAATTATTCGTATAAGAAGTATCAGAGAGAATTGGCCAGGAAAAAGAAGGCAGAGGAAAAGAAACAGAGAAAACTGGAGAAAAAAGCGGCAGAGGGTACGCCTGAGATCGATCAGGTCCCTTTAAGCTCGGATCTTCGGAGTGAACCATAGGAGGGAATAATGGGGTATCAAGATGGTGGATTCAGCCGTCCGCGGGAGATGCACAAGGCGATTTGCTCAGATTGCAAGAAAGAGTGCGAAGTCCCTTTTAAGCCAAGAGATGGTCGGCCAATATACTGCAAAGATTGTTATTCAAAGCATAAGAACGAGGGACGTTAACTCCCGAAGGGGCGAAATGTCCTTTTCCTGAGAGCGGATGCATCTCCGCTTATTGCAGCACAAGAGCCGGAGATAATTCACCTTAAAAATAACGGGCAAATCGGACATGGCCCGACTCTGCCCACCCTTGTCCTGAGCAAGCGAAGCGCGACGAAGGACGCTCCTTAAGAAGACCGCCTTGAAAGAGGCGGTCTTCTTTTTGAGACCGTCCTTTTGCGTGCATGCTGCCGTTTCCCAAAATCCATTGACATGGAAGGGTTTCAGGGTAAAATGATTATGAACATTTGTTCATAACTGGAGGGGTGTCATGAGGCCGAAAAAGACAAGATGGGTCAAGTGCTTGCCGGGGGAGAGGTGTTTTCGCCCGAAAGGCAGACCGCCGCGCAGGCTTGATGGCGTCATTTTAAGCATTGATGAGTTTGAGGCCATGCGGCTTTCGTGTTTGGAAGGGCTGAAACAGAAGGATGCTGCCAAGCTGATGAAGATATCGCGTCCCACCTTTTCAAGGATCGCCGCCTCCGCATGCAAGAAGGTGACGGACGCCTTAGTCAATATAAAGGCGATCAGGATACAGGGCGGATGCTGCAGCGTGATTATGCAAAAGGGAAAGAGATCATGTTGAAACCTTTTATTGATTGGATCGTCTATGATTTGGCCAAGATGCAAAGAGGGAATCTTCTTTCAGAAGTGGTCAACTTTTTTTTGTATGACACGATTAAGATTTTTTTGTTGCTTACAGTTATTATTTTTATCGTTTCTTTTATCCGCACTTTCTTTTCACCGGAGAAGACAAGGGCTGTTTTAAGCCGTAAACATAAATATACGGGAAATATCTTGGCGGCGTTCTTAGGTATAGTCACGCCGTTTTGTTCTTGCAGCGCAGTGCCGTTGTTTTTGGGTTTTGTTGAGGCAGGTGTTCCCCTGGGAGCGACCTTTTCATTCTTGGTTTCTTCTCCTATGATCAATGAGGTAGCTCTGGTCATGCTTTGGGGTCTTTTCGGCTGGAAGATCGCCCTTATCTATATAGGAAGCGGGCTTGCGATTGCGATTCTATCCGGCATCGTCATTGGAAAACTTAAGGTTGAAAATCTGGTTGAAAAGATCGAGCATAAAAAACAAGTTTGCTGCGCGACGGAAACAACGCAGTCATTTCAAGACAGGGTTGTATTTTCTCGGAGCTATGCCAGAGATATCCTTAAGACAATCTGGCCTTATGTGATCGGCGGTATCGCTGTGGGGGCATGGATACATGGTTATGTCCCTGCCGGTCTTCTTGCTAAATATGCTGCCAAGGATAATTGGCTGGCCGTGCCTTTTGCAACGCTTGTAGGTATCCCCCTTTATTCTAATGCCGCGGGGGTGATTCCATTGGTAAGCGCGCTTACTGAAAAAGGTGTGGCCATGGGCACGGCCCTGGCATTTATGATGGCCGTAACAGGACTTTCTTTACCGGAATTTCTGATGCTACGGCGGGTGATGAAGCTCAAGCTGCTTATTATTTTCGCTTCAGTTGTCGGTGTCGGGATCTTTATTACAGGATATTTGTTTAATTTCATATTGAAATAGGAGAAGAGGCCATGAAGATAGAGATATTGGGAGCCGGCTGCCCTAGATGCAGACAACTTGTTGCAAATGTTGAGGCGGCGGTGAAGGAATCGAATATCAGCGCAGAAACCACGAAGATAACCGATGTCACCAAGATTGCCGTATACGGCGTTATGATGACGCCTGCCCTAGCCATTGACGGCAATGTGGTTTCAATGGGAAAGGTCTTAAGTAAAGACGAGATAAAAAAGATTATTTTACAATGAGGCAAGGTGGTTAACAATTACACGTGTCAAGAAGCGGGACGTTGATATTTTCTTGTTCCGGCGACTCTGTTATTTGATGCGGCGGGAGGATTAAAATGGCCGAGAGTATTGCAAAAAAGCTATCTTTTTTAGACAGGTTTTTGACATTGTGGATATTTCTGGCCATGGCCATAGGTGTATGCTCGGGTTATTTCTTTCCGGGTATCGTCAACTTCTGGAATAAGTTCCAAGTGGGAACAACGAATATTCCCATCGCCATCGGGCTGATTCTTATGATGTATCCTCCTCTGGCCAAAGTTAAGTATGAAGAACTAGGCGATGTATTTCGTAATACGAGGGTATTATTTCTGTCGCTGGTGCAGAATTGGATTATCGGTCCGCTTTTGATGTTCGTTTTGGCGATAGTCTTCCTGCGCAGTTATCCGGAGTATATGGTTGGCCTGATCATGATCGGGCTTGCCCGCTGTATTGCCATGGTGATCGTATGGAATGAATTGGCTCGCGGAGACACCGAGTATTGCGCCGGTCTGGTTGCTTTTAACTCTATCTTTCAGGTTCTGTTCTATTCCGTGTATGCGTGGATGTTCATTACCATAATTCCGACTTGGTTCGGGCTTAAAGGGGTTGCGGTTAATGTGACGATGGCTCAGATAGCGAAGAGCGTTTTCGTATATCTTGGGATTCCTTTTACCGCAGGTATTGTGACGCGTTTTTCTCTCATCAAGCTAAAAAATAAAGACTGGTATGAAAAGAAATTCATCCCCAGGATCGGCCCTTTGACATTAATTGCGCTTTTATTCACCATCGTCGTCATGTTTTCCTTGAAGGGAGAATATATCGTCAAGATCCCCCTTGATGTGGTGCGCATAGCTATCCCGCTTCTTATATATTTCGTTGTGATGTTTTTGGTATCTTTCTATTTGGGCGTCAAAATCCATGCCGGTTACGCCAGGACATCGACGCTTGCCTTTACGGCTGCCAGCAACAATTTTGAGCTGGCCATCGCGGTGGCCGTGGCCGTCTTCGGAGTTAATTCGGGCGAGGCGTTTGCAGCTGTGATCGGGCCTCTCGTAGAGGTTCCCGTGCTCATCAGCCTTGTCAGCGTCGCCCTCGGATTCAAAAACAGGTATTTTCATGGCTAAGCAGAAAGTCTTGTTCGTCTGCGTCCACAACTCCGCCCGGTCCCAGATGGCTGAGGCCTTCCTTAAACAGATGGCGCCGGATAGATTTGAGGTTGAGAGCGCAGGCCTTGAACCCGGCAAACTGAATCCTGTTGTTGTCGAGGCCATGAAGGAGGTCGGGGTCGACATTTCGCAGAACAAGACCAAGAGTGTGTTTGATTTCTACAAGCAAGGCAAACAGTATGATTATGTGATTACGGTTTGCGATGAATCGCAGTCAGGCCGATGCCCGGTATTTCCGGGAAACGGCAGGAGACTTCATTGGGGCTTCGATGACCCGGCGGCTTTTGAGGGCGCCTACGATGAAAAGCTGGTAAAAACAAGGATGATCAGGGATCAAATTAAGCAAAAAATAATAGACTGGCTGAAATAATTCTCATCGGACACGGAGAAACGGGTCAAAGAAAAGAGTTTGCAGGGCAGGCGCCTTGGGCGGAAAAGCGGGCGATTGCTTCGTCGGGATGCCACGAGATGGGCAGCTTGCGGGATTTTCATGCCCGTCCTTAATACTTGACTATTTTTGTCGGGTATTCTATAATATCTTTGGAAGAGGCAAGAAGGAGGCCGGATCCCTTCAGGAATGTGCAGGCACGGTAGGCCAAAAGATGAAGGCAGGGCAAAGGGGGCGATTCAGATGAAAAGTCACGCCAAAAGGATGCACAGGTGCCATAAAACGAACAGGATCGCCAGGCACATGAGTCTTTTGCCCGCGGACACTCTGATGGCGGAGGCGTTCCGCAGTCCGTTTAAGACGGGTTTCTTCGAGGGGTTTAGGGAGCCGGGTTTGGAGGTGGCCGAAACGAATGACAGGGTTGTTGTGAAGGCGGAGGTCCCGGGCATGATGGCTGAGAAGGACATGAAAGTCCGCTATGAGCACGGGATGCTGGCCATCTCCGGAGAGCATTCGGTCAAAAGGGAGATGAAAAACAAAACTCCTATTATCTCGAAGAAAAATGCGGGGCCATCCAACGCAGCATCTGGCTGCCCCGGAGCGTCGAGGCAAAGACCCGCAAGACGCATTACAAAGACGGCGCTCTGACCGTCGAATTCCACAAGAAATAGGCGTCTTCCGCCTAGGGTAAAAAAGCAAGCAGAGAAGCCAGGAGGCAAACTTCCTGGCTTTTTATTTTTTATAGGCATATAATAAAAAGCAATACGAGGAAAGACGGGAAAGCGGCCGTAAACAAAAAGGAACGCTATGGACAGGGTCAAGCATGCCGGACAGGGGTTGGTTATGCTGGCCGTCTTATTTTTGATGGCAGCCGGGCCGGCGCGGGCCTATGCGCAATCCGCGCGCGACGTCGACAAGAATCCCCTCATTGTCTCGGACAGGCAGGTTATTGCCATCGATCGCAGATTACTGGCAGCGGCCAAGAAAGCCAATAACCCCCAGGCGGTCAAGCTTGCCGAAGAGAGACTGAGCCAGGATATCGCCCGGTTGAAGAGAGACCTGGCGTCTGTCAAAAGGGAATATCGCGCCATCCGGACCAAAAAGGCCGAAACGAAGAAGGAGAGTGCAAGCGGCGAAACGGCCGAGGAGGATAAGGATCCTGAGGGTTCTTCGGAAAAGTAGGCGTGGCGGACCGGTCTTTTAGGAGCCGAAAGGGAATGGCTTGAGCCGAAATTATGGTGTTGCAAAAGGAGACGGCATGAAGATGAAAATAGCGATAGGTATGGTTTTTTTTGGATTTCTTCTGGCGGTGTCTCTCCAGGATTTGATGGCGGCCGCAGACGAAGGGAAGCTGGCGCAGGACTTTACGTTGGCGTCGACGGCAGGACGGACGGTGTCGCTTTCCGATTACAAGGGCAAAAAGAACGTTATCATCATGTTCTGGAAGACGAACGGCCTTTATTGTCCGTTTGAGCTCAATAATCTCAAGGAGAGATATCAGAAATTGGAGAAGGAGGGTTTTGAGGTCCTGGCCGTGAACAAGAAAGAAGCGGCCGCCAAGGTCGCAAGTTTTGCCGGCAAGCAAGGCCTTCCTTTCCCTGTTCTCTTGGATGAGGATGGGAAAGTCTGTGACATTTACGATGTCGGCGGCGTCCCTGTCTTTTTGATCATCAACAAAGAGGGTATGATCACGTGGCGCGGTTACAGGTTTCCCGAAAGATATGCGGAGCTGACGAGTTTATGAGGAGGGTTTTTGGAGGGGCTTTTCGACAAAAATAAGACGGTCGTTTTTCGTAAAAATATTTCGCCGGCATTCTGCTCCTTCTAAAATAATTATTTTTTCTTTTTTATCACCCCTTGAAAATCCTGCGTTTCTTGTGTTAAATTTGCAGTAGATAGCGAAACAAGATGCAAGACAGGGGGAGAAGCTACTAGAGGGCAGGCTATGCCCGGTAATCTATAACAGATTTCTCCCCTTGTCTTTTTTTGTCAGGTCAAATCCTCCAGCATTTCGCAACCACTTCCATTATAAAGAGTTAAGGACATATTTATTCCGACTCGCACCTGCCTGCCTTGGCCCCGGCCTTGCCTCTGGCCTTGCCCGAAGGGTAGGCCGAGGGTAGGCCAAAGGCAGGGAAGGCCCCGGGCTTGCCCGCAGGATGCCCGCCGCTACAGGGCCCGCCGTTTCGTCCCTTTTTGAATTCCCCATTATTTTTCCCAGGTGCCGTGATATAATAGTGCTGTGGAAATCCTGTCTTTCGTCAGGAGGAACCTCTTCTGGATACTTTTGGGATTGCTGGTTGTTTCTTTTTTCGGCCGCAACAACTATAAGGGTGTCGTTGATATTGCCGCCGAGGCCCTCCAGGATCCCATCCAAACACCCCTCCCGGCATCCTCGCCTATCACCTTCAGGGCCAATGGTTATGCCTATGAGCTTGAGCCGCTGTATCATTACGAGATCAACGCCATGCTCGTGCACAAGCTCAATTACCGGACGTTCAGCATTTATAATTTCGATAAGGTATTTCCTTTCGACCTCTGTCTGATCTGGGGAGACAACCTTTCGAAAAAGTCATATCGGGCCAATACTTTGTCTTTTTCTCAGGACTGCCGGTTCTGCTGGGCGCAGTGGAGGGAGTCTCTGTCGTTCAATCTGAGCCAGCTTTCCAACAATCATCTCTTGATGAACAATAGGAAATTTGAGAGGATCATCGGTTTTCTGGTTTATGGGGACCAGATCAAGATCACGGGAAAGCTGGTGAACGTTAAGGCCCGCAAGCTTGGTGCCGGCGGCGATTGGGATTCCCCGGCCGAAGTCAGCTGGCATACGAGTACCAGCCGCACAGACAGCGGCGCCGGGGCCTGCGAGGTTATTTTCGTCGAAGACATAAGGATCCTCAGGGCCGCCAATGTGTTCTGGCGGTCGATTTTCCTTGTCAGCCTTGCCGGTGTCCTCGGGTTGATTGTCTTGAATCTTGTCCGGTTTTTTTCAAGGGCCGGCCGCGCGCCGAAATTCGAAGAGTAATCTTGCGGGGCACAAGGAGATCACCCCGCCAGAGGCGGGGTGAAACAAAAGAGGCCCCCTTGCCTAATTGGCTTGTTCATTTTGTTCGCATGCGCCAGAGGTACTCACAAAATGAACGGCGCAGGCTCGCCTGCCCACCGGGCAGGCCGAGGCCAAGGCAAGGCCAGACCAGTCTTCACTCGGCCCGGAAGCCGGGCCAGGTTCAGGCGGGTTCCGCAGAAAGCGGAACACCGCCACAGCAAGTGGCGCACTTGCCGTCCGAATGAGGCAAGGTGTGGCCCGTCCATCTGGGGCCAGGGCATCCAGATATTTTTAAGATATGCTTCGGAGTCATCCCGCCGGAGGCGGGATGAGGAGGTGGGTATGTGGCGCTTGCTTTATTGTTTTCCAGCATTGTATCTTTTTTCAGCGTTGAGTCTTATCGTCGGCCTTTTCATCTACCTTAAGCCGGACAAGGCCATCCAGTTCCAGATCGCTTTCTATCGACGGATCAACTGGAATATGCAGCCTGTTTCCATGAAGAAGGAAGTGCGTAACACGAAGGCGATGGGGTTGTTTCTTGTGGTTGCCGCGATGGCCGCAATCATCGCTATACTGCTGAAAAGCCGCCTATAACGGTTCAGCCGTGGATGTAGTGTTGTTTTGAGGTTCCAGATAAGATCCCGCATGGTAGGAGCTGCGCACGTAAGGCGCGCTTTCGACATGGAGGAAGCCCAGAGAGAGGGCGATCCGGCGGTACTCTTCAAATGTTCCGGGGGAGAGATATTCCTTGACCTCGGTATTTTTTTTGTCCGGTCTCAGATATTGCCCCAGCGCCAAAAAGTCGCAATCCACATTTTTTAAGTCACGGAATACCTCCGTGACTTCACTTTGCGTTTCTCCCAACCCCAGCATGAGGGCTGTTTTTGTCTTGAGGCGCGCATTTTTCTTTTTAGCCGAGGCGAGGACGTCGAGGGAACGCATGTAATCCGCTTCCGGTCTCAGGTGATAAAGGCGGCGGACAGTCTCCAGATTATGGCCGAAGATGTCGGGTGCGCTTGCGGCAACGGCGGCGACGGCATCCCTGTTTCCCTGGAAGTCCGGCACAAGGACTTCAATGGTGGGCTGTGATGAGATTTGCCGCAGGAGCTTTATGGTCTGCGCAAAGTGACCGGCGCCGCCGTCGGCAAGATCGTCGCGCGTGACGCTGGTGACAACGACGTGGCGCAATCCCATCTCTCGGGCGCATGCGGCCACGCGGCTTGGTTCCGTCGGATCAAGAGATTCGGGGGAAGCGCCTTTGGCGACATGACAGAAGGCGCAGGAGCGGGTGCATACTTTTCCGAGGATGAGGAATGTCGCATGCCGGTTCTTGTAGCATTCGGAGATGTTGGGGCAGCGCGCTTCGCGGCAGACGGTATTGAGGCCGAGGCGGGCCAGCAGTTCGGCCGTTTTTTTGCCTCCGGAGAATTCTATCTTTTTTTTAAGCCATGACGGCCTGCGTTCGATAGGCATGGATGGTTCCAGTCATTGGGTCGATTCTTTTGAGATTCCAGCCGGCCCCGCCGTACTTGTTGTCTTTCAGAAGAGCGGCTATCTTTTCTTCCTTCCGGTCCAGCCTTGAATCCAGGAAATCGGCGCAGAACTGGGATTTAAAAGCCGATACGACGGCTTCCGATGCTTCATATCCGTCGATACGCCGTTTCAGGAGGGTGCTTAAGTCTGCGACATCCGGCAAGGGGTGCTGCAGGCAGGCTTCCGGCCGGCGGCGATCGAAGCTAAGAGGGATTGAGCCGTGTTGGAGGATGATATTTTTGGAGCGTTTTTGCGCGCTGCCCCCAAGTTTCCTGCCGTCGATGAGGATGTCGTATTCTTCGTTACGGCTTGAACATAAGTCTGCGATTTTGTGATGCATGCCGTGAACGCCGCTGTCCCCGGCAAAGCAGGCTTCCAGGCCGAGGGTCCGGTAGGCTTCTATCAGAAAGGACGTAATTCTTCCGTACGATGCCTTGACACCGCGCGTCTCCAATCCCAGGTCTTCGGTCGAGGCTACAAGGCAGTAAGTCAGTTCGTCGTTATGGAAAAGGGCGCCGCCCCCCGTGGGCCGGCGTACAATGGCCGTGCCGCAGGTCTCAAGGGCCTTGAAGTTGAAAAGTGTTGCAGGGTCCTGGGAGACGCCGAAGGAGAATGCGGCGGGTCTCCAGCCGTAGAGGCGCAGGATCGGCAGGCCGCCGTTTTGCCTGTAGGAGAAAAAGAGCGCTTCGTCGACGGCCATGTTCGTGGCTGCGTCGGCATATCCGGATGTGATCAGACGGAAGGTCTTCATGGATTTAGAGCTTTGCGGATGATCGAGCGCATGGGTCTGCCGGGGATCGAGTTAAGAGATGTTTTTTGTTGGTCCGTCAACCTGAACCGGTTGCCTCTTTTAGATAGAAGCGCAATTCATCTCGCGTGCGGCCTTGGTTTCATCGAGCCTCGCCACGGGCGTGGTGAGGGGCGCGTTTTTAAGGGCTGCCGGGTTTTCTTTGGCCAGGCCGGCGGCGCGGACCATGCAGTCGATGAAACGATCCAGGGTTTCTTTGGATTCCGTCTCCGTCGGCTCGATCATAAGGGCTTCTTTGACGATGAGGGGAAAGTAGATCGTCGGCGGATGGAAGCCGCAGTCGATGAGATATTTGGCGATATCAAGCGCATGGACGCCGTGTGCGGTCTGGGGGGCGGCAGACAAGACGCATTCGTGCATGCAGCGCGAGGCCGCCGTGTCATACTGGTCTTTAAGCCTGGCCAGGACATAGTTGGCGTTGAGGACCGCATGCCGGGCCGTGCGGATGAGCCCTTCGCGGCCCAGATAGAGGATGTAAGCATAGGCCTTCAGGATCACCAGGAAGTTGCCGTAAAAATGGGCCAGATAGCCGATGGAGTCCGGATGGTTGTAATCCAGGGCGAACGTTCCGTCGTGATTCTTTTTTACCCGAGAGACAGGGAGGAATTCCGCCAGTCTGCTTTTGACGCCTACCGGCCCGGCCCCCGGCCCGCCGCCGCCATGCGGCGTCGCAAATGTCTTATGGAGATTGAGGTGGATGACGTCAAAGCCAAGGTCGCCCGGCCGGCAATGCCCCAGGATCGCATTAAGGTTGGCGCCGTCGTAATACATGAGGGCGTCGACCTTATGGGCGATGCGCGCGATTTCATCGATCTGGTTTTCAAAAAGTCCCAGTGTGTTAGGGCAGGTCATCATGATCGCAGCCACATCGTCGTTGAGCTTTTCTTTGAGGGCCGCCAGGTCCATCGTGCCGTCCGCGTTGGAAGGGACGTTGATGATTTCATAGCCGGCGATCGCCGCGCTGGCCGGATTGGTGCCGTGCGCGGAATCCGGGACGATGACATATCTGCGTCTTCTCTTTTTGGCACGGTGGTAGGCGGCGATGAGCATGACGCCCGTTAGCTCCCCGTGGGCGCCGGCCGCCGGCTGCATGGTGAAATGGTCCATGCCGGTGATTTCGCAGAGCAAGCGTTCTGTCTCGTAAAGGACTTCGAGCGCACCCTGGACGCGGTCGGCGCCTCCTTTAAGCTGCGGCAGGATGGGGTGGAGCCTGCAGAATCCTTCCAGGCGGCTTAAGTCTTCGGTGAACTTTGGGTTGTATTTCATGGTGCAGGAGCCGAGGGGATAAAAATTGGTATCGACCGAGAAATTCAATCGCGAAAGGTTTGTGAAGTGGCGCACGACGTCGAGTTCCGAGACCTCCGGCAGCTCGCAGGCGGAGCGTCGCAGGAATCTTGCGTCCGGCGCCTGAGCTTGCGGCACGTCAGGCACGGAGAAACGCGTGCAACGTCTTCCGGGCCGGCTTTTGTCGAAGATCATTTCCATAGGACCGACTCCAGCGTTTCGGCGTAATGCACGAGATCTTTCTTCCTGTATTTCTCTGTGACGGCAACGGTCATATAGCTTTCCATGCCTTTGTAATAGCGGCCCAGGGGGAAACCCGCGGCAATGCCTTTTTTCAGCATGCCGGCGATAACGGCATGCGGGTCTTTGGGCAGGACCACCGTAAATTCATTGAATGTCGGCGAGCTGCGTTTGACCTCGACGCCCTTGATTTTCGAAAGCAGGTTCTTGAGGTGTTCGGCATTGCGGTAATTCAGGGTTGCCAGCTCCGCCAGCCCCTCTTTGCCGATGCAGGAAAGATAGATGCAGGCGCGCAGGGCGCAGAGCGCTTCGTTGGAACAGATGTTGGATGTCGCCTTTTCCCGGCGGATATGCTGTTCTCTGGCTTGGAGCGTCAGGACAAAGCCTGCTTTCCCGTTCGTATCGACGGTCCGGCCGACGATGCGGCCCGGCATCTTGCGCGCCAGCTCTTTTTTGGCCGCCATGAAGCCTAGATAAGGCCCGCCGAACGCCAAAGGGAGTCCCAGACTTTGGCCTTCGCCGGTCGCGATGTCAAAGCCGCATTCCGCCGGCGTCTTGAGCATCCCCAGACTGATAGGATAGACGGAGGCGATGGCCAGGGCGCCGCAGGCATGGGCATCGGCAACGATGTCTCCATGGTCGTCGATGGCGCCGAAGAAGTTCGGGTTTTGCAGGATGACGCAGGCGACCTTGTCGCTCAAGTGTTCTTTGATCTTGGAACGGTCTGTCTGGCCGTGGACGACGGGGATCTCGACGAATTCGATCTGCAGATTTTTGGTGTAGCTGGTGAGCATGGTGCGGTAGATGGGCGAGACCGCGTTGTCGACGAGGACGCGGTTGCGCCCCGTCGCCCGCCGCGCCATCATCATGGCCTCATACAGGGCTGTGCCTCCGTCATAGAGAGAGGCGTTGGCGATCTCCATGCCGGTGAGGCGGCAGATCGCGCTTTGGTATTCGTAGATCGCCTGCAGGGTCCCTTGAGAACATTCGGGCTGATAGGGGGTGTAGGCCGTATAGAATTCGCTCCGGGAGCTGAGATGGTCGACGACGGCGGGGATCTCGTGGTCGTAGAAGCCGGCGCCGATAAAGCAGAGGAGGTCTTTGGCGTTTTTGTCCGCGAGGCTCTTTATTCGGGATGCGACCTCAAACTCGGAAAGTCCCTCGGGCAGATTGAATGAACGCGGCCGCTGCTCTTTCTTGATGACGTCGAAGAGGGCTTCGATGTCGGGTGCGCCGATGGCGTCGAGCATCTGGCGGGTGTCGCGTTCCGTATTGGCAATATAATCGGGCATGGGCTCTATAGTCCTTCGACGTAGGTCTTGTAGGCGGCAGGATCCATCAGGTTTTTGGTCTCCCCTGGGTCCGCAAGTTTTATCTTGGCGACCCAGCCTTTGGTGTAACAGTCCTGGTTGACGAGGCCGGGATCGGCGTTGAGCGCGTCGTTCGCTTCGGCAATCGTCCCTGAGACGGGCGCGTAGATGTCCGAGGCCGCCTTGACGGATTCAATGGTCGCCATCAACTGGAATTGTTTGACGCCCTGGCCTTTTTTGGGCAACTCGACGAACGTAACGTCGCCCAAGGCATGCTGGGCATAATCCGTGATGCCGGCAGTGGCCGTCGCTCCCTCGATCTTGATCCACTCGTGTTCCTTTGTAAAATAAAGTCCATCCGGGATGTTCATGACAAACTCCTTTTTTATCGTCACCGAAAGCTTGGCTGCGGCGTCTGCCTTACGGTCGGACCTGCCTACCGGCAGGCAGGCTTACGCGTCCGGCCAGCGCCCTATTGTTTAAGAGATGTGTGCTTCACGAACGGTTTGTCCGTGATCACGGCCTCGATCTTTATTTTGTCGTCTCCGACGCAAATATCCAGTCCGCGCGCCGCAGGGATATTGTCAAGGAATCCCATGCCGATACCGCAGTTCAAATGCGGAGAGAAGGTGCCGCTGGTCACAAGGCCCTTCTTTTGGCCGCCGATGAAGATATGATGCTCATGGCGGGGAGAACGGCGGGAGAGCGTGCGCAGATAGATGCGCTGGTGCCTCACGCCCGTTTTCATTTTTGATTCCAGCGTGCCCTTGCCGATGAAATCCTTTTTGAAGTCGACGAATTTTTCGAGGCCCGCCTCCAGAGGGGTTGTTTCCTCGTTGATGTCCTGGCCATAGAGACTGTAGCCCATCTCCAGACGCAGGACGTCGCGGGCGCCGAGGCCCGCAGGCTTGACGCGCGGGTCGTCCAGAAGCTTTTTCCAGAGTGCCGGGATCTCTTGCGAGGGGAGATAAAGCTCGTAGCCCAGCTCTCCGGTGTATCCAGTGCGGCTGACAAGCCCCGGCCGGCCCAATATCTCGGTTTCTATAAAGGTATAATAGGCGAGGTCTGCGGCTTTGGGCGCTATCGCCTTGATGATATCGCGCGAGAGGGGACCTTGCAGGTCTATTTTGCCGGTGTCGGCAGAGACGTCATGGAATTCCGCGCCGGGCTTCAGGTGCGTCTGGAAATGTTTTTTGTCTTTTTCAATGGTAGCGGCATTGACGACGATCATCCAGTCCGCCGGCCCCTTGCGATAGACGATCAGGTCGTCCAAGACCCCGCCTTTTTCGTTGAGGATGGAGCCGTAGCGGCAGCTTGCTGTCGGCATATCGCCCAGCCGCGCCGTGACGAGGCGTTCCAAACCGCAGGCCTGCGGGTCTCCTTTGAGGAGGAATTCGCCCATGTGGCAGATGTCGAAGCAGCTCACCGCGGACCGCGTATGCAGAGTTTCGGCGATAATGCCGTCGTACTGGATAGGCATGTTCCAGCCGGCAAAGGGGGCCATGCGTGCGCCCCGCCTGATGTGGTCGGCCGTAAGAGGAGTGGAGAGGATTGCGTCTTGCGCGTTCATGTGGCCCTAAAGGAAAAAGCCTGGTTTCGAAAACCCAGGCTCACGATTTTCTTCTAAACATGCTTCCTCATGGTTGATTCCATGTCGCCAGAAGCTCTGTCGCCGAATTGTAGATGTATTATATCAGAGACAGAGGAATTGGCAAATAAAAAATCTTTTCACAGGTCCCGCATTGTTTGCTATGATACTACAGCGATACGACAATTCCCTTTTAGACATAAGGAGCAGAAGTTTATGCCTCAGGTCCGATTGAATGTCCGCCTATTGGAAGTGTCTCAGCATCCCGTGGCCCTGATCTACGCCGCCTGCCGCCAATGTTATTCTCCTCGTTTTTCCGGCGAGTTGTTCGACGAGAAAGAGGAGGACCCGCAGAAGCAGGCGGCGTTCATCCGCAAGGTCGTCGCCTCAGGCCATGAAAGTCCCCTGGAGCACGTGAAGTTCACCTTTGCGGTCGAAGGCGTGTCGCGCGCGCTGACACATCAGCTGGTGCGCCACAGGATCGCCTCTTTTTGTTTGACAGGGGATACCATTATCAAAGGCGCAAGGCAGAAATCAAGACGATACAAAAGATTTGCCTTGAAGTCATTATACGAAAGATCGTTGACCCCGCATGGCAGATCGCGCCTAAAATTGATCAGGCTCAATAGTTATGATGAGCAAGGAAAAAGATTCACCGAAGGTAAGATCAATACGATCTTTTCTACGGGCAAACAGGAAGTGTGGCGGGTAACATTGATGAATGGATGGAGCCTCAAGGCCACCCTTAACCATAGATTTTTCACAAAAATAGGTTGGCTGTCCCTGGCAGAGATGATGCATGCGAAACCGGATGTTGGTATCAACGGCATGATTTGTCGAAATCCAAATTTAGGTTTTTTGAGAGATAAATCCTGGATAGAAGAGCGTTATCGTGATAGAAACCACTTTCAGGCGGAAATTGCGAAAGAATTAGGTTGTTCCATCCATACGGTGAGGAGTTGGATAAGACGACATGGCCTTCAGAAAGAGGTCGGTGGATTACATGGACATCTACCTCTCCGCGGATATCGCTGGAAGCTTGGTCGTGAAAGGACGCCTGAGGAAAGGGCTGCTGTTTCTCAGAGAATGGCGGGTTCGCGCAATCACAGGTGGCGGGGAGGGGTTACTCCAGAGGCTGTTGTTTTGCGAAAAACGATATCTGTTGAAATGAGAAAGAGCGTATATGCGCGCGATGGTTTTCAATGCAAGCTTTGCCATGTCGTTGGGGGGAAATTGACATTGCACCATCGAGTGCCTCTTTATATTGATAAATCGAAGGCGGCGGATCCGGAAAATTTGATAACACTCTGTCAAGGGTGCCATCATAAAGTTAATAACCACGAGGCGGAGTACGGACATATTTTCAACACGGAGCCTTTGTCTTATCATTCAAGATCCAGCGGTTGCCATCGTTTAATCAAATGGGCGAAAATCAAAAACATTGAATATTGCGGTTTCGAAGATACTTATGATATTGAAATGAAGGCGCCCCATCACAATTTCACTGCGAATGGTTTCGTGGTCCATAATTCCCAGCAGAGCCAGCGGTACGTGAAAGAGACGAATTTTGATTACATCATCCCGCCTTCGATCGAACAGGATGCGTCCCTGAAAGCGGAATTTCTCAAGACGATGGAGATGATCCAGTCGAGCTATAACAGGCTGCTGGAGGCTTTCAATAAAAAAGGCAGGGTTGGAGAGAAGGCCAACCAGGACGTGCGCTTTGTCCTGCCCCAGGCGGCGGAGACCAAGATCGTCGTCACCATGAATTGCCGCGAGCTGATCCATTTTTTCCACCAGCGTTGCTGTCAGCGCGCGCAGTGGGAGATCAAGCGGCTGGGCGACGAGATGCTCAAGATCTGCCGTCAGAAATTGCCGGAGGTCTTTGCCGACGCTGGGGCCAAGTGCGACGCTTTGGGGTATTGCCCCGAAGGCGAGGCCTTTTCCTGCGGCAAGTATCCGCTGAAGGAAAATGTGATCGGGGTCCGTAAATAGTTCATGGTGCCGAGGGCAAACACAAGCATCTGCTTTTAAAGACGAGGTCAAACATGGATTGGAAAATATTTCTGGCGACATTCAGTGCTATCTTTTTTGCCGAGATGGCGGACAAGACTCAGATGGTCGGTTTGACCATGGCGGCCAAATCCCAGAGGCCGTGGGTGGTCTGGCTGGGTTCTGTCAGCGCCTATATCGTGGTGACGGCGGTCTCCGTCCTCTTGGGGGCTGTTTTGTCGCGGTTCCTTAAGCCCGAATGGCTGAAGATGGCGGGCGGTTTTATTTTTGTGGTCATGGGCATTCTTTTGTTCTTCGATAAGATATGATGCTTACGCGGACCCGTTTTTCTTCTTTGCGCTCTCTGTTCTATGGAGGTGTCTGTGCCGGCCTGGCGTTGATGTTGTCCTCCTGCGCGACCGTTCCTCCGTCGACAGAGATGGTCTACAAGCCCGTTTTCGAGGCCGGCCCGCGTCAGGACCTGTATCACGTCATCGGTCCCGCGGAGA
>Ga0302253_1001008_pt1 | contig 19034 bp, 13 predicted proteins | sample AAG_RA_Trp_MG_FD_193537 | JGI IMG/M metagenome (GOLD analysis project Ga0302253, IMG submission 193537) | Enriched activated sludge microbial communities from anaerobic digester in WTTP, New Holstein, Wisconsin, United States - AAG_RA_Trp | ecosystem: Engineered > Bioreactor > Anaerobic >...
AAAGGTCGCATTATTGGGCGTGAAGGTCGTAATATACGTGCACTCGAAGCAGCCACAGGTGTTGAAATCATTATAGATGACACTCCCGAAGCCATTGTTTTATCTGCATTTGACCCTGTTCGTCGTGAAATAGCACGATTGGCATTACATCAATTGGTGGCTGACGGACGAATACATCCGGCTCGCATCGAAGAGGTAGTAGAAAAGGTGAAAAAGCAGATAGAAGAAGAAATGATGGAAATAGGAAAGCGTACAACCATCGATTTGGGTATTCATGGGCTTCATCCCGAACTTGTCCGTCTAGTTGGCAAAATGAAATATCGCTCATCCTATGGTCAAAACTTATTACAACACTCGCGTGAAGTAGCCAACCTTTGTGCGGTTATGGCAAGCGAATTAAAATTAAACCCTACCATTGCCAAGCGTGCCGGCTTATTGCACGATATAGGAAAAGTATCGGATGAAAATCCTGAATCACCACACGCTATACTGGGTATGCAAATTGCAGAAAAATTTAAAGAACGTCCCGATGTATGCAATGCCATTGGTGCACATCACGAAGAAATAGAAATGACAACCCTTATTGCACCTATTGTACAAGTATGCGATGCTATAAGTGGTGCACGTCCCGGCGCACGGCGCGAAATTGCCGAAGCATATATTAAGCGATTAAAAGAACTCGAAGACCTTGCCATGGCTTACCCCGGTGTACAAAAAACATATGCCATTCAAGCAGGAAGAGAACTTAGAGTGATTGTCGGAAGCGATAAAATTAGCGATAAAGATGCCGAAACGCTGTCGTTTGATATTGCCCGTAAAATTCAAGACGAACTGACCTATCCCGGACAAATTAAAATTACGGTTATTAGAGAAACCAGAGCCGTTGCCGTAGCTAAATAGTTGCTCCTTAAAAATCGTTTTTTAGTCTCGTCAGCAATGACGAGATTTTGGGAACTTTTTTTACTGTACTATGAATGCTTTTTATAAGGTCAGTAAGAGCCTGCATGATAATAGAAAGGTTTATTTTTTTTATTTAAAAATCATGCAGGGTTCTTTTTTAGCAGAAAAAAAAAGAAAAATACAAGAAAGATTAAAATGAGTTTTTAAGGGACGACTAAATAGCCAAATTTTATTTTGATACAGCGAACCATAAAGACATAGCATACTGTTATGCCTTTGTTCGTTTTGCATATTTCCTAATTTCAGAAATTCAGAACATACTTCTATTGTTATTTCCTTTTTTCTCTTTTAACGAATAACTTCCTTTACTGTCATTACACCCGATACCAGATATTTATTATCGGAATTGACATCAGAACACAAATAGCGTGTACGTATTTTTTTTTCAATTTTTACGGTCATATTGTTGGATAAGAGAACAGTACTTTGAAGAGGAATATCACTCAAAAAAGATTCCTTTTTTCCCAAATCAATCTTATCCATCATGGATTTAATATATCGGTCACGAGTATTGGAATAAATATGTGCATGAAGCAACTGTTTTTGGATTTCATTTTTAATGTTCTCTTCAAATAACCCCTTGTTGGAAGCATCCTGTAAAAGATTTAAAAAATTATACTGCCATTCTTTTCCATGCGGTTTAACCTTATCTGTATATCTTAAATGTGTAAGTGTATGAGCATATTCATGTAAAAAAACGTATAGAAAGAAACTGGGGGATAAATTTTTATTGATATATATTTTATAGGTATTGCATTTCTTACTGTATATCATGTTACCAAAAAAAGAATTTCGTGGATTGCGAATAATAAGCGATAAATTCTTTAAACTATTAACAAATGAAGTAATGTATTCTACTACTCTTTTATCGGAAACATATTTTTCCAGTGGATTTTCAAAACTCATAACTATCTTTAAAAAAAACATGTAAATTTACACGAAAAATTATTGTGATGCGTCTTTTATATCATATTGGAAAATACACGCTTATGATGAAAAAGGTTTTTTCAAGACCGGAGAAAGGACGAATTTATATGCAACAAATCGTGCACGAAATAAACGAAATAGGGTTTAATTCGGTAGGAATTGTAGTAATTATTTCCGTATTTATGGGTGCTGTTGTTACATTACAAACAGCGTACAATTTGGAGAACCCGTTAATACCGCTTTATATTATTGGACTTGGTACACGCGATACCATGATTTTGGAATTTTCGTCCACCATTGTTGGATTAATTCTGGCTGGAAAGGTTGGTTCAAACATTGCATCAGAAATTGGAACCATGCGTGTTACTGAGCAGATAGATGCTCTTGAAATAATGGGAATTAATTCTGCCAGTTATTTAGTACTTCCTAAAATCATTGCTTCAGTTTTTTTTAATCCATTCCTCACTATCATCAGTATATTCGTAGGCGTTTTTGGCGGTTGGGGGGCTGCCGTGATGACTGGTGCCGTTACTTCCACCAATTTTATTTACGGTGTTCAATATGCATTTACTCCATTTTACGTAATATACGCACTTATAAAAACAGTTGTTTTTGCATTTATCATAGTATCGGTTTCGGCGTATGAGGGTTATTATTGCACCGGCGGTGCACTCGAAGTCGGAAGGGCAAGTACCAAGGCTGTTGTTTACAGCAGTTTGATTATTTTATTGTTCAATGTAATATTAACACAATTATTGCTGGCACATGATTGAAGTCAATCATATATCAAAATCATTTGCCAACAAGGAAGTATTAAAAGATATCTGTATTACCTTTGAAGCAGGAAAAACGAATCTTATTATTGGTGAAAGTGGCTCAGGAAAAACAGTTTTGATGAAATCGCTGGTAGGATTGATTGAAGTGGACAGTGGAAATGTATTGTACGATGGGCGCAATTTTACTACAATGAATTTTAAGCAACGAAAAGAACTGCGAAAAGAATTTGGGATGGTGTTTCAAGGAGGTGCACTGTTCGATTCGCTTACCGTTTTGGAAAATGTGATGTTCCCGTTAAACATGTTTTCTTCGTTCAGTAAAAACGAAAAACTGGACCGTGCCAATTTTTGTCTTGCACGTGTTAATCTTGAAAATGTTAACCTGTTATATCCCTCCGAAATAAGTGGTGGTATGAAAAAGCGTGTTGCCATTGCACGTGCCATCGCCTTAAATCCTAAATATCTTTTTTGTGATGAACCCAATTCAGGGTTAGACCCCGTTACTTCCATCGTGATTGATAATCTTATTCAGGAAATAACACGGGAATATCAAATAACTACTATTATTAATACGCATGATATGAATTCGGTGATGGAAATAGGTGATAAGATTGCATTTATTTACAATGGAAGCAAATTATGGGAAGGCAATAAAAATGAAATTATGAATACCGATTGCAAGGAATTAAACGATTTTGTTTTTGCCTCTGAATTGGTAAAACTTATCAAAAAAAAGTTGTAATGCCAATGCTCGTCTATATTATGAACTCCTGATTTGGTATAAATGCCAAAGTGATGAACTTGTGAACTGAAAAAAGGTCATTACTTCAATCCAAATTCTTTCTTAAATATTTTTACATAGTCTAATTTTTCCCATGTAAAAAATTCAACCTCTTTAGTAATTTTCCTATGCGTATGATTATTTTTATCTTTTCCATTTCCTGAGGGAAGTGAAATTTCAACTTTCTTTTTATAAGGGTCACGTCCAAAATGACCATACGAAGCGGTAGGTTCAAATATGGGATTTTTTAACCCAAAATGTTGAACAATGGAATAGGGACGCATATCATACACATGTTGAATTTTACGGGCTATTTCACTATCGGTTAATATTTTTCCCTTATTGTTTTTTACTTTGGCTGTACCAAAGGTATTCACAAAAAAGCCCACAGGATTAGCAACACCAATGGCATAAGCCACTTGCACAAGTACTTCGTCGGCAATACCAGCAGCAACCATATTTTTGGCTATATGACGCATGGCATAGGCAGCCGAACGGTCAACCTTGGAAGAATCTTTACCTGAAAAAGCACCGCCACCATGAGCACCACGTCCACCGTATGTGTCCACAATAATTTTTCTGCCCGTAAGTCCGGTATCACCGTGTGGTCCACCAATGATAAACAACCCTGTTGGGTTGACATACCATTGAATATCTTTTGTAAATAATTTCTTTACACGAGAAGGAACCTGAGATACAACGCGTGGAAGAAGAATATTTTTTACATCGTTTAAAATAGTATCGTGCATTTTTTTCTCAGCAGACAATTTTGCTTTTTCCGAATGGTTCTCCGGTTTAATAAATTCATCATGCTGGGTAGAAATAACAATGGTATCAATTTTTTTTGGTGTACCATCGTCTTCGTATTCTATGGTAACTTGTGATTTTGAATCGGGACGGAGGTATTTCATTTTTTTACCTTCACGGCGTATAGCAGCCAATTCTTGAACAAAAATCTGTGCCAGTTCAATGGGCATGGGCATCAGGTTATCCATTTCACGGCAGGCATAACCAAACATCATTCCCTGGTCGCCAGCACCTTGTTCTTCGGGATGTTCACGAACAACACCTTGCCGAATGTTGGATGATTGTTCATGAATAGCACTAATTACGCCGCAACTGTTACCATCAAACATATATTCTGCTTTGGTATAACCAATGCGATTAATAACACGGCGTGCCACTTCCTGTACATCAACATATCCTTCGGTTCGTACTTCACCAGACAACACGGTTAGACCTGTGGTTACCAATGTTTCGCATGCAACTTTTGATTCAGGGTCAACACTTAAAAAGGCATCCAGCAATGCATCAGATATCTGGTCGGCTACTTTATCGGGATGTCCTTCAGATACAGATTCAGAAGTAAATAAATAACTCATAAAACAAAATTTTTTGCAAAAATAGATATTTATAAGCGAATTCCAATATTAATCCCTAAAAGAATTTTTAAAGATGAATTGAAAGGAACAAAATTTTTCTTGTCTAAGGTTTGATTCTGCTGAGAAAGATTGCTTTTCCATATTATATCTCGAATACCCAGACCATAAAAAAAATCAAACGTATATCGCCCATAGCAGTATTGGTATCCGTTTTTTAAAGCAATATATTCATAAATTGCCGAAATATATTCGTCATGTATTTTATAGTCGGATGTAGTAATTTTTGCCTGTGAATAAGAGCCATTGATAGCCATATACAATCCATTAAAGGGCATCCACCGATGCCTTATCGATTTTAAATAGTATTTATATTCTGCCTGAAAACGATAACCGTTAATAAGTAAAATATCATTTACATCGGCAGCGGCTTCTATAAAATTTTCATAAAATGCCTTCCCCAGCCACGATGCTGAAACTTGAATGGCGGATGTGAGCGAAACAGGCTTTTCAAAACCCAAACGATATTCTGAAGTGTACATAATCGGACCCTGCAGCATGGCAAATGGATTTGTTTTAATGTTGAACGTATAAGTAATCGAATCGTGCAACGATACTTGTGCCACAAAGTACAATGGCAAAAAAATTAAAAATATCGCGGTTACTATGCCTTTTTTCATGAACAAATGTAGATTAAAATATTATATATTTATGCAGTGACGGATAATTTTTTTGTAATACCTCCATACCCGCTAAATTGCACTTAGTGGGGTAATTTATATCGCCTCCATTTTCAAAGGGCTATTCTTATGGACGCTACGCAGTAGTAATCTAATTTCTGATTTTTATTTTTATGACAATAAATAACCTTTTGTTTTCTCTATTTTCTATTTTTTTTATTTACTATAACCAAATACAACCGTAATCTTTTTTCTTCAATTCTTTGTTTATCGCATTAATATTAAATTCCTCCGGGTCAAATTTCCCTCCAAGCCATCTCATCATGTCTTTATAATCCTCATGTTTTTTGTCTGATATAACATTTAATAAATCTTCATAACCCCATATTCCACCACAATCCTCAGGTGGACAATTCCGTTTTCCTTCAATACATCTTGGTACTTGATTTTTTTCATCTTCTTCAAATATTTTTTCTAAAATAATTTCATGTACCCAACCATCACCAAAGTCATACTCGTAAATAATTCTTTCTTTTTCTTTTTTCAATAATTTATTCAATTTTACGGTTCTAGAATTTTTACTGCATTCAACTTCAAATTCTTTTGGTGCATAATCATAATTCCCATCACTAAATTGATGAAGATGAGAATTTGTCCACCCCATTGTTGTTTGAATTATTCTATGCAAATCAACAAGTAAAACATCAGGATTTACAATTATTTTCCTATAAATTTCCGGATTGGATTCAACTAATGTAATTTTTAATTGATATACTTTCTTTGTCATAATTATGTTTTTTTTTGGTTTGTATTTATTTTAAAATCATTTTTTCGATAAATTCATATTTTTTAGACCATATTTTCATCGTTGGTACAGTGAGCCCGATGTTCCCAATAGATATCAGGAACAATAAAGGGCGAAGTTGCATCCCAATCGGGTTTAATTGCATTAATCCTCGAGATAGAGGATGTGCGTTTTTCGCGGGAGAATGCATAAAACAATGAACTTCAGTAAAGTCCCAATTATTTTCCAAGCCAATAGAGAGCCATAGGTTTTGAGAGTTGAAAATATCGTTCGTCATATTTTTACATTCGATATGTAAAGGTAATTTGATTTATTTTTTATTCCAAATTTTTTTATAGAAAAATTTTAACGAAAAAACCGTTAAGCAAAGCGTATTGTTTTAATGAACTGGTTAGCAAGTCGGTATAACAAATACAAAATTGTAATAGCAACTTGCATTCAAAGAGGGTAAAATAATTAGATAATGTGAAAATTAATATTAACCTACCTATGCCGAAATGCTTCGCATTCGGAATAAAACAAACCAACGAAAAAACTTCAATATCCTCGTTTTTTAGGGAAAAACCTTGAAGGTTTAGCCATGGAAAAAGTCAAAAAAAACATGGAGAGTTTATGTATGGAAACCTAATACCAAACCGCTTACATAAGAATGAAATGAATTTTGTCCCGTCAAAGTGGTAAACTTGGGATGAATAAACTTTTTTTAACTTTAAACTTAACTAATCAAGCATGCATATCTTTGCAAAGTAATGCTATAGTATATTAAAAAACAAACTCTTATCTTTGCACAAATGAATACACATCAAACCATATACAAAGAACTTCACCATCGCATACTTATACTCGATGGTGCCATGGGAACTATGATTCAGCGATTTCAATTATCCGAAAAGGAATTTCGTGGAGAACATTTTGCCAATCATTCCGTTAATTTGAAAGGCTGTAACGATTTGCTTAATCTTACTCGACCAGAGATTATTAAAAGCATTCATCTTCAATATTTGAGTGCTGGTGCGGATATCATTGAAACAAACACCTTTAATAGTAACGCTATTTCATTATCCGATTATCATCTATCAGCATTAGCATATAAACTTAATTTTCATGCTGCACAAATTGCACGAAACGCTGTTGACATCTGGAAAGAAAAACATAACGAATCGTTAAAGTTTATTGCCGGTTCCATTGGTCCTACAAGCAAATCAGCTTCTATACCAAACAATATAAACAGTCCCGGTGAACGTTCCGTTGACTGGAAAACGCTTTTCGATGCTTACTCTGAACAAATAGAAGGTCTAATTGACGGGGGTGTAGATATATTGCTAATAGAAACTATTTTTGATACGCTAAATGCCAAAGCAGCATTGGTTGCTGCCAAAAGTGTGATGCAAAAAAAAAGCAAAATTGTTCCAATCATGATTTCAGGAACCATTGCCGATATATCGGGACGTATTCTTTCAGGACAAACAGTAGAAGCCTTTGTTACGTCGCTTACTTTTGCTCCATTGCTAAGTATTGGACTGAATTGCTCTTTTGGAGCAGAACAGTTAACCCCCTTTGTTAAGGAATTAAACAAAATATCTCCTATTCCCATAAGTGTATATCCCAATGCAGGATTGCCGGATGTATTAGGCAAATATTCGGAACAGCCAAAACATACTGCTTCGCTAATAAAGCAATGGGCAGAAGAAGGACTTGTAAATATAGTAGGCGGATGTTGTGGTACAACTCCTGAACATATAAAAGAAATTGCAAAAGCAGTTCAAGGAATAAAACCAAGAACCATTTATAACTCTTTACATCAGTCGCAACTTTCTGGACTGGAAAATATAATTATTCAAAAAGAAAATAACTTTATTAACATCGGTGAACGCACTAATGTTGCTGGTTCAAAAAAGTTTGCACAATTAATTCGCGAAAAGCAATACGACAAAGCATTAGTCATTGCCCGTGAACAAGTTGAAAATGGAGCACAGATACTTGATGTCAACATGGATGATCCATTACTCCATGCTAAAGACGAAATGCAAACATTCCTTCGATTTTTAACAGCAGACCCATTTATTGCAAAAGTTCCCATTATGCTCGATTCGTCAAAACTGGACGTTATCGAAGCAGGGTTACAATGTCTTCAGGGAAAATCTATTGTAAACTCCATCAGTTTGAAAGAGGGTGAAGAATCTTTTTTAAATGCTGCACAAACCATTAGAAAATACGGAGCAGCAATTGTAGTTATGGCAATAGACGAAAACGGTCAGGCAACAACATTTAAAAAGAAAATTGAAATTTGTAAACGGGCAGAACAATTACTTACAGGAATTGGTATTCCTGCCGAAGATATCATATTTGACGTTAACATTCTTACCATTGCTACAGGTATGGATGAGCATAATAATTATGCTGTGGAATTTATCCATGCGGTTGAATGGCTCAAAAAGAATTTACCCGGTACAAAAACATCCGGTGGTATTAGCAATCTTTCATTTGCATTCAGAGGAAATGATATGGTACGCGAAGGCATGCATGCCGTATTTCTGTATCATGCCATAAAAGCAGGATTGGATATGGGCATCGTGAATGCAGGCAAATTACCTGTTTACGACGAAATTCCTGACAATTTTAGAGAATTGTTGGAAGATGTCGTGTTAAACAGGCGAAAAGATGCTACCAAACGTTTAATTGCTTATGCAGAGCATCATAAACAAGACAAAACCTCATCTTCTTTCCATTTACTTGAATGGAGAAAATTGCCCTTAGAAAAGAAAATAATTTACTCTCTTGTTAATGGTATTGACGACTATTTACAGGAAGATATGAACGAATGCAGAAAACAATACCCAAGTGGACTAAACGTTATTGAAGGTCCATTAATGACAGGTATGGAAAAAGTAGGTGAATTGTTTGGCAATGGTAAAATGTTTCTTCCACAGGTAGTAAAAAGTGCTCGTATTATGAAACAGGCTGTATTTTTTTTGCAGCCATGGATTGAGCAAAGTAAAGGAAAGTCGTCTTTTGCAGGTAAAATTGTATTGGCTACCGTAAAAGGCGATGTTCACGATATTGGCAAAAATATTGTTAATGTTGTTTTATCATGCAATAATTATGAAGTAATAGATTTAGGTGTTATGGTATCACCCGAAAAAATAGTAGATACGGCTATCGATTCAAATGCAGATATAATAGGGCTAAGTGGACTCATTACCCCTTCATTGGAAGAAATGATATTGGTAGCCAAAGAAATGCAGGTAAAAAAACTTCATATTCCTCTGCTAATAGGTGGTGCCACTACCAGCGAATTGCATACTGCCTTAAAAATTGCTCCCGAATACAAGGGTCCTGTAGTTTACGTTCATGATGCATCACAAGCATCACACGTAGTTGCTTTATTACTTAGTAAGGAGAAGAGAAAAGAATTTGTAGAAAATATTTATAAAAAGTATAAAACGCTTTCCAAAAATTATCGACAACAACACAAGAAAATTCAATTTGTTCCCCTAAAAGAAGCACGTGAAAATAAGTTCATCCTTGATACGACAAAAGTAGCACCCGAGCCTGCCATAAAAGACGTTCAATATTTTAAAGACTATGACATAAAAAAAATTGTACCTTATGTAGATTATTCATATTTTTTCAAGGAATGGGGTATAAAGGGAACATTTCCAAAAGTACTGTCCGACCCTGTTTATGGTGCTGAGGCAACAAAACTTTTGCATGATGCACAATATATGTTGCAGCAAATCTGTAATGAAAAATGGCTCGTGGCTCAAGCATCCTTCGGCATTTTTCCCGCTTTTTCGAATGAAGACGATGTTTTTATTCACTACAAGAAAAAACAATATTGTCTTTCGTTTTTACGTGCACAAAGAGAAACAAAGGGAGTTTATCCATGTTTGGCAGATTTTATTGCTTCCGAAAAAACAAAAATTCATGACCATATCGGGCTTTTTGCCGTTTCCATGCTCGAAAGCGAAGTACAAATCACTAAAAAATGGAAAAAAGAAGGGAATGAATACGAATGGCTCTTGTTCAAAATACTAAGTAATCGTTTAGCAGAAGCGTTTGCTGAACATCTTTTTATGCTTGTACGTACTCAATATTGGAAATATATGCCACAAGAGAAGTTGACTGTCGAAGCAATACTGAAACGAAAATATCAGGGTATTCGTCCCGCTCCGGGTTATCCTGCTTGTCCCGATCATAGTGAAAAAAAGAAATTGTTCTGTATTCTTGAGATTGAAAAACAGTTGCAATTTTCATTGACCGATTCATATATGATTCAACCGTTACCCTCGATATGCGGTTATTATTTTGCACATCCCGATTCATTTTATTTTTCAACAGGAAAAATATATGAAGACCAAATAGCAGATTATGCACAACGAAAAAATAGTAGTGTTATACAAGTAAAAAAAATGCTCCAACCATGAATGTAGCCAAATTATTAAGAGAAACAAAAACAACATTATTTTCGTTTGAATTACTTCCCCCTTTAAAAGGAGATAATATACAAGCCATTTGCAATACTATTGACCCGTTGATGGCATTCAATCCATCCTATATTAATGTAACATATCACCGTGAAGAAGTGATTTATAAACAACGTTCCGATGGTTTACTTGAGAAAAGAACGATACGTAAACGACCTGGAACGGTTGGCATTACAGCAGCCATCATGCATAAATATGGTATAGAAGTCGTACCACACCTTATTTGTGCTGGTTTTTCATGCGAAGAAACAGAAAATGCATTAATAGACCTTCATTTTTTGGGTATTCACAACCTTCTTATATTACGAGGCGACCCGGACAAAAACAGTCACCTGTTTGTACCTGAACCCGACGGGCATGAACATTCCATAGGACTTCTTCAGCAGGTAATGAATATGAATAAAGGCAAATATCTGGATGATACTATTGTAAATAATGCTGCTACAGAATTTTCGGTTGGTGTTGCTGGCTATCCCGAAAAACATCCTGAAGCACCCAACATGGATAGCGACCTTCGTTACTTGAAAAATAAAATTGATGCCGGTGCCGAATATATTGTTACACAAATGTTTTTTGATAATAATTACTATTTCGACTTTGTAAAACGTTGTCGCCAAGCGGGTATAAACGTGCCTATTGTACCGGGATTAAAACCTGTAAGTATTACCAATCATATCAACATTATTCCAAAAACATTCAGTATTGAAATTCCACAAGCCCTAAGCAAAGAAGTTGAAAGATGTAAAAACAACATGGAAGTACGTCAGGTAGGTATTGACTGGGCAATAGAACAGGCAAAAGAACTTAAAGCCCACCATGTGCCGAGTATCCATTTTTACACCATGGGAAAGTCGGACAATATTATGGAAATTGTAAAAAAAGTGTATTAACCCATGTAGAGACACGTTGCAATGTGTTTCTACTATAATTTTCAAAAAATGTTATCAAACATATATTTTGCATAACAGAACCATTACTTTCGTACCATAAAAAAATTTTGCAAAACGTGTCATCGAACACCATGTTATAAACTATTTATGGCAAAAAGAAGAATTCAATTCAGTCTTGTATATAGAGATATGTGGCAATCGTCGGGGAAATATGTGCCACGAATAGACCAGTTAAAAAAAATTGCCCCCGTCATTATAGATATGGGCTGTTTTTCTCGCATCGAAACCAATGGCGGTGCCTTTGAGCAGGTAAATCTTTTATATGGCGAAAATCCCAATGCCGTAGTACGTGAATGGGTTAAGCCCTTTCATCAGGCAGACATTCAAACACACATGCTCGACCGTGCATTGAACGGCATACGCATGTATCCTGTACCCGCAGACGTAAGGCATTTAATGTATAAAGTAAAAAAAGCACAAGGCGTAGATATTGCCCGCTCGTTTTGTGGGTTGAATGATTTTAGAAATCTTGAATTATCTATCAAATATGCCAAAGAAACAGGCATGATATCACAGGCAGCCTTGTCTATTACGCACAGTCCTGTCCATACTATTGAGCATTATTTGGAAGTAGTAAACAAAGCCGTTGAATTTGGTGCCGATGAAATTTGCCTTAAAGATATGGCAGGCATTGGACGTCCTGTATTTTTAGGAAAATTGGTATCTGGCATAAAAAAGAAATATCCAACGTTAATCGTACAGTATCATGGACATTCGGGTCCTGGCTTATCTATGGCATCTATGCTTGAAGTAGCAAAGGCAGGTGCCGATTTTATTGATGTAGCCATGGAACCACTTTCGTGGGGTATGGTTCATCCCGATGTCATTTCGGTACGTGAAATGTTGCTTGATGCAGGCTTTGATGTTCCAACCATCAATATGAACGCATATATGGAAGCACGTAACCTTAATCAACAATTTATAGATGAATGGCTGGGCTTGTTTATTGACAACAAAAATCGTTATACTTCTTCACTATTATTGGGCTGTGGCTTGCCCGGTGGAATGATGGGAAGTATGATGGCAGATTTAAAGGGCGTGTTGGAAGGTATTAATAAAAGTCTGAAAACATCGGGTAAAAAAGAACTTACTCAAGACGAAATGCTCGTCATGCTGTTTGACGAAGTAGCCTATGTATGGCCCAAATTGGGATATCCACCCTTAGTTACACCATTCAGCCAATATGTAAAAAACGTTGCCTTAATTAATGTCATGTTTATTTTGCAAGGTAAAAGTCGTTTCCAGATGATAGACAAAAATACGTGGGATATGATTTTGGGCAAAGCAGGTAAATTACCCGGTCCGCTGGATGATGAAATTATTGCATTAGCCAAAAAGCAGGGTTCAGAATTTTATACGGGCAATCCACAAGATGCTTATCCCGATGAACTTGACAAATACCGAAAACAAATGAGCGATAATCACTGGGAAGTAGGACAGGACGAAGAAGAATTGTTTGAACTGGCGATGCACGAACGTCAATACGTGGATTATAAAAGCGGATTAGCCAAAAAACGTTTTGAAGAAGAAATTGAAACAGCCCGCAAACAGCAAAAAATTATTCAGGAAACAGTCAAAAAAACAACCACTCCTCCACCAACCAAGGATATTCCTAAAAAACCTGTCATTCCCAACGACCCCACTATCAAATCGATAGTGGCTCCTACCAAAGGCGAAGTGATGCTTGGTTTTCATGAAATAATTGAAGACCGTTTTTTAAAAGCAGGTATGAGTATAAAAAAGGGGGAACGTATTTGCTACATTTATTCCGATTTGTTTCAGGGATTTGAAGAAGTTATTTCCGAATACGAGGGTATAGTATCCGAAGTGTTTGTCAAACAGGGAGCAAAGATTTCGAAAGGAACGGTTATTGCCACCATAAAAGTAAATCAGGAACAAGAAATAAAGAATAATTAACCATTAATATGTTATCAGATGAATACAAAAATTTTAAATGAACTGGAACAATTGGGTATAACCGATGTTCAGGAATTATATTACAATTTGTCGTATGAAGAACTGTTTAAGCACGAAACAGACCCTTCACTGACAGGATATGAAAAAGGTATCGTAACCGATTTAGGCGCTGTTGCTGTTGATACGGGAATATTTACCGGCCGCAGCCCAAAAGACAAATACATTGTCAAAGACAGCCAAACAAAACCGCTCATTTGGTGGGCAGGTGAAGGTCGTAAAGGCTCCGACAACAAGGCTATTACGCATGAACAATGGGATTATTTGCTTTCTATTTCCAAACAACAACTTTGTAAGAAAAAATTGTATGTAAACGATGCGTATGCGGGTGCCAATGAAAATTCACGACTGAAAATTCGTGTAATTTCCGAAGTAGCGTGGGTTTCACATTTCGTAAAAAACATGTTTATACGCCCAACAGACGAAGAACTTAAAGAGTTCAAACCCGATTTTATTTTGTATGATGCATGCAAAACAACCAATCCCAAGTGGAAAGAAATGAATATGAACAGCGATGTTTTTGTAGCGTTTAATCTGACCGAAAAAATGGCTGTAATAGGTGGTACTTGGTATGGCGGAGAAATTAAAAAGGGAATATTTACCGTAATGAATTATTTTCTACCACTCAAAGGAATTGCTGCCATGCATTGTTCTGCTAATATAGGTAAGAAAGGCGACACAGCATTGTTTTTTGGTTTGTCGGGTACAGGAAAAACAACCCTGTCCACAGACCCCGAACGTATGCTCATTGGCGATGATGAGCACGGATGGGACGACGAAGGTATTTTTAATTTCGAAGGAGGCTGCTATGCTAAATGTATTCATTTAAACCCTGAGAAAGAGCCCGATATTTACCATGCTATTAAACGGGATGCCTTGTTAGAAAATCTTGTGGTAGATTCCCATACAGGTAAAATTGATTTTGACAGTGATGCCAAAACAGAAAATACACGCGTTTCGTATCCTATTTATCATATCAAGAATATAGTAAAGCCCGTATCCAAAGGACCTCATGCCAAAACTATCATATTTCTCAGTGCCGATGCGTTTGGCGTATTGCCACCAGTGGCTATTTTGAATAAAGATGAAGCCATGTATTATTTCCTCAGTGGTTATACGGCAAAATTAGCCGGTACAGAACGGGGTATTATTGAACCTTCACCTACTTTTTCGGCTGCTTTTGGTGCTGCCTTTCTGCCGCTTCATCCAACCGTTTATGCCAAAGTGCTTTCAAAAAAAATGGATGAGCATGGAACAAAAGCCTATTTGGTAAATACAGGCTGGATTGGTGGAGCGTATGGCGTGGGCAAACGTATAGACATTCATGCTACACGAAATATTATTCGTTCCATTTTAGATGGCAGCATTGAAAAATCTGAAACTGAAAAATTACCTATTTTTAATTTTACTATACCCAAACAATTGAATGGTTTGGAATCTGAATTATTAAATCCTCAAAATGCATGGACAGACAAGGATGCCTATCACAAACAAGCCGAAATGCTCGCCAATAAGTTCATTGCAAATTTCAATGCCTTTACCGACAATGATGAAGGAAAAAGACTTGCGTCTTATGGTCCACAAGTTGTTTTGGCAAAATAATAATGCTATTTTTAATACCGACTTGCTAACAAGATAATTAGTCGTCCCTTAAAAGTACTTATTCTACCTCATTCTCGGTTGCAACGAGGATGCACATTTTCATCCTTTTGTTAGCGGTTTGGTATAAATGTACGATGTAAATATCCCATAAAATATTTCGTATAAACCATACTATAAAAACAATTTTTTAAGGAGTTACTACCTATGTTGTGTTATACTTGTTTGCGATTAGGTAATAACGTATATCATTATTGTATTACTATTTTATAAAGCATGGATGGTCCAACGGGTGTATGAACTTTCAGAATATAAATAGATGGTGGAATTTCTGTAATGAAAAAATCTTTCGAACTATTAAAATCTTTTATCTCCCACTTTTTTATTTCACGATTATAAATATCGGACAGGGTAACGGTAGTTGGTTTTCCTTCAAGTTTTGAATTTACAAGTCGAAACTTATCCTTACATGGATTGGGATATACAAAACTATTATTATCATTGATAGTAGAAGCCATACGTACTGTCTTTTCAAAAATAAAGTGGTCTGTAAAGGGAGATTTAACTTGTTGTGTAACCACTGGCTGTTGGCTGTTTACACTACCTGTGCCAACAATATAATATTTATGTAAAGAATCAATTCTATAGATTCTATAATCGTAAACATAATAAGGGTCAAGCCCTTGCAATTGCAACGTATAGCCATTTGCTGTTAAATTATTATCTGTTAACATTACCTCTATTTTATTGTTATCTGTAGAAGCAATAATACAAGTACCAAGTGTATCGCCGCCAGATGTCATTAATCGTTGTCCATTATCCATCAATAGGCGTAATGCTTTATATGCCAAACCTGAATATCGCCATTGGTCATAATCATTAACCAATCCAAACCAGTAATTAAAAAAGGCGTAACGAAAAAATTTATCAATGGTTGATTCTTGCATATAAATCATGGCAGCAGTAGCAGCCGAAGCATTCATGGCATCATCGGCACCCCATTCGCTATAGGTCTCAAAACTTATCATATACGAATTCCATTCAGAATTTATAAGTTCAATATTTGTCAACCCAGCCAAATTTAATTTATTTCGTACATATTCATTGACCCATTTAAAATAATATGGATTGTGAAAGTAGTACAAGTGATACACAAAAAAGTCAAGTGGAAGTTGTTCTGTTACTACAGAATCGATGAACGTGTTGATAAACGATTCATTGAAAACATTGGAAATAGTGGGACCTCCTACTTTTAATTGTGGGTTATACAATTTAATGGCTCGTGAAGTAAGCCTGTAGAGTTTGATATAGTCGTTTACGGTACCTGTCCAGAAATCGATAATATCGGGCTCATTCCATATTTCAAAATAAGAAAGATTATAATGAAATCCGTTTGCCCAACCATCGTTATAATGTTTAATAATTTGTACACATACTTGTGCAAATTTGTCCATGTTGGCAGGTGGCATTTTTTTGCTTAATGCCGTATCGTAACTTTCGCCCAAACGAAAATAAACATTTCCCCCTGCATTTATAATATCGCTGATACACGAATCGGTAGAGTGAAAATTATAAGCCCATGGATTTAACGGATTAGCAGACGTATCGGGAAAAATGACGGAGTAATCAAAAGCGGTTGCAAAATCATGTGTTCGCATATAATCAACACCCAGTTCCTGAAATTTTTGAATATGATTAAACGGTTGGTTAGGATTTCCAGGTCCAATCCCATTTACCGAAAACAGTTTTTTAAATGTCCCAACGGTTTGATTAATATTTACACTGAATGATGTGTACGACGTATCTAACAATTCAATCATGGAAATATCGTCTATTCTAAAGTTTCCTTTTCCAAAAACAGCCACAAATAAAACCATATTATCGGCATTGGGAGGTGCCAATACCCGCATAACAACTCGTTGCCAATTGCCCACATTGCCATTGGGACAAAAATAAGTGTCATATACCGAAACTGTATCATGTCTGAATTTTATAAATGGCAGCATGTAATGTTCCATACTGTCGGCTTTAACCCAAAAATCGCACAAATATTTTTTCCCTGCCGACACGGGCACTATTTGTGCTAAATACGAAGTGTCTGCTGATGAATTATTGTCCATCCACAAGCATTGGTTGCCACTATGAAAATTTGTAATATCCATTTTAAAAATAGTTGGATTACCAGTAGTAGAAAAATAATACCAATTGGCTAACGCATTTTCAAATCCACCATTTTGAACTATGTTTTGAGCCGTAGCCCAACCACTTATTACTATTAAAACGATTGCTATCAATCCTCTTTTCATATAATTATTGAATAAAATTTAACAACTCTATTGAACTAAAATAATTCATAAAATTAAAAAATAGTTTTGTAAATTATTACAACTACAAAAATAACGAAAACGCCAAGACTGTTTTTAATCAAAAGACAAATTTCTATCAAGAAAGTTCTTTTCGTATTGACGAGCAAAACGAAGATGAAAACTACTTTACTCTTGAAACGGACATTAAGGGCGATACGATTTATTTACGTCCCCGAACACGTACCAACTTGAACAACATAAACGCAAAAACGGAACAAGACCCAATTCATTTCATTCTTTTGTTAGCGGTTTGGTATTAGGTTTCCATAAATAAACTTTCCATGTTTTTTTAACTTTTCCCATGGCTAAACCTTCAAGGTTTTGCTTGGCTTTATTTCCGGCTAAACCTTGAAGGTTTTTCTATTGTTAGAGTTTGACGGGACAAAATTCATTTCATTCTTTTGTTAGCGGTTTGGTATTAATTGTTGATGAAGTATCAAAAGTTACTTTTTCAGATTTTATTGTTCCAGCGTTATACGCTAAAAAATGGATTTTAGTGGGAGATGTAAAACAACTTTCGCTTTATGTAGAAAACAATTACGTTGCGGAAAACATAGCAAGTATGTTGCCCGAAAACGAACAACAAGCAGTCGTAAAAATGGAACATGCTTTATTACCACCTATCTGTAATCCATTTTTTTTACATTATCTTTGCAACGGAATTTAATAAACATGCATGAATCATATTCGTAATTTTTGTATTATTGCTCACATTGACCATGGCAAAAGCACATTAGCCGACCGTTTGCTTGAGTTTACAGGAACAGTAAGCCCCAAGCAAATGCAGGCACAGGTTTTGGACGACATGGAAATAGAACGTGAACGGGGTATTACTATTAAAAGCCATGCTATTCAGATGGAATATAAGTATAATGATGAAAAATATTATTTGAATTTAATTGATACACCTGGTCATGTTGATTTCAGTTATGAAGTGTCGCGTGCTATTGCTTCTTGCGAAGGGGCATTGCTCGTAGTGGATGCGACACAAGGCATTCAGGCACAAACCATATCCAATTTATATCAAGCCATTGACCATAATCTGACAGTTATTCCCGTATTAAACAAAATGGACATGGCGGCAGCCATGCCCGATGAAGTTAAAGACCAGATTGTTGATTTATTGGGTTGCCAACGGGATGAAATTATTGAAGCAAGTGCCAAAACAGGCATGGGTGTTGAAAATATTTTATCCGCAATTATTGAACATATTCCTGCTCCTAAGGGAAATGCGGAGGCACCGCTGCAAGCATTAATATTTGATTCTGTTTTCAATCCGTTCAGAGGTATTATTGCCTATTTTAGAATTTTTAATGGTACCCTTCGTACACACGAACAAGTTAAGTTTGT
>Ga0302253_1001010_pt1 | contig 19030 bp, 17 predicted proteins | sample AAG_RA_Trp_MG_FD_193537 | JGI IMG/M metagenome (GOLD analysis project Ga0302253, IMG submission 193537) | Enriched activated sludge microbial communities from anaerobic digester in WTTP, New Holstein, Wisconsin, United States - AAG_RA_Trp | ecosystem: Engineered > Bioreactor > Anaerobic >...
TTTAGCCTCAACCGTTCGTTTGCTTTGATAGAAAAAGTAATGACATTGTAATACTTATTCGTTATTGTTTTTTATCCTATCATATTTCAAATAAAAAAATTCAACTAATTTTGCTTGATAGTTTAGTTCATGCGTTTCCGTTGTGCAATAATCATAGTATTGTTTATGAGTGAATTGACCATTGCTCAAATTTCACTAGTAAAAAATATTGAATTGCCCAAAGCCATTATACAGGCTAAATACAGTCCCAACGGTAAATACATTGCTGTAGTTCATGCTAATAAACAAATTCATATATTCAATACCTCAACATATAATGTATCTTCTATCTTAGACGACAAGGGCGATGGCGAAATAAGTATTGCCTATAGTCCTGACGGTAAATATTTATTATCGGGCAGTTGGGACAAAACGGTAAAATTATGGGATTTGAATAAAAACAAAATCATTAAACGATATTACGGACATCAGCAGGCAACAAGAAGTGTGTGCTTCAACCCTCAGGGCAATTTGATTGCCAGTGCCGGATGGGATGACATTATTCGCTTTTGGTATGTACCTACGGCTATTAATTTAAAAAATCTTTCAGGTCATACCCAATGTGTACGCACCATTGCATTCAGCCCCGACGGTAGAAAAATAGCCAGCGGTGGTTATGACCAACTGTTAAAATTGTGGGATATTGCTTCAGGAAACGAATTGTTCAGTGTTAAAACATCATCATTCCCTATCGAAGCCCTCGCTTTTAACCCACAAGGAACAATTATTGCTACCTCTGGTTTGGAAAACAACGTAAAACTATGGAACGCTACTAATGGCAATTTAATTAACACCTTAAAGGGAAGCACCGACGCAGTATATGCACTTGCATTCAGCCCCGATGGAAAATATCTTGCAAGCGGTGGAAATGATAATATAATACGTATCTGGAACGCTGTATCTGGAATATGCCTGTACCAATTAAAAGGGCACAGTCAGGGTATTAGAACGCTTTGTTTTAGCCCCGATGGAAAATATCTTGCAAGCGGTGCCGTAGATAAATTACTCAAAATATGGGACGTTGCCTTGTTAAGTATTGTTCCTTATAATGCGAACCTTTCTTCGCCCAGTATTGCTTCTCAAGATGCTATTTCTATTTCACAACCCAATCAAAATCCCTATATTTCCACCAAAAGAAATTTGCCTATCAGTTTTGAAATAAAAAATAATGATTACAACGTTGTTCAATTGTTTTTAAATAAATATGAATATACACGACTAATCAATGGTAACAAGGAAATTGTAAAACCGCTCTCTGTCAAGGTAAATTACAATAAAGACATCGAAATTAATTATGAAATTTATTTGGATTATACGGACAACGTTATTCAACTGGTTGCCTTTAAACCAAATTCCAACGAATTTATTATTTCGCCCGAGTTTATGGTTACCTATTTTGATGTGGACGATTTTAAAAACAAAACAAACCTTACTGTTGTTTCACTCAATATTCAAAAATATATGGATAAAAAGTACAATAGCAGTTTGTTTAAAGATAACTCTGCTAAATTTATGAATCTGTTAAAAATGCAGGAACAACGATTATTTAATAAGGTTACTACTCTGGAAATGACTAACGACGATATTACAACAGACCATATACAGCAAATACTCGATTCGCTCGTTGCCAAACAATCAACAAACGACATGCTGCTAATAACTGTAAACGGATTTATTATTCAGGATAACAGCAATCAAAAATATTTCATGCTATTGCCAACCGCCTCTTCTAAAGAATCAACCATGGATACCTATTTATTTCCTCTGGAAAATATTCTGAAAACTATTTTGAAAACAAAAGCTACCGCAGGCATGTTTGTTAATTTGTCACAACATTTATCCAAGTGTCCCGATAATTTCAACCCTGTTAATGAGGAAGCATTAAATAGTTACATTAGCAATATGCTAACTACTCAGAAAGGTGTTTTCTTTTTAAGCATCAACAACCCACAACCTCTATCCATGTTTGATATGCTTGCCAACAGCATGCATCCTTCCAACGACATAGACAACAATGGCATCGTAGATTTAAACGAGATGAGTGGATTTTTAAATCATCTGGCAAAAATCAGTGTTTTTTATCGTCCCAATTTTATACCTTTATACCTTAAATAATGTTGAAATAATTGAATTATGGAAAATAAAATTACAGATTTAATATACGAAAACAACCGCCTTCATGAAGAAATTGAGCGGCTTCGGAAATATATCAGTTTGCCGGGCTACGAAAGCCGTGCCTTAATTGAAATATTTTCTCGTTTCGCCGACAAAAACCTTAGCCCTGTTACATTAAGTGATGAAAATGAAAATATTATCTTTGCTAATGAAGCCTTTTGCAAATTAATTGATTTTTCAAAAGAAGAAATCATCGGAAAAAATTTAAGACAATTTACCAATCGAGAAGAATTTTCAACGTATCAGGTTAATACCGAATTGCGAAAACGCGGTATTGCCAGTTTATTTGAAAGTGTATTTATTAAAAAGGATGGCACACCTGTCCCTGTTCAAATTTCAGCATCACCGGTACAAAACGATGAAGGTAAATTGATATGCATTATGGGCATTATTACCGATTTAACTGCCTTTTTAAAGGAAAACACTCAGCATAATATCAATAAACTTAATTGGTAATTATGAATCGGTTATCATTGGTTTTTCTATTTTGGTGTATGTGTTCCATAACCATGGCTCAAAAATATTTACTTGTAATTCATGGTGGTGCAGGCAATATAGACGAAAAAAGTTTAACAAATGCGGATGAATACCGCCAATCACTTGACACAGCGTTGACCATTGGTGAAAATATATTGAAAAATGGAGGAAGCAGCCTCGATGCTGTAGAAAGTGTTATCAAATACTTTGAAGACAATCCTCTATACAACGCAGGCAAAGGTGCTGTCTTGACCGATAAGGGAACCGTAGAACTGGACGCCTCTATCATGGATGGAAAAACCATGCTGGCTGGAGCCGTTGCCGGTGTTACCGATATAAAACATCCTATTTCTGCTGCTCGTCTGGTCATGGAAAAAACATCACACGTATTGCTGATTTCAAAGGGTGCTTCAGCATTTGCCAAAGAACAGGGACTTAAAATGGTACCTAATGAATATTTTATCACACCCGAAAATAAAAAACGCTATGAAAAAAACAAAGAGAACGATATTCATGGAACCGTTGGATGTGTTGCAATGGATACAAAAGGAAATCTTGCAGCCGGTACTTCTACTGGTGGAATGATGCTCAAAAAATATGGCAGAGTGGGCGATTCACCCATCATCGGTGCCGGTACGTATGCCTGCAATGCTTCGTGTGCCGTTTCTTGTACTGGATATGGTGAATACTTTATTCGTAATTGCGTCGCCTTTCATGTTCATGCATTAATGATTTATAAGGGATTGTCTGTTAACAATGCCGTTTCGTTTGTCATCGACAGTGTTTTAACACCACAACACGGCACAGGAGGTATTATTGCCGTTGACAAAAATGGGAATTACAGTTGGGACTTTAATACTACAGGCATGTTTCGCGGTGTCGCCACTTCCGAAAATAAACACCTTGTACAGTTGTTTGGTAAATGAAAACTTCTAAAAAAATACCCGTAACATCATCAGCACTGCCAATCAATAATGAGAAGCATAAATTTGTACTCCGCTGGTGGCACAAACTCCTCTTTTTTACACCTATTATCTTATTTCTGATTATTCTAAGGGCAAACGATTGGTATCATGCTTATTTGCTTCATTATAATGGAAAAACAACATGGGCAACTATTACAAAGGTCAGTTTAGGCGGTGTTCGCGATGAGTACGATACCGAAAATGTGGAATATACCTATAATGTAGATGGACACATTTATACGGCATACCTTTCGGTAAAAACAAATAATAAATACGTAATAGGTCCATTGGACATACCCGTATTTCCCAATCAGCAATTTATGATGAAATATGCTGTTTCGAAACCTGATGTTGCCGAAATTTATCTGGACAAACCCGCTATCAATACTATCATAAACTTTTTAAAAGATGTTTCTATTATTATGTTGCGTGATATTCCCGAAACAAAAGGCACTCTAACTATCAAACAGGCAGGTTGCGTAGCACGAAACATTTTTAGAATTAAAGGTTATGAAGGGTTATCCTATTTTTACTTCTTTGATACTCCTAGGATTGAAAACTTTAAATACCACAAAAGTAATTTTCACGATTTTATACAGTCTGACGAGATAAAAAAAATATTTCAGGAATGCGAAAAAATTAAATAATCGTTCCTTAAAAACTCATTTTAGTCTTTTAATCTTTCTTGTTGATGTATTTTTGAAATATATTCTAAGGTCATCAAGAATTTGTAGTCATAAGTACAGGTTCTTTTTTTTACAAAAATTTCTAATGCAACATCACTCTCCATATAATACCAAATCGCTAACAAAAGAATGAAATGAATTTTGTCAGTTGGCTTTGGTTAATGCCGACAGACTAACAGTTTTAAAACAAGAGCGAAGCGAATTGTTTTAATTATCTTGTTAGCAAGTCGGTATAAGGACGACAAAGAGTTTTTTCTATATAAGAGGATATCTCAACGGTAGCGCCCGATTTTTCTTTAATATATTGAATAGCTTTTGAACCTGCTTCTTTCAATAAATGTTCATTGGTAAATAAAGAATAAAAGATTGATTCAAACTCCATTTTATTAGCAACAGCAAAAACAGCACCCGCTTCTTTCATTTCAATTGCTTCGTTGAATTGATAATGATGGGGTCCAAAAATAACCGGTATGCCATAGACAGCAGGTTCCAGTATATTATGAATACCTTTGCCAAAACCTCCACCAATATATGCCAATTGTGCGTATTGATACAGCGATGACAACATGCCAATATTATCTATTATTAAAACCGATGCTGAAATAGTTGTTTCGGAATGACTAAGTGATGAATACAACACAGATGGTACTTCAATGCTTTGTTGTATGGTACGAATATTTTCGTTTTCAATTTTATGAGGCACAATAATCCACTTTATTTTATCGGCAGTTTGTAAAACTACATTGGCAATAATGTTCATATCTTGCATCCATGCACTGCCCACCACTACGGTAAACGAGTTTTGTACAAACTGTTTAACTATGCGGAGTTGCATGGGTTGCTGCGCAATTTGTAAAACCCTGTCACAACGGGTATCGCCAGCAACCATAGCAGGAATATGAATAGACTGTAATAACGTTGCCGATTCATTATCTTGAACAAATATTTGTGAAAAGAATGAAAGCATTTTTCTGAACAGTCTGCCATATCGTTTAAAAAATATCTGTGTTGGTTTGAAAACGGCAGAAATAAGAATAATGGGAATATGTTGTATGCTTGCTTCGTGAATGAAGTGGTACCATAAATCGTATTTTACGAAAACTACTAATTGTGGTTTAATGAGTTTATAAAAACGCTGTGCATGGCGGCGTGAATCAAGTGGCAAATAAAATACAGCATCTGCCATGGAGTAGTTTTTCCTGATTTCGTATCCCGAAGGTGAAAAAAAGGTAAGTACCATTTTCCATTCGGGATGTTGTTGCTTTAACAGTTCTATAACGGGTCTGCCCTGTTCAAATTCTCCCAACGATGATACATGAAACCATACAACAGGCGATGTAGATTCATTAGAAAATTCAGCAATTTTTTGCCAAATATTTTTTCTGCCTTTTACCCATAACCGGGCTTTGTGATTGAACCATGATGCCATATTTATGAGACAACCATATAAGAATATTGCCAGATTATAAATCAGCCTTGACATGCCTAATAGAAATAATAGGATTGCGGTTCACGCCTGTATATCGGAATTATCCATCCTACTTTAATGGAGTGCAAAAGGTCAAAATAGTGGTTATTGTCTTTTTTCATCAAATTAAAATCCCATGCTCTTCCGCTTTTGGTCCATGACTGATAAAATTCAAAACCAACATAAAAATTAAAAAATTGACTTTTACTGAAAATTACATATCCCACATATTCGGTTAAGGCAAAACCATATCTCATTTTATCATAACCGTATCTATAATCGCCAACCATTTGTGGAGCATTATTGCCATCCTCTTCAATTCGGATTTTATGTTGCAAAAATCCGCCGCCAACCAAGAGCAAAAGTCCACTGTTGGGATTGGGATATTTAAAAAACGTAACACCCCCTATTTTTGCTCCCACAAAATAGCCTCGTTCATAAGTATTATAATCGGCATAAACGCCATATTCATTAATGATATTCCCATTGGAAGTAGCAATGCTGTCAAAAATATGATTGGCTTCACCTTTTAATGTTGAACCGAAAATGTAATTGGCGTTGATTTCTACAAAAATATTATGACGTGTTTTAAACATGAATGAACCGCCAATATTGCTGTTCATTCCAAATAGTTTTGCCATATCACCACCGGGAACCTGCATCATAAAATTGGCAGAAAACATGGGAAAAGCAATAGTACTGTCCAAATTTTTTTGAGCAATAAGCGAAAATGGAAATAAAACAAAGACCCAAAAAAATTGTTTTTTCATTTTACATTAATTGAAAAGAATAAACGTTTATTCATGATACAATATTTTATACTTGATGAAATAATTTTTCTATTTCACCATAATATAAGCGATGATAATCGTGCGTCGGATAGTTTTTTAAAACCGATTTATCCAGCATATGAGCGGGTTTAATATCGTCAAAATAAATTTTTCGACAAATCAATACAAGTTGAGATTCGTTATAATAAATTACCTTATTGTTATAACTTACAGGGGTAAGTCCTTTGATATGCATTTTATCTATATCTCTGCCCGAATGAGAGCCGCAATAATTGACAATTTTTTCATACGATTCGTCAAAAAAATTTATAGAAAAATATTCGTTCTTTTCCATAAATTGATAGGTATATCGTTGTGGTCTGACATAAACAAATGCCATGGGTTTTTTCCACAAATATCCAATGCTTGCCCATGCTACGGTCATACAGTTGTGTGTTTCCATATTGCCTACTGCCAATACGAATCCCTGCTTTTGCAATTGAGCAAAAATATCAAAAGATAAAGAATAAACATCCATTTCTTTCATAACAAGAATATTAGTGTATTGAATATTAAATAATTATGAATTACGATTTGATTATTTTTCATGCTGTAAAATTGTTAAAAAAATTGAAATATTTTTATTTCTTAAAATTATATTTTTATCTTTGTCCCGTGAGAAAATTATTTGGTTATATTATTTTATTGATTTGGAGTAGTTCTGTATATGCTCAAATGAATATGCATAAAGACAGTTTGCTGTCCGAAAATACTTTTGATATCAAATCTTTTCAATGGGATACATTATATTTACGTACTACACGCAAACCCAATTTCTGTTTGAAAGATACAACGGGCTTATCACTTAAAACAATTCAACATGCTGTATTCCGTATGCCTGTATTGGGCAATATTATTTCCGAATTTGGTTATCGCAGTCACAGACGTGTACATACGGGTGTCGATATTAAATTAAATTACGGCGATTCGGTTTATGCTGTGTTTGATGGTATAGTTCGCATAAGCAGATATTTCAGCAGTTATGGAAATATTGTTGTGGTGAGGCATTTTAATGGAATAGAAACCGCTTATGCACATCTTTCCAAAAGGTTTGTTCATGTAGGCGACACTATATACAGTGGCAAAGTATTGGGTTTAGGTGGCAAAACGGGAAGAGCCACTACACCTCATCTTCATTTTGAAACGCGGTATCGTGAACAACCGTTCAATCCCAGACTATTAATTGATTTTACAGAAAAAAAATTACATCACGATACGTTATGGCTATGCCAAAATTCTTTTCAATTCAACAAAAAGAAATCAACCGTTATAGTTAAACATGCTATTCAAAAAAGTACGATTACGACTCCTGACTCTAATGTTACAACAATCGTTCATCAAGAACCGTTCACGGTAAATAAGGTTTATGTTATACAAAAAGGAGATACGCTGTATAGTTTGGCAAAACGTTATGATACTACGGTAGGCGAATTATGCAAAGTAAATCATATTCACGAAAATGGCATTTTAAGTATAGGTCAGAAAATCAGGATTCCGTAATCTTTTTTTTAAACGTTGTTTTCGTTTCGGTTTTACGAATTAGTCGTTTTATATTTTTTCGATGGGTATAAAAAAGTAGTACTACGGCTATGGCTGAAAACAAGATAAGCGACAATGAATAATCTTCAAACAACAATACAAACAGCGGGAAAAACAATCCTGCCATCAATGAACTTAGTGAAACATATCGGCTTAAAATAAACACGATAATAAATACTGCAAAACTCAGCAGAGCGGGAATAGTAGCAATGCCCAATGTCATGCCTAAAAGTGTTGCCACGCCTTTGCCACCTCTAAAACCTGCATACAATGGGAAAATGTGTCCAATAACGGCACAGCCACCTATTAAAATTGGGAAAAAATAAGCATCACCGGTGTCGGGAAACAAGTATAAATAGAAGTGTGAAATAAAGGGAAAAAGGAATCCTTTAAAGATATCAAAAATAAAAACAGGCAAGGCTGCTTTTGCACCCAATACTCGTAACGTATTGGTTGTACCAGCATTTTTACTTCCATATTCTCTTATGTCCGTATTGTAAAACCACTTCCCTACCCATACCGATGTTGGTATAGAGCCAAGCAAATATGAAGCAACACCAAAAATAATTAACCATCCCATATTAAAAAAGAAAAAGGAATAATCTGAATTAAACTTCAGGCTATTCCTGATATATCCTATTAACAACCTAATGTAGCCACCATGACTGCCTTAATGGTGTGTACGCGGTTTTCGGCTTCGTCAAATACAACGGAATGTTTCGATTCAAAAACATCATCGGTAACTTCCATAGCATCGATATGAAATTTTTTATAAATTTGTTCACCTATTTCGGTTTCTCTATTATGAAACGAAGGCAAACAATGTAAAAATTTCACATTCGGATTGCCCGTCAATTTAATTATATTTTGATTTACCTGATAAGGTTTAAGCAATTTAATACGTTCTGCCCATACCGAATCAGGCTCACCCATACTAACCCAAACATCTGTATAAAGAAAATCTACTCCCTTTACACCCTCTTTGATATTGTCGGTAATGGTAATTTTTGCTCCTGTTTCTTTGGCAATACTGTTAGCAGTTTTTACCAGTTCTTTAGAAGGCTGGCAGTTTTTAGGTGCAACGGCTCTAAAATCCATTCCCATTTTGGCAGCACCTATCATAAGCGAATTTCCGACATTATTTTTGGCATCACCCAGAAAACTGAACTTAATATTATGAAGGGGCTTATCACAGTGTTCCATCATGGTAAGGAAATCGGCAAGAATTTGAGTTGGATGAAATTCTGTTGTTAATCCGTTCCATACCGGTACACCAGCATATTTAGCAAGGGTTTCCACTATTTCCTGTGAATAGCCGCGATATTCTATACCGTCGTACATTCGTCCCAATACGCGTGCTGTATCTTTCATCGATTCCTTTTTGCCCATTTGCGAGCCCGAAGGTCCCAAATAAGTTACATGAGCGCCCTGGTCTAAGGCAGCCACTTCAAAGGCACAGCGTGTACGTGTCGAATCTTTTTCAAACAACAATACAATGTTTTTACCTTTTAAACGTGGTTGTTCTGTCCCCGCATATTTAGCCTTTTTTAACTGTACCGATAAATCTAATAAAAATTTTATTTCATCGGGTGTAAAATCTAATAATTTTAAAAAACTGCGATTTTTTAGATTAAATGCCATAACTATACCTCCTTATTTGAATATTTGTAATTAAGCACTATACGTGTACCAGCAGCAGGGTTTCTTAATTCCCTCGATTCAGTAATAATAGATTCCTTGCCACCGTTTAATACGAATTGGATACAGGCACGAATTTTAGGTGCCATGCTGCCTTCACCAAATTGACCTTCTGCCAGATATTTATTAGCGTCTTCCACGCTCAGTATGTCCAGTCTTTTTTCGTCGGGCTTGTTAAAATTGATGCAAACCTTTGGCACATCGGTAAGAATATAAAATTCGTCGGCTTTTATTTGTGTTGCCAATAAGGAAGATGCCAAATCCTTATCAATAACAGCATCGATACCTTCGAGTTTGTTTGGTTCAACATAATAAACAGGAATACCGCCACCACCCACAGCAACTACAATGTTGCCATCACGAGCTAACTTTTCAATAGACTTGCGATTTCCGATACGTTCAGGAATAGGCGATGCAACTACCTTTCTCCATCCTCTTCCCTTTGCATCTTCCTTAAAAATAGAACCCGTTTCTGCCATGATTTTTTCTGCTTCTTCTTTGGAATAATAGGGACCTATGGGTTTGGTAGGATTTTTAAATGCCGGGTCATTCTTATCAACCAGTACTTCTGTTACGAGTGTAATAATATCGATATCAATACCTTTTTTTTCTAAAACATTGCGTAATTGCTGTTCAATGACATATCCAATAAATCCTTGACTGTATGCTCCACAGATATCCAATGGCATTTCAGGGATGTTAAATAATTTGCTTCCACCCTGATTTTGCAAAAGGATGTTACCTACCTGAGGTCCGTTTCCGTGTGTAATAACCAGATTGTATTCACTTTCGATAAGTGGTAAAATATTTTGACACGTTTCGTAAGCATTACGCTCCTGTTCGCTGATGGTTCCTTTTTCACCTGCACGCAACAGGGCATTCCCACCAAAAGCTACTACTGCTAATTTCTTCATACACTTTCTATTTATTACGAACCGCAAAAATAGCAGTTATTTATAAATTATGCAAATACCCAATATTTAACTACTAACAAAATGATATATAGATTAATACGTTTAATGAAAAAATATTTTGTAAAAAAGATGAATATCATTTTAACCAAATAAAAAAATAACTATTTTTAACGCTTATTAATTTTAAAATTATTTTGAGTATGAAAAAATGTATTAAATTGTTTACTATTGCTTATGTTGCATTACTATTATTTGGCATGCAAACACTGGTAGCACAAACCATTGACAAATATGCAGTGGATGGTGCTCTTTATTTTAAATTTAGGAATGATGCTACTATGAACTTTAGTATAAAAGCAGGAAAAGTTATGCCCGAAGACATTCCATTTTTGAATAGAATGATAGGAAAATATGGCATTACTTCCGTAAGAAATACATTTTGGCAAACGACAGAACCTAAGTTGCATCGTATTTTCAAGGTTCAGTTTACCAATAAGGAAATGATTGAACAATTTATCAGTGAATTGAATGCTGAAAAAGATGTTGAATTTGCTGAAAAGGCTCCCTATTTCCCAATTCGTTATACCCCGAATGATTATGGAACAACAGCCAATAATAATTGGCATCTGACTATCATTAATGCAAAACAGGCATGGGATATTACGCATGGAAGTGCTACTATAAAAGTAGCCGTTATAGATAATGCCGTTGATATTACGCATCCTGATATTGCTCCTAAAGTAGATTTGGCTATTGACTTGGGCGATGATGACAATGACCCCACGCCACCTTCCAATACAACTATCTGGTCGCATGGCACACACACTTCGGGATTGGCTGTGGCTGCTACCGATAACAATGTTGGTGTTTCGTCTATTGGCTTTGATTGTCGCCTGATTGCTATTAAAGCCGGTGCCGATGCCGATGGTGGACAAGGCGTTTCTGCCATGTTCGAAGGTATTACATGGGCTGCCGACCACGATGCTAACATTATAAGCATGTCGTTTGGCGGACCTTCCTATTTTCAAACCATGCAAATGATAGTTGATTATGCGTATAATAAAGGCTGTGTGCTGGTGGCTGCTGCTGGAAATAATGGTGATGGTACTGAGGACCCTAATAATGTAAATTATATAGGATACCCTGCTGCTTGCAATCATGTTATTTCCGTAGGCTCAACTAATGGCACCGATGTGGCTAGTTCCTTTTCTGAATATGGAACATGGATTGATGTAATGGCACCCGGCGGTTATGTATCTGATAGTTTTATAGACATGCTTTTAAACAATAGCGTTTACAGTACTACGGCAAGCAATACGTATGGGAAAATGGCAGGTACATCCATGTCTTGTCCTGTTGCTGCAGGTTTATGTGCACTGATGAAATCGGTAGATACTACATTAACACCCGACAGACTTACTTATTTGTTAAAGGCTTCCTGTGATAATATCGAATCATTACAGGATGCAACCCATCAAGGCATGGTAGGTGCAGGAAGAATAAATGCCTTTAAGGCAGTACAGATGGTTCAAGACAGCATGTCTTCTGTGGTTGCTGATTTTACATGCTCTGGAAACTTTATCAATATGGGTGGTCATGTTAATTTTACTGATTTATCTGTTGGAACTATTACTTCATGGCAATGGTCTTTTCCTGGTGGAACGCCAACTACTGCTAATATTCAACATCCACAAAATATAACGTATGTTGCTGCTGGCACATATCCAGTAACACTTACTGTTTCGGATGGAACACACAGCAGTACAGAAACCAAAACAGCCTTTATTACGGTTCAACAACCCGCCAATACAGCATGGATAGAACAGGCAAGTGGTTTTACTACTATGTACAGGGGTGTTTATCATATTTCCATTCCCAACGACAGCGTAGCATGGGCTACTGCTATTGACGGGACTAATGGTTCACCGGTTAATGAATTTACCAGAACTATAAATGGTGGTGCTTTATGGACACCGGGTACTATTACTGTCAGCGGGGCTTTGGCTCCGGCAAATATCTCTGCTGTAAGCGATTTAAAAGCATGGGTAGCAGAATATCCCACTTCGGGTGCAGGGGGTAAGGTTTATTATACCGCAGATGGTGGACAAACATGGACCAATCAAACATCTTCCACTATGTTTGTTAACTCTGCCAGTTTTTTAGATGTTGTTCACTTTTTCAATGAAAATGATGGATTTTGTATGGGTGACCCCATAAACAGTGTTTTTGAAATTTATTTTACCCATGATGGAGGTCAAACGTGGACTGCTGTTACGTCATCAAACGTTCCTGCACCTCAATCTGGTGAAATGGGTTGGACAGGCGTTTATACCGCTTTTAATAATATAGCATGGTTTGGAACCAATAAAGGGAGAATTTATAAAACAACCGATAAAGGTGAAACATGGACCGTCTTAACACCCGGCTTGACCGATATTAGCAAAATTGCATTTAATAATGAAAATAATGGTATTGCTCAACAAATTGTTTATAATACTACAACAGGAGCCATAACGACTTTAACCATGAAGAAAACAAACGATGGAGGACAGACATGGACTGCCGTTACGCCGGGTAGCAATTTTTGGAAATCGGATATCGCCGCAGTTCCCAATTTACCCGGTAAATATTACTCTGTTGGAACAGACGGAGCAGCCTCTTCATCTGCTAAATACGGAAGTTCATATTCTCTTGATTATGGCACTTCATGGACACCTATTGATACGGGTGTTCAATATGTTTCCGTTTGTTTCTTGAACGACCAAACTGGCTGGGCTGGTGGATTTAGTACCAATGCCACTACTAGCGGAGTGTTTAAATGGGATTATCAAACAATGATACAACCTGTAATAACTTCTACGCATGTTAGCATTTATCCCAATCCTGCTTACGATGTGATAACAGTTGAATCAACAGAGAAGATTATTTCAGTTGAAATTATGAATACGCTGGGTCAGAAAATAATTTATTCTCCTATCAATGATGTAAAAAAGCAACTTAACATCAGTTCACTCAACAGAGGATTTTATATTTTCAAAGTCAATACGGTTAAAGGAAGCAATGTTTATAAGATTTTTATAGAATAATAAAGTAACCAAAATAATTTATCTCATCATGAAAGACCTTTACTATCAAGGTCTTTCATGATTTATATTCTTATAAAACTTTAAGAGTTTTCTGTTTGCTTTGTTCCATTCGGCAAACATAGAGAAACGCTTCGCAATGAAGACATGATATGATTACTTCATCATTACTGATGAGACCAAAGCAGTAATTTTATCCCTTTTTTGTGTAATTCAAAAATTTCATGTATGTTTGCCATTATAAATTAATAAGGAGTTATGAAAAATTTTCGTTTTGTAACAGGGCTTTTTTTAATAGCCCTATTGGTATCGTGCAGTTCATCCAGAAACAAAAATCAGTATTGTGCCAATGCTGTTGAAATGTTGCCATGGGTAAATAACAACGTGGTAAAGGAAGTAAAGCAACCTGACCACCAGTATGCTTTTTTTGTAGATTCGACGCATGAATACAGTTATGGATTTAAACTAAACGTCAAAAATTTGAATATAAAAAATCCAAAAAAAATGACGGCTTCGTGCGATGGATATTTATATAAAATACCTACCAGCGTTCACTTGGTCATTGAGATTAGAAACAATGAAACATGTATTCATTGGGTGTCTCAGAATTTTGCCAAAGAAAAAACTATTATGGCAGACTGGAAAAAAGTCAGTTTGACCACCAATCTACCCAAAGAGACCAATGAAAACACAAGCATCCTTGTGTATGTATGGTCGCAGGCACATGAAGCAGCCTTAATCGACAACATAACAGTAACTTTTGAATAATGCATGCAGGCAAAAAAGTAGTTGTCGTTATGCCAGCATATAATGCCGAAAAAACATTGCGTACTACTTATGCAGAAATTCCGCTTGATATAGTGGACGATGTAATTGTAGTGGACGATGCCAGTAACGACAATACTTTAACTGTAGCACAATCGTTAGGAATAAAACATATTATTCGCCATCAGCACAATCTTGGCTATGGCGGAAATCAAAAAACATGTTACGATAAGGCACTCGAACTTAATGCAGATATTATTATCATGGTTCATCCCGATTATCAATACACGCCCAAATTAATACCAGCCATGACAGCAATTTTAACCAGCGGTTTATATCCTGTTGTTTTGGCTTCACGAATTTTGGGTAAAGGTGCTATTAAGGGAGGCATGCCGTTGTACAAGTATTTTTTCAATCGTTTTTTGACGTTTACTCAGAACTTTGTTATGGGACAAAAACTGTCGGAATACCATACTGGCTATAGAGCCTTTACCCGTGAAGTGCTAACCGCTATTCATTATCATGCCAACTCCAACGATTTTGTATTTGACAATCAGATGCTCGCACAAATTTTTTATGCCGGTTTTAATATTGCCGAAATATCTTGTCCTACAAAATATTTTGAAGGTGCTTCGTCTATCAACCTTCATCGGAGCATTAAGTATGGATTAGGCGTTTTAAAAACCTCATTTCAATATCGTTTTCAGAAATGGAATATAGCACATTATGACATTTTCGCAAAAGCAAATTGATGATATTCTCTGTCCTTTTTGTGGTGAAACACATACCCGTTTTTGTTACGACACTATTGATACACAGCAAAAAAAATGGGATTTGTATTTTTGTCCACAATGTCGGTTTTATTTTCTGTATCCCTTCCCCAAAGACGAAGATTTAAGGCAGGCATACGACACATCGTATTATGGTGAAGGAAAAGAAAAATTTGCTTTTCCGCTGATAGAAAAAACGCTTGATTATTTCAGAAGTGGAAGGGCTCGAATACTAAAAAAATATCTTAATGCCAATGTACAATCCGAAATATTAGACATCGGCTGTGGTAATGGAAAATTCTTAAATTATCTTTATAAATTAGGATTTAAACAGTTGCATGGAATAGAACTTGCTGGGAACAGTGCCAAACGAGCATCTCAATTCCCCTTTATTCAACTTCATCTTGGAAACATGGACACGGTTGATTTTCCGAATGATGTCATGGATTCTATTACGCTATTTCATGTATTTGAACATCTTGCCAATCCAATAAAGGCTTTGGATAAAATAGATAAATGGCTTAAACCGGAAGGTGTATTAATGATGTCATTTCCGAACATTGACAGTTTACAGGCACGATGGTTCAAAGGTAACTGGCTACATCTTGACCCACCACGTCATTTGAATTTTATAGAGCCAAAAGATTTTGTAGAGATGTTGCAAAATAAAAATTATACCCTGTTAAAAACAATTTATTTGTCCGCCGAACAAAATCCTTATGGATACGTGCAAAGTATATTGAACAGCATAAGTTATAAACGCGAAATACTGTTTGAATCATTTAAGCACAATAAATCATATATAAGTAATGTTCCAGCCATAACCTTGTGGCTTCATCGCTTGTTTTTTATTATAGCCATGCCGTTTTTTTTATTGGTTGATGTAATAGAATCATGGTTTAAACAATCGGGAACTGTTACTTTTGTATTCAAAAAAAATAATTATGCAAAAAGGTAAAGAACTAAAACCGCATATTGGAATATACGGCAGACGTAATTATGGTAAAAGTAGTTTTATAAATGGTATAACCGGACAGGACATTGCCATAGTATCGGAAGTGGCGGGTACTACCACCGACCCTGTTAAAAAATCTTATGAAATTATCGGCTTTGGACCCGTTATTCTGATTGATACCGCCGGACTTGACGATGAGGGAGATATTGGGCAAAAACGCATAAAGAAAACACTCGATACATTAAGCATCATCGATTTGGCAATACTCATTATTACCAACAACACGTTTGACACGTTTGAAGAAAATATAATCCAGCAATTTGAATCACTGGATGTTCCGTATCTTATTGTTTACAGTAAAACAGACCTGTCATTGCCCGAGCCGACTTTTGTGCAGATGGTTGAAGAAAAAACGAAGAAAAACATTTTATTTTTTTCTACTAAAAAAGCAGAACAAATTGACGAAATGTTGCAAGCCATAAAACAATCTATTCCCGAATCGGCATACAGCATGCCTGCACTGGTAGGTGATTTGATTTCACAGGGAGATATAGTATTGCTAATTACTCCGATAGATGTTGAGGCACCCGAAGGAAGGCTCATATTGCCACAAGTACAGGTAATACGTGATGTGCTTGATAACGATGCCGTGTGTATTGTTTTAAAAGAACGCGAAGCAGATGCTTTCTTAAAACATACTTCTATAAAACCGAAATTAGCCATTACCGACAGCCAACTGTTTTTAAAAGCCGATGCCCTGATTCCGCGTGATGTGCCACTGACGGGTTTTAGCGTACTACTGGCGCACTATAAGGGAAATTTTCAGGAATACCTGAAAGGTACTCCTAAAATAAGCGAACTGAAAGATGGCGACCGTATTCTTTTGCTTGAATCATGCTCTCATCATGTTTCGTGTGATGATATAGGCAGAGTAAAGATACCACGGTGGATAAGTCAGTTTACGGGTAAAAAACTTACGTTTGATGTGGTAGCGGGATTAAGTTCACTGCCACGCCCCATAACCGATTATGCTTTGGTTATTCAATGCGGAGGTTGCATGATTACGCGAAAACAATTGCTTAATCGTTTGAAACCTGCTGTGGATGCAGGCATACCTGTTACAAACTACGGAATGGCCATTGCGTATGTACAGGGCGTATATAACCGAGCCATTGAACCCTTTGTAAAAAATCAAGCAGAAAATTATTTGTAAAGGATTTTCCTTTTATAAAAAATTGTAATCTCTTTATAATAAGACGTATATTACTTATTTATAAATTTTTTTTCAAAAAAGATTAAAAAAATTCATAAAAAATTTAACGGATTAAAAAATTTACTTTATATTTACCATTGAAAAAAACATTTTATGGTACATATATGAAATAAATGTTATTTTATAATGTATATAAACAAATTGTGCACTATGCAGAAAAGATAAATATAAATTAATTTATGTTTGATGAATATTATGTGGAAAGAATTAGAATTATTAAGAAAGAAATATCTTGAATTGAGATTATCTGATGCTATTGACTATGAAAAGTTTTCAATGATTTCAATTGTTTACAATTCGACTAAGATAGAAGGCTGTTCTTTAACAGAAAACGATACCAAACTATTATTGGAAAATGATATAACAGCCAAAGGGAAACCACTTGCAGACCATTTAATGGTTAAAGACCATTTTTCTGCATTTATGTTTCTTAAAGAGATTGCAAAAACAAAACAAAAAATAAGTATTGATTTAATACAACAAGTCGCCGGACTTGTAATGAAAAATACTGGTGGACTTATAAATACAATGTCGGGAACATTTGATACTTCTGTTGGTGATATACGAAAATCTCAAGTTTATGTTGAAAGAAAATATTTTCCGGATTTTTCAAAAGTTGAGAATTTATTGAATAAACTTATAGATAATGTAAATCAACGGATTGATGTAGTTTCAGGTAATGAAATTTTAAAACTATCGGCTGATATTCATTATAATTTAGTTAATATTCATCCATTTGGAGATGGAAATGGACGAACTTCTAGATTGATGATGAATTATATACAGATGTATCATCAAGAACCATTAATAAAAATATTCACAGAAGATAGAATTGAATATATTGATGCACTGAATAATACAGAAAAGTTAGAAGATATTTCAATATTTAGAAATTTTATATGTAAACAGCAAATAAAATTTTATAAAGCCGAGATTGATAAGTTTAAACGAAAAGATAAAGGGTTCTATTTAATGTTTTAATATCATCGTGCACAACATCACCTACAAAAAATTGCCGAAAAATTACTAGAACGTTCAAGCACCCATTCTTATTCCCCCCTCGTTACATGCTTTACCAAACCCGCTAAAAAAGAATAAAATATAAACATCAAACGTTAATCATTATTTTCATGTATTTTTGTATTTTCAATATACCTTGATTTCAAAATTGATAAACATAGTATTGGGTTTTTTAATACTTTTACCTGTATTTATTAAGGCTCAGGAAAGTAAGATAGTGCAGGTAAAGGGGATTATTACCAATTATCATAACGAAGTATTGCCCTATGTTTTTATATACGACGAGTATGCCAAAAAAGGATATTTGGCTACTGAACATGGAGAATTTGATATTTTTACCACACGTGGAACAACTTTAATATTTACTCATATC
>Ga0302253_1001013_pt1 | contig 18995 bp, 16 predicted proteins | sample AAG_RA_Trp_MG_FD_193537 | JGI IMG/M metagenome (GOLD analysis project Ga0302253, IMG submission 193537) | Enriched activated sludge microbial communities from anaerobic digester in WTTP, New Holstein, Wisconsin, United States - AAG_RA_Trp | ecosystem: Engineered > Bioreactor > Anaerobic >...
AGATCAAGACTGCCGGTGAAGTAGCGATCCAACTCTTCTGTCTTTGCCAGGATTGCCTCTTCCGCCATTTGTCGCTGCACAATTTCCCGGGCAAGCATTCGATTTCGAAACATCATGAAAAAAAGTCCCCCGACAATCAACAGCAGCAGGGCGGCAACCAGCACGAGACGATTACGAAAACCCGAAAGTTCACCAATAATTTCGTCTTCGGGTGTGGCAACCACGATGGACCAGAAGGTATTGCCCAGTTGAACGGGTAGATAAACGGCTTGTTTGATTATCGTTTCTACCGTATCGCCGCGAATGCGGTTGTACTGATAGGTGGCAACACCTTGTTCGCCTTTCATCATCTTGCGGGCCATGACCAGAATATCCGGAAATTCGCCGCAGTTTTTGAATACCGAATTCCCCACATGCCCCGGAACAGGGCAATAAAGCTCCGTCCCGTCGCGACTGATCATCCAGGCATAGCCGTATTCTCCGATCTTGATGTTTTCCAGATATCGTTTGGACAAGGTGCTGAAATTGATGGCAACACCAATGGTTCCTTGATAGGTCCCGTTGCGGAACACGGGAATGTGTAACGCCACGGTTTCAAAACCTTGGACGGCCCAAAACACATCACTGATCACAGGACGGTGGGTACGCATGATCTCTTTTATATGCTTCTGTGGGGAAATATCTCTGCCGATAGTTCGAGGAGAGGCGGGGATGGTATAAACGATCCTGCCGCGGGCGTCTACACGGGTTACGGCTTTGATCTGATCCCTTCTCGTCTCATACAAAACGGTCATGAGCCGTTTCCCCTCATCATTCAGATCAATGATGTCATCGATATAGGAATAAGCTGTCAGTGTCGTCGTCCAGTTTTCGAAGAAATCTGTAATCCCGCGTGCTGCTTGCTGACCATGGACCAACTGTCTCTCATTGAGATTTGCAATCAGCTTGGTCTTGACGTTTTCATAAGTAAAATAAAGCAAGGTATAACCAGCGGCGCAGAACAGACAGAGCATGACAATATATTTTCCATAACCCCGAACTTTTGGCATCCATATCTCCTTCATGTCGATTCCCCCGTCTCTTTGGAACAGAAAAATACAATGGAAATTAAGCGCTCAGCGGTCCAGTTCCATCCTGGCCGCACGGGCGATGTTTGCCAGCGTATAGGGTTTGCGGACATAAGGTCCTGCTCCGAACACTTGAACCTGCCGCACCCTTTCCGTTTCAGAAAATCCGCTCACAATGACAGCCTTTTGTTGCGGATGAATTTCCAGAATGCGCTGATACGTTTCCAATCCGTCCATACCCGGATCCATGATCATGTCCAGAATCAAAAGATCCGCTTTCCGCAATTTCAGGTATTCCACGGCTTCCTCGCCGCTGGCGACGGCGGCTACTTCATAGCCGATCTTTCTCAGCATTTTCATGGCAAGCGTTCTCTGGCCTTCCACATCGTCCACCACCAGAACGGTTTCACCTCTGCCCCGGTAATCCTCAATACCGATCTCCAGCGGTTGCGGCGTCATTTCCTCGCGTGTGGCCGGGAAATAAAGACTGAAGGCGCTGCCGACGCCTTCTTCGCTCTGCACATCGATATATCCTTGATGATCCTTGACTGTCCCCCAAACCACGGCCAGCCCTAAACCGGTGCCGCTTTTTCCCATCACCTTACGGGTATAAAAAGGCTCAAATATCTTGCTGATATCCTTTGCCGAAATGCCTTTGCCGTTATCCCTTACCGTCAGGACGACATAGTCGCCCTCACGAACTTCTTCGTAGCCCCGTACGGGTCTGTCGATATAGCGATTTTTCGTCGTAATCGTTATTTCTCCATGATCCGATACGGCTTCCAGAGCATTCACCACCAGGTTCATGACGGTTTTCCCCAAATGCACCACAGATCCTTTCAGATTTAGCAGCTCGGGATCTTGTTCGATGACGATCTTCACGTACGGTCGTTCCACCTTCAAGGCACAATATTCCGGCGTCATGAGATAATCCGACAGAATTTTATTCAGATTAACAAGTTCGGATACGGCCACGCCACGCCGCGCCAGAGTCAGAAGATCCTGGATGATCGCAGCACCACGATGGGCGGATTTCGTGATATTCAAGACGTGCAGTCTCAGCGGACTGTCTTCCGGCAACTCCATCATCAGCAGTTCCGAATATCCCCCGAGAATGCCCAGCACATTGTTGAGATCATGGGCCACCCCCCCGGCCATGGTACCCAGGGCTTCCATCTTTTCCGATCGTTTCAACCTTTCTTCCAGTTTCAAGCGTTCCGCTTCCAGTCTCTTGCGTTCCGTAATGTCACGCCAGGTACAGTAAAGGATTCTTTTCCCATGAATCATGGTTGAGGCAAGCGTCACTTCTGCGGGAAACACCTCACCGTTCGCTTTCATATGTTCCCATTCGAAGCGATATATGCCTTCGGTAAGCCCTCGATTCATGACCTCCCGGCCCTTCTCCCGGGAGAGGCTGCCATCGGCTTGTTTTTCCGGCGAGTGTTGCCAGGGATAGCGATTCAACACATCCTCTTTGTTTCGGTAACCGAGGATGAGTACAGCGGCCTGGTTACAATCCACGAACATTTCCCTGTCGATAATCAGGCAGGGATCGGGAGAATTTTCATAGAGGTCCTGAAACCGCTTTTCACTCTCACGCAGTGCCTGTTCCGACAGAACGCGGGCTGTGACATCGAGCAAAAGACCACTGAAGCGAATTTCGTCAACCCCTGGCTCGGGATCCGACAAACCCCGGACAAACATGGTTTCTCCGGTCGGTTTAATAAACCTTCCCGTATAATCCCATCGGCTATTATGGGAAACCGAATCGGCAATGGAGCTTAAAAAGTTTTCTTGATCTTCCTCAGGAATGCAGGCTAGAAAACGTTCGAAAAAGTCCTGCGGAGTCGGGTCCAGGCCGAGAATATCCGCCGCGCGATCACCGACGAAATAAAGCCCGTATGTTCCGTCCTTCCGGGCATAAAAATGGTAAGGCACGCCGGGAAGGTTGTTGGTAATGCCCCGCAGACGGCTTTCATTCTGCCGCAACAAGGTTTCGGCTTGGAACTGTTCTGTAATGTCGATAGCAATCCCGCCGATATATCTTCTCCCCAAATCACGACCGAAGGTAAACTTGAAGACGCGGTTATCATGTCTGCTCCCGTCCTTAAAAACGGCATTTTCTATCACATCTAGGGCTCGATTATCCCTGAGCAGGTCCCGGTCATGTTGCTGACAAACCATGGCGAGATCCGGCGGCAACAGGTCCGTGTCTGTTTTACCGCGGCAATCATCAAGCGATACGCCGAACTTTTCCTCATAGGCCCGATTGATATAAACATATCGCCCCTGATCATCTTTTGCCCAGGCGATAGCCGGATTATTATCCATAAAAGCCCGGAATCTTTCTTCACTTTCCCTCAGGTGTTCTTCTGCGGCTTTGCTTTCCCGAATATCGTTGCCCACGGACAGAATCTCAACGGGATACCCTTGCTCATCGAGAATCGACCGGTTGGACCAGGAAATCCATATCCGGTCGCCGTTTTTGCAGACATTTTCATTTTCATTGGCCGTGAATGCCTCGGGATTAAGCGTGAGTTGATCAATCATGGCCTGTAAATCCCGCCCCGTAGACTCGGTTTCCGGGACAATCGTTCCGACGACGTGCCGTCCGATAAGCTCGTCCGGCGTATACCCGAACAGTTTCAGACCATAATCATTCATGTAAAGGATAAAACCTTTGTTATCCCAGCGAAGAATAATGCTGTTTACCCCCTCCACCACTTTCCGGTAACGCTCTTCGCTCTCTTTTAACGCTGCCGTGGTATTCCGAAGCTCCGCGGTTGCCTTGTTGACTTTTCTACGTAAGCTATCATTCCAGACAAAGAGTAACATGCCCAAAGCGAGAGCTATAAGAAAAGGATAACCGACAAATCTAATCCATGGGGGATGTTTAATCTGTTGATCCCCTGCATGCAGTTGATCATTCATTTCATAAGATGACAAAGGGGAAAATTCAACCGAAGGACAGACCTGAGGGAATACACAAAATAATATTAAAAAAAGAAAAATAACGAGGAGAATTCTTCGATATGGCATGCGCTTGACTCCGATCGTAATGAACGGACTGGCGGTCTATCTACTCATTGCATGCGAAGTCCATAAAAAACCGTCAAACCGCTTTATTTCCCCCCGACGGCTGTCCTTTCACCAATGAAGGACGGATGCATCATACCATAATGTCCCCCTATGAGAAAACGCTTCTTCCGCTATGATTGGCCGTTGGTCGTGGCCGATGTTTTCCTCATTACTTTCCGGACCAGCGGCGAACTTTTGATGCAGTCCAGTTTCCCAAGGGAATGAATGCGGCGAAAAATACGGTCATGAAAAGGGTGTAGTTACGGGGGGTAAGATAGCGGTCGAGAATGCTATGATCGTGGGCGATGGATGTACCCAAGGAATAGGCCGGTAATTCAAGAATGGCAATAATAAGCAAACCGGACAAGTACTGGTCGAAGTAACTGCGGCGTCTCACTAAAAGCGAAGCCGGAATCAGATAAAGACCGTAACAGGTCAGAACCTGCCACCAGTAGGCATATTCCCCGATTTTGAAATATTGCCCCAGACCATTCATCACAAAACCCATAGGAATATAGATCAGGACATAAATCAGATACGTCGTGGTATCGGTTTTAAGGTGACGTATCACCCTTTGCAAAAAGCCGGAAAGAGAATCCAGCCAGGATGCCTTGCTTAGGGCGGGCCGGATGTTTTTCGTCGATGCCTTTTTTTGACGCTTTTCTTTCACTGTTTCCTATTCACCCTACCGCAACAGGTCGGAAAAAAGGTCCCGGGTCGCTTTGGATTCACGCATCTCGTGGATGACCTCATGGCAAGTCAAATCATGATAGATCGGGGTAATGGTAATCATCCCTCGGCTCAGGGCGCAGGCGTCGGAATCCTCCTCTTCATGATCCGAAATGCGCGTGTCGCCGGCCAGCCAGTAATAGGTATTATCCCGTGGATCGACTCTTTTCTCGAAATTTTCCATGAAACGCGTTTTCCCCTGCTTGGTGATGACGACGCCCTTGATCTCCTTTTCCGGAAGGGCGGGCACGTTGACATTGACGGCCATCCCGGCGAAGAGTTTTTTATCCACCAGCAGGTGTGCCAGCCTGCGCGCAAACCGGGCGGCAAATTCAAAATCGCCGTCCCTGCGGGAATCGAGGGATATGGCCATGGCAGGCACGCCCATGATGATCCCCTCCGTGGCTGCTGATACCGTCCCGGAATAAATGACATTGACGCCCACATTGGCCCCCAGGTTGATACCCGACACAACCAGATCGACCGGACGGTCCGAAAGTTCTCGGATGCCGAGTTTTACGCAATCGGCCGGCGTTCCTTTGACGGCATAGCCGATCTCACTGCCGTTTTTTCGCGCCGTTCGCACCATAATCGGCCGAAAAAGCGTAATCGCGTGCCCCACAGCACTTTGCTCCACTTCGGGGGCTACGACCAGACAATCCGCATCCTGGGATAACTCCCGGTGCAGGGTGATCAAACCTTTGGCATAAATGCCGTCATCGTTGGTTAATAGGTATCGCTTTCCCAATGATTCTTCTCTCCTGACACAATCTCGTTTTGCATCCGAAATAAATATTTAAGGTTCAGTGATGCGAACACGTTCACCGTTAATTAACATGATCAGCAAAGGTTCGCTATCCATAATCCGCTGCGCGGTCATCGTGATGCTCCCGCTGACCCCGGGATAAGCCTTAACTTCGGCCAGTTCCGCTTTCAACTGCTCCCGAGAAATGGATGCATCTTTTTTGTGGACCTTGTCCAAAAGGAGCGTCATGGTATCGAAGGCATATGCCTCCAGAGCATCCGGTTCCCTGCCATACACCGTATAAAAATGATCGGTAAACGCTTCCGTCTCCTTGTTGATCCCATATGATATATAGCCATCGACAAAGATGGCTCCGTTCAAAAGGTCCCGGTGCTTCATGAGGATATCCGGATCATGCCAACTGCTGTTGCCAAGCAATTGAAATCCGCGAACATTGTAAAAGGAGAGTTGCGAGACAATCTGTGAAACACGGAGGGCCGTATCGGGAATAAACAGCGCGTCAAAGGCGATGCGGTGAATCATCGTTCTGGCATCGGTGCCGTGACGACCCAGGTCATTTTTTTTCCCGACCAGCGCGGCGATTTCCTTAGAAAAGTCTGTATCATCACCTTGATAAGGAATAAAGTGGGTGACCTTCCCACCCCTTTTTTTGATTTCGCTGCGGAAAAATTGCGCCGCGTCACGCCCGGACGGAACATTGGGGAAAAGAATGGCAATCCGACTCTTGCCAAGTGCGTCCAGTATGTAATAGGTCAGAAGACGCAATTGATTCTGTGTACTGGGAACACCACTAAAGCAATAAACCCCGCCCTGCGTAACCTCTTCATTTCTCGTGAGGGTTATCAGAGGAATGCCCCGTTGTTGTGCCGCCTCAGTCGATGCGAACGCCTCCTCACTGGAGAGGGGACCGATCACTGCCAGTAAGTTATCCCGGTCCGCCAATCTCATCAGGCCTTCACGGGCTTTCTCCGGAAGCATCTGCGAGTCTTCGATATGGAGTTCGCAGAATGATTCTCGGTCCGCATCGAAAAAGCCCCCCGCGAGAATCAGGCTTTCGAGTACACGAACGCCGTATTTTTCATATGGCCCGGTCAGAGGAAGAATCGTCCCCAGAGAAAACCGATTCCTGTTTTTTTCCATCTTATCGGAACCGACATCCTCAGATCGGACACATGGGGAAGAAAACAAAATGGCCAAACTGATTGTGAAAATGAGAGCCTTGATTTTCATCACTGATTTGCGTCTCGTTATGCTTTCCTTCAGGCCTGGATGTAAAAAAACCGAAAGGCCCGTCCCTTTCTCCATAAAATGGAAATACCCGGAAGTCAATGGAATGATTTCCGGGTATTTCCAAGTCTTTCTGATATATTACTTTACATCTTCAAAATCAGCGTCGACCACATCATCGTCCTTGCGGCCGGCGCTTTCCTGGGCGCCTCCGCCCGCGCTTCCCTGAGCTTCGGCTCCGCCCTGCTGCTGGGCTGTCTTTGCATACATGGCCTCGGCCAGCTTGTGAGAGGCATTGGTCAATTCCTCCTGCGCCGCCTGAATGGCCTGCAGATCTTCCCCTTCGATGGCCTTCTTCAGCTTGGCGATGGCGTCTTCAATCTTGGCTTTCTCCGCAGGGTCGATCTTGTCGCCGAATTCCTTGACATTCTTTTCGACGCTGTAGATGAAAGAATCCGCCTGATTTCTCGCCTCGATCAATTCCTTGCGTTTCTTGTCTTCCTCCGCATGCGCCTCCGCTTCCCTCACGAGTTTTTCGATCTCTGCGTCATTCAAACCGCTTGATGCGGTGATCTTGATGCTCTGTTCCTTACCGGTTCCGAGGTCCTTCGCGGAAACATGTACAATACCATTGGCGTCAATATCGAATGTGACTTCGATTTGCGGCAGTCCTCGCGGCGCCGGCGGAATCCCGACCAGTTCGAACCGGCCTAAAGTCCGGTTGTCCTGAGCCATAGACCGTTCGCCCTGGAGCACATGAATGCTGACGGCCGGCTGGTTGTCCGCTGCGGTGGAAAAAATTTGACTCTTCCGGGAAGGAATGGTCGTATTCTTTTCAATCAGTTTGGTCATGACGCCGCCCAGCGTTTCGATACCAAGAGAAAGGGGCGTGACATCCAGCAGGAGCACATCCTTGACATCGCCCTTTAAAACACCGCCTTGAATCGCCGCACCGACGGCAACGACCTCATCCGGGTTAACACCCCTATTGGGTTCCTTACCGAATATTTCCTTCACCTTCTGCTGGACCCGGGGCATTCTCGTCATGCCGCCGACGAGAATCACTTCGTCGATGTCTTTCGGCGACAGGTTTGCATCCTTCAACGCCGTGCGACAGGGCGGTTCCAGCTTTTCGATCAGTTCTTCCACCAGGGCCTCAAGTTTGGCGCGGGTAAGCTTGATATTCATATGCTTGGGCCCGGAGGCGTCGGCGGTGATAAACGGCAGATTGATGTCCGTTTCCATCGCCGTGGACAATTCCATCTTGGCCTTTTCCGCCGCTTCCTTCAACCGCTGCAGGGCCATTTTATCACTGCGGATATCGATCCCCTGATCTTTCTTGAATTCCGTGGCCAGATAGTCAATCAGGATCTGGTCGAAATCCTCACCGCCCAAGTGGGTATCGCCGTTCGTCGACTTCACTTCAAACACGCCGTCGCCGATTTCCAGAATCGAAATATCAAAGGTACCACCGCCCAGGTCAAAGACGGCGATCTTCTCGTCTTTCTTCTTGTCCAGACCATAGGCTAATGCCGCCGCCGTCGGCTCATTGATGATTCTCAACACGTTCAAGCCGGCAATTTTACCCGCATCCTTGGTCGCCTGCCGCTGAGAGTCGTTAAAATAAGCCGGAACGGTAATGACGACATCCTGCACCTTTTCTCCCAGGTAGTCTTCCGCAGTCTGTCTCATCTTGGTCAAAACCATGGAAGAGATTTCCGCCGGACTGTAATTTCGCCCCCGGACTGTAACCTGGGCGTCGCCGTTTGCGGCCTCCGTGATTTTATAGGGTGAAATTGGAATATCGTGCTGAACTTCTTTGGAACTGAATTTCCTTCCGATCAATCTCTTGATGGCGTAAACCGTGTTTTCGGAGTTGGTGATCGCCTGGCGTTTTGCCACCTGACCCACCAGCCTTTCGCCGCTGTCGGTAAAAGCCACCATGGAAGGTGTGGTCCGATTGCCCTCCTGATTCGCTATCACAATGGGATCGCCGCTTTCCATGACGGCGACACACGAGTTTGTTGTCCCCAGATCGATACCAATTATCTTTGCCATCTTTGTCTTTCCTCCTTCATAATCTCTCGCTGATTATTTGAATATATTCTTTTTATTTCTTGCAGATACAGACCTTCGCCGGTCGAATCAATCTTCCGTTCAGCAGATAACCTTTCTCAAGTTGGGTCACAACCTGATTGGCTTCATGCTCCGGACTTTCCACCTGCATGAGGGCTTCATGAATATTCGGATCGAAAGCCTGACCCTCCGCTTCAATCGCTTGAACACCGTGCTTTTGCAGACAGCAGCACAACTGGTCCTGAAGCATCCGGAGCCCTTCCCGGAAGGCTTCGAAATCGGCGGAGTTTTCCGCACAGGCCAGGGCTCGATCCATCCCATCAATCAAGGGCAACAGATCCTTGATGATGTTTTCGTTGCCGTACTTGATGGTATCCTGTTTGTCCCTCGCCGCTCTCTTCTTAAAATTCTCGAGGTCGGCCAGCGCCCTCAGATATTTGTCGTAATTATCCGCCGCTTTTCTTTCTTTTTCCTGGATGATACTCTCCAGATCTTCCTCACCGACCAACAGGGATTCCGATTTTAACGCTTCTTCCGCGTCGCTGCTGATTTCAACCTGATCCTGGGTGTCTTCTTTTTTAAATTTCTTTGTCATGTATGGATATCTTCTCCTCGCCATGTTTTTTCTCAATTGACTTCCGGCCGCTGGAAAAGCTTGAAATCGACCATCTCGCATATCACATGCCCTGCTGTGATATGAACTTCCTGAATACGCGCCGTGCTGGTTGACGGCACAGTCAGGATGTAATCACACATTCTGGCCATATCGCCCCCATCCTTGCCGGCAAAACCGATGGTAATTAAACCGTTTTTTCTGGCTGTTTCCAATCCCTTAATAACATTGGCCGATTTTCCGCTGGTGCTTAATCCCCAGGCCACATCACCGGGTTGTCCGATCGCCCGGATCTGTTTGCTGAATATCTCGGAAAAATCGTAGTCGTTACCGATGCTCGTGATCACGGCCGTGTCCGCCGCCAGAGAAACGGCCGGCAAGGGCGGTCGCTCAATCCGGAAACGGTTTACAAACTCCGCCGCCAGATGTTGCGAATCCGACGAGCTGCCGCCGTTTCCGAAGATGAGGATCTTATTGCCGTTTTCGAGACATTTTTTTATGACTTCAACAATACTGACCAGGCGTGACAGATTTTCGTTGATGAAAACCTCCTTCACATGGCAGCTTTCTTTGAATATTTTTACGATCATATCTTCCATGGTCGTTTCCGTTTCCTTGTTTATTGGGGCGCCGGAGCGCCCAACGCTTCGCTAATATAGTTATCACCCTATACCCTGTCAAGGCCGCCCCCGGGAATAATTCTTTGAGCATAAGGCGCCCTTTCAATTCTCAGGCTGATGAAAAAAGCAAGGGTCCGGCTTCTTGTAATAGAAGCCGGACCCTTCATGGATTTGATGAAGCAAGACTTAAGCATGCTTCATTCAATTTGGGGCAGTATTCAGAAGTGTTTTCGTCGGAGGAGTTGCTCTGCGTTCTGGTACATCCTGTCAATCTCATCTTCGCCGAGACCCGCCCCGGCTGCCACCATACGGGCAAAGCCTTTCGTCACAAGATCGCCAGGCGCATGAGAGTCGGTATTCAGCACGAGAGGAACGTCATGCTTTCTGGCGCACCGGACCACATGCCCGTTGGTCAGGCTGTGACCTTTCCGGGTGGATACTTCGAAGCAAATTCCGTTTTTCGCCGCCAGCACCGCCACCTCATCCGTAACCAGTCCCGGGTGGGCCAGGATGTCGATGTCGGAGGCAACCGCGGCCAGGTTGGTTCCTTCCTTCACCGGTTCCACAATGGTTTCCCCATGAACCACAATGATCTGCGCGCCGAGACGCCGGGCTTCTTTCGCCAGTTCACCGATATGCGCCGGCGGCACATGGGTCAGTTCGATCCCGGGCAAGACCCGGATCGCACCGGCTTCTCCCAATTGTTTGCAGACCTTAACCATCCTCGGCACGATAAAATCGAGATTCGACAGGTCGGCATGGTCGGTCATGGCAATGGCTTGATAACCTTTATCGACGGCCCTGCGTACCAGCTCCGATGGGACCAGTTCGCCGTCGCTGAAAATGGTGTGGGTGTGCAGGTCGATCATGTTTTTCTCCAGTTTATTAAGTCTGAATAGATTCGATTGACAAATTACGCAGACTGCTTGATTTTTCTTGCACATTTCACCGTTTTTTGCAAACCATTCCTGGACGGCAATCATGAGTCAGACCAGTTTATGGTTGTCAAAAAACCATTTGCCGCATATATTCCCCGCAACAACAATGGTTGGATATAAGAACACATGAATAAAATCCTGTATCGCTACCTTCTGAAAGAGATCTCCCTGCCCTTTTTCATGATCCTTTTGATTCTTACTTTCGTTCTGCTCATGGGTAAAACCCTGCGGCTGATGGATCTGATGGTCAACAAGGGGGTGCAGTTCGTCGACATCGCCCAACTGATCGCCTTTTTAATGCCGTCACTCTTAGTTTATACGATCCCCATTTCTCTGTTGATCTCAATTTTAATCGGCGTGGGACGTCTTTCCAGCGACAACGAGATCACGGTTATGAAATCTTCCGGAGTCAGTCTATACCAGTTATATGTTCCGGTTCTGTTTTTCGCCTGTCTGACTTTTCTGGCCACGGCGGCCATGTCTTTTCTCCTGGTCCCCGCCGGGAATACGGCGACCAAAAATCTTCTGTTTGCAATTGCGCAGCAAAAAGCCAGCGTCGGCATCCAGGAAAAGGTCTTCAACGATGATTTCCAAGGTGTTCTGATCTATGCCGACCATATACCCCTCAGCGGAGATTATCTGGAAGGGGTGATCATATCCGACCGCCGTCCCGGACAGGAGCCTGCAACAATCTTTGCCAAAAGGGCCTATCTGATCTCCGATCCGGATAATCTTTCCTTAAATATGCGTCTGGAATCGGGCATATCTTCCAACACGGACCTGCATCGTTCGACCTACCGCCAGATGATCTTTCAGACCTACGACATCAATCTGGATATCGGCGCCTCCTTGTCCGGCCCGCCTCAAAAGGACACGCGTGAAATGACTTTTCAGGAGCTTCTTTCCGAGATCGGCAAAAGCGGTCTGGAACAAAAAGCACTGGGTGAATTGATGACGGAACTGTATAAAAAAATCACCATTCCTTTTTCCTGCATCATTTTCGCCGCTATGGGGTTGCCGCTGGCCATCAGGCCGCAGCGTTCGGCCAAAGCCCGAGGGTTTGTCATCGGGCTTTTTATCATTCTTGCCTATTATCTCCTGCAGTTGGGGAGCGATGCCCTGGTGGAAATGGGCCGTCTCAAGCCGGTGATAGGCGCCGGCGGCACAACAGTCGTCTTTTTTATCGCCGCCGTCTGGTTTTGCATAAGATCCGCACAGGACAAAACCATACTGGGTTTTGATATCCATTTGCGGAAGCAATAAAACAACTATCTTGAATTTGAATCTATGAAAATCATTGATCGCTATATTCTGAAAGAATTTTACCTGTTCCTGTGCATGATTATGAGTCTTTTCGTGATGCTGTTCATTATTATTGATTTCTTCGAACGGCTGAAGCTCTTTCTGAACAACAACGCTTCCCTGAACCAGATGGGTTCTTTTATTTTCTATCAAATCCCCATGATTGTGTCCCTGACCCTTCCGGTCGCTGTCCTGATCGCAACTCTGATCACCCTGAGTACATTTTCCCGCAACAGTGAAATCACCGCCATGAAGGCCAACGGCATCAGCCTTTACCGCATTGCGTCACCCATTTTTCTGTCTGCGGTCATCATCAGCTTTTTCCTTTTTTTCTTCAGTGAATGGGTTACCCCCATGGCCAATCAGAAGGCGGATCATATCAAGTATGTGGAGATTAAAAAGCAGCAGGCGCGGGGAAGTTTTAAGCAATCTCAGATCTGGTACCGTGGGATGGACGGCATTTACAATTTCAACCTGTACAATCCGAAGACCGGCACAATCCAGGGTGTGTCCCTGTACTTCATGACACCAGACTTCCGGCTTCGGATGCAGATCAGTGCCGAGAAGGCCTTCTGGGAAAAAAACCGCTGGATGGGACAGAACGTCCAGGTCATCTCATTTTCCGCAGACGGCCTGCCCAGCATTCAAAAACAGGAGCGCATACCCCTGCCGATCCGGGAAACACCGATCGATTTCGAGGCGGTTCAGAAGTCGCCGGATAAAATGGGTTACTTTGAATTAAAAACGTATATCGATAAACTGGTGGAAGAAGGAACCGAAGTTAACGCTTATCTGACCGACCTGCACGCCAAACTGGCCTTTGCGTTTGTCACGATGATTTTAACGGCGATCGGCGTGATTTTTTCTGTGCATGCGGAACGCAGCGGCGGCGTCGCCCGCAGCATCGGTCTGGGCATTATCATCGGATTTTCCTACTGGATCGTCCATGCCTTTTCCGTGTCTTTGGGGCGATCCGGCACCATTCCACCTCTCCTTGCGGCCTGGGTCGCAAATGCCGTCTTCATGGTCTTGGCCCTGGTTCTCAGCCGCCGCATCAGAACATAGAAGCAAACCGATGTTCTATCGCGATCAATAGCGATAATAATCCGGCTTATAAGGACCCGCCAAGGGCACGCCGATATAATCGGCCTGCTTCTGGGTAAGCTGTGTCAAACTGGCCCCAACCCGTTCCAGGTGAAGTCTGGCGACCTCCTCGTCGAGCACCTTACTCAGTCTGTAAACACCTGGTTTGTAGGCATTGGAAACCAGATCGATCAGAGCCAGGCACTGGTTGGTAAAACTGTTGCTCATGACAAAGCTCGGATGGCCCGTCGCACAACCCAGATTGACCAGCCTGCCTTCGGCCAGAATGAGGATGGAGCGCCCCGATTCAACGTACCAGCGGTCCACCTGTGGCTTGATGTTCTCTTTTCGGCACCTGGGGTTATTCTCCAGGTAATACATGGCGATTTCACTGTCGAAATGACCGATATTGCAGACGATCGCCTCGTCTTTCATCCGCTCCATATGTTCGCCGCGGATGACATCGCAGCATCCCGTCGCCGTGATGAAAATATCCCCCTCCGCCACAACGTCTTCCAGTGTTTTTACCGGATATCCTTCCATGGCGGCCTGGAGGGCGCAGATCGGATCGATTTCGGTCACGATCACCCTGGCACCCAGACTCTTCATGGAATGGGCGCAGCCCTTTCCTACATCGCCGTACCCGCAAACGACGACCATTTTCCCGGCAATCATGATATCCGTCGCCCTTTTGATTCCGTCGGCCAGGGACTCCCGGCAACCGTACAGGTTGTCGAATTTTGATTTCGTAACGGAATCATTGACGTTGATCGCAGGGAAAAGCAATTCTCCCGCGGACGCCATCTGGTAAAGACGATGCACGCCGGTCGTCGTTTCTTCGGAGACACCTCGGATACCGGCAGCGATTCTTTGCCATTTCTCAGGATTTCTTTTCCGAGCCTGTCCCAGACGCTCCATGATGACGGCCATTTCCCGGTGTTCCTGTGTTGCATCGAGTAATCCGGGATTCTTTTCTATTTTGACACCCAGGTGGATCAGCATGGTTGCGTCTCCGCCGTCGTCGACGATCAAATCCGGTCCGGATCCGTCGGGCCAGGTGAGGGACTGCTCCGTACACCACCAGTACTCCTCAAGGGTCTCGCCTTTCCAGGCGTAGACGGCCGCCGTACCCGCTGCGGCAATGGCCGCCGCTGCGTGATCCTGCGTGGAAAAAATATTACAGGAAGCCCAGCGAAGATCAGCGCCCAGAACCTTCAGGGTTTCGATCAAAAGCGCCGTCTGGATGGTCATGTGCAGACTGCCCATAACCTTCAGCCCCTTAAGAGGCTGCGAGGGACCGTATTTTTTGCGAATCGCCATCAGACCGGGCATTTCGTTCTCCGAAAGGGCGATCTCTTTTCTGCCCCATTCAGCCAGACTCATATCCGCAACTTTATAAGGCAAGGACATATCTATTTCGAGAAAACTCATGTTCATCACTCCTGGAACAGACGTTAAAAACGATTCCCATCAATAAAGAATGATCAATCCGCAGCCCTTTTGAGCACATCTACCATGTCGATCTCCTCCCAGGGATAGTCACCCAGGAAAAGACTCCGGGGGATATGACGGTAAAGGTCGCCGTTGAGGAGATTGAACTTCTCGATCATTCCCCGGGGGGAGAGATCAAAATACTCTTTCACCAACAGGACCAGATTGTTATCGGAAATTTTACCCGTCCCGAAGGTATTCACATAGATGGCAATGGGCCGGGCAATACCGATCGCGTAAGCAAGCTGTACCGAACATTTTTCCGCCAGATCCGCCGCAACAATGTTTTTCGCCACGTAACGGGCGCCAAAGGTTGCTGAACAGTCCACTTTTTCCGGTGACTTGTTGACAATGGCACCCCCGCCCAACTGAGCGCCGGGGAAACCGCCGTAAAGCTGAACCACCAATTTCCGCCCTGTGACTCCCGAATCCGCAGCACTGCAGGAATTAACCGCCTGCCATTCACCCGTAGGATTGAACAGGAATTCCGTGCCCTCGTCCACCCAATCGCCGACGCAACCCATGGCAATATGTTTGGCCATGGGCTCAATACCGGCCCGGTCGCCTTCCTTGACACAGCGATAATCGATGGCGTTGGACATGAGGACCGTCGACACCCGCTCGGGCATCCCGCGGTCATTATACTGAACCGTAATCTGCCCCTTTCCGTCCGGTGCAAAGATGGGATTGCCGCAGGTTTCAAAGCAGCGCATCATCTTATTGACCAATACATAGGGTAACGGTAAAAGTTCCGAAGTTTCGTTACAGGCAAAGCCGTAGATGATTCCTTGATCACCAGCGCCGATCTCCTTATATTTGCCCAGATCCGCTCTTGTTCCCTGATTGATATCGGGTGACTGGGGAATGATCGTGTTCAAGATGCCCATGGAGTTTCCGTTCAGCCCCAGATGGTAGTCATTATATCCGATTGAGAGTACCGTATTACGGATGATCTTTTCGATATCGACGTAGATGCGGGTGGCAACTTCGCCGCCGACAATGCATAACCCTTTACCCAGAAAGACCTCAAGGCCGCAGTGGGGCATCGTGTCGATGGTCATCCCCGCACGGTATTCCTCTTCAATAATCTCTGCGATGATATGGGAGGCGATCATGTCGCAGACGATATCCGGATGTCCGATTTTTACGCTCTCTGATGTAATGTTCATGTGACTGGTTCCCTTTCTTCTTGGTATAAATTCCCCTTCACTTATCGTTCAACCCAGAAAGTTCTGCTTCTGGGAGGAACGATCCCCGCCGAAATGATCAATGTGAACGCTTCCTCGACCGTCATGTCCGTTTCAATCATATCGCTTTCACGGACAATCACGAAGGCCCCCGTATAAGGAGTCAGGGCCAGAGGAATAAAGACCCCGATATTTTTTTCATGCTCATGGGAAATCTGGGGAAAGGTCTCTTCCGCAGAACCCGTAACAAAACCGATGCTGTGCAACCCTTTTCGCGGATATTCAACCAGGACGACTTTTCTGAAACTGCGGCTTTTCCCGACGAAGAGGCTGTTGAAGATCTGCTTGATCGCCAGATAGATACTGCGGACGATGGGAATCTGCGCGAACACGCCTTCGCCCTTGCGAACGACGACATTTCCAAGATAACTCTTCGTGATCAGACCGGTAATGAAAATCAAAAGAACCGTAAAAATGATGCCCAAACCCGGCATATGGAAACCCAGCAGGGCATCCGGCTCGTAACGGTCGGGAACGATCTTCAGAAGACCGTCCATGACATCGATAATGAAAAAGAGGATATAGAGGGTCAGGCCGATGGGAATAATCACGGCCAAACCGGTCAGGAAAACATTTTTAAATCGTTTTTTCAAAATCGATCACCACGTTCAGAGCGCGAATACCTCCCTAACAAATCGCACGCTTAATTTCAAGGTATATTAAAAAAAGGGCATCCCTTTGAGCGACAGGGTATGCCCTTAATCGATCTTTTATGTAAAGACTTAATCAATTGGTTATCTTTTTGATCTTATTCTCACCATCCAGAAGCACGCAGGTCGGTTTCCAGCCCTTGGCCTCGCTGTCTTCGACCATGCAATAAGTCGCAATGATAATAATGTCCCCTTTGGAGACTTTTCTCGCCGCCGCACCGTTCAGACAGATGACCCCGGAACCCGCCTTGCCGGTAATGGCATAGGTCGTAAAGCGCTCGCCGTTGGTGACATTGTAAATGGCAACCTTCTCGTAGGGAATGATGTTGGATGCCTCCAGCAGATTCTCGTCGATGGAGATACTCCCCTCGTAGTGCAGATCCGCATCTGTCACTTTGGCCCTGTGCAGTTTTGATTTCATCATGAACCGTTGCATTGAAACTCACCTCTTAAAAACTTCTTTAAGAATTAGCGTTCGTCTGAATAGGGTATATTCAGATCCTCTCCGAAAACGTAGTTGTCGATCAATCTCGTCTTTCCAACCTTGACCGCCATGGCGATGAAGGTATTACGTCCAACCGTTTGAACTTCCTCAACCGTATCCACGTCGCTGATCTTGACATAATCAATGACGGTATAAGCATGCGATTGGATATACTTGCATACCTGATCCAGAATTTTCCCGGCATCGGTTTCGCCTGCCTCAAACAGCCGTTTCGCCATCGCCAGGGACCGGCTCAGGCATAAAGCCGATTGCCGTTCTTCTTCGCTCAGATAAACATTGCGGGAACTCATGGCCAGTCCGTCCGGCTCCCGTGTGGTCGGCATGCCCACCACCTCGATATCCATGTTCAAGTCACGGATCATGGTTTTGATCGTGACAAGCTGCTGAAAGTCCTTCTTGCCGAAAATGGTCACGTGCGGTTTGACAATATTGAACAGCTTCGTGCAAACCGTGGCAACCCCTCGGAAATGACCGGCTCGCGACGCCCCGCACAGGGTTTGTGTCACCCCTTCCACATCGACATAGGTCTGGTAATGTGGTGGGTACATCCCCGCATTATCCGGGAAGAAAATGGCATCGACACCGACTTGCTCGGCCATGGCCCGGTCACGATCAAAGTTCCGGGGATATTTATCCAGGTCCTCCGTCGGCGCGAACTGCGTCGGGTTGACGTAGATGCTGACTACCAGGTAGTCGCCTCTTTTCCGCCCTTCCCGCATCAGGTCCAGGTGTCCCTCGTGGAAATAACCCATCGTCGGCACAAAAGCGATTTTCTTCCCCTGCAGGCGGAGCAGATTCGCCTTGTTCTGCATGTCCTTGACTGAATTAAATATTTCCACTAGCCATTCTCCTTCGGGCAAAAAAAAACCTCCGCGTCGTAAGACGGGAGGTGAAAATACCCATATAAGCAGACTTTCTGACCTTTCCGTCTCAGTCCGAAACTGGATCCAAGCGGCGTATGGCTTCTAACAGACAGCCACATCTTTGTCAAGCAATATTTTTATAAAAGAAACCGCGGATACTTAAATTGTTTCCGCTGCTAAAAAATCAATGCAAATAATTATGCAGCGCCCGGTAACTGTTGAAATCGGCGTCCTGGAAAGCCGCACCGACCTGGACGACCTGCGCTTCGTCGTACACCTGCATGGTCCGACATTTAACCTTGACGGGTTTGCTTTCGTCCGGAAGAATAAACATAACACTGAACTCAGCATCACCGTTTTTGTACTGCGTTTCAAATTTCGTCCCCTTGGGGACGGAAAATCTGATGCCTCCCATGGATATATCAAGCACGGTACCCGCATCGAATTCATGATCCTGGGACTCAGCGGAATCAATAAAGGCCGGTAGAGACACCTTTTTTCGCATAAAGCGACGCCGCTCTTTGCCGATGCCCTTGGGAGCAACCCCGGTTTTGAGGTGCCGGTAAATAATCGATTCAATCACTCCGGAGATCGACTTTCTTTCCTCCTCGGCAATATCACTCAAGGCATCCCGAATTGCCGCACTGGTACGAAAGCATATGCTGACATCTTTTTTCATAGGTTACCGCCTAAGTAGATCTGGAGTTTTGTTATACAATTATCAAGGTCCAGACAAAAAA
>Ga0302253_1001014_pt1 | contig 18970 bp, 16 predicted proteins | sample AAG_RA_Trp_MG_FD_193537 | JGI IMG/M metagenome (GOLD analysis project Ga0302253, IMG submission 193537) | Enriched activated sludge microbial communities from anaerobic digester in WTTP, New Holstein, Wisconsin, United States - AAG_RA_Trp | ecosystem: Engineered > Bioreactor > Anaerobic >...
ATCCTGACCTTTCTCGGCACGCGCGCGGCTTTCAGCAAAAAAAGCGCGAAAAAAGCCACCAGGCCGGTGTTGAAACCGCTGACCACCAACAGATGCAGAGTGCCGGTACGCAGCATCGTTCGCTTGACGAGAGGCGGGATGCCGCGTTTATCTCCCAGCACCATGGCCGAGATTATCCCCTTTCCAGCCGGCGTATGCTTGTAATTCAATAATCCTCCAATCCTGTCGCGTAAAGACCCGCCGTTCTTCTCCCCGGATAAAAAACACAGGTCCCGCCCGGAGTCGAGGGAAAAATGTTTGAACCGCGAATAGCGGCATTTTAATACGGCCTCCCTGCCGGAAGAATGTCCCGGGTAAAAATGAGTCAGCACGACAGCCGTCCCGGACGCCGATTGCCACCCGCCGCCCGCGCAGAAAGCCGACAATTTCATATCCAACAGGTATCCCCGTCCGCGCCGGACAGCCTCCCCGCGGAACCGGCCTCGCAGCAGATAAATCTCCCTGCCCGTCCGCAGCAGGCCCCGGTAATCGTCGGCCGGCCTCATCTCGCCGGCGCGGCCGCGGGCGCCGCCCAGGAAGAAACAAAGTGTAATTACTGCCGCGAACCACGCCGCGTTCCTGTCCCGCATCAGCAGTATCACGGTAATCCCCGCCACTGCGCAGACACAGCAAAGCGTGAACGGGACAGCCGCCGCTATCCCGCAGGCGAACGATAAGGCCGGCCATAACGCAGGATGGAGAAGAATGATCTCCCGTTTTATCGTTCCTCTCCTTCCAGATAAAAGAAATCCTTCAGCCTGCCGTATTTCGCCTCTCCGATTCCTTCGACTTCCTTCAACTCCCCGATACTCCCGAATCCGCCGCGCCGGGCGCGCAGAACGCATATGCGTTCCGCCAATTTCTCTCCTATCCCGGGCAAAGAACAGAGCTCCTCTTTACCGGCGCGGTTCAAATCCAGCTTCCCCACGCGGTAATAGATCCTCGGCAAAGGCCTGCTGCGCCGGAAATGCTTGCCCGCCGCCTCTGCGACAGAACCCGCCAGCACCACGCAGCAGAGAAAAACCAGGGCGCGTTTTTCTTGAGGAGTAAAATATACCATCATATTAATAGACGCACTAAAAGGGCTTTTTCTAACGCAAAAAAACGGCCGCCCTCCATACTGGAGGAACGGCCGTAACGATACCAATACCTTTTCTTATGCTTACGCCGCGACTATATTGATCAGTTTGCCCGGCACCACTATCACGCTTTTTATATTCTTTCCCGCCAGCCAGGGAAGGACCTGTTCGTCGCACCGGGCCAGACGTTTTAATTCCTCCTCTTCTATGTCGGCCGGAACCCTAAGCTTGGAACGCACCCTGCTGTTGACCTGCACCACGACGGTCAGGGTGGATTCTCTGAGCATTTCAGGGTCATAAGACGGCCAGCCGGAAACGAAAATAGTCTCTTTATGCCCCGTTTCTTCCCAGAGTTCCTCGCAGAAATGCGGGACAAACGGGGCAAGAAGCCTTAACAACACCGAATAGACCTCTCTATCCGCCCCCGACTGATAGACGGCGTTGACGAATTCCATCATCGCCGCGATGGCGGTATTGAATTTGAAATTCTCCACCTCGTCCGTAACTTTCCTTACCGTGCGGTGCATCGCCCGCAGGATGCTCTCCGGAGAAGACGGGACAAGATTATCCTTAATCCGCCAGACGCGGTTCAGAAAACGGTGCGCTCCATCCAGGCCGCGTTCATCCCATTCCAGTTCCGTCTCAGGGGGGGCGGCAAAAAGGATGAACAAACGCAGGGTGTCCGCCCCGTACCTTCTGATCATGGAGTCCGGATCGACGATATTCCCCCTGGATTTCGACATCACCTCCCCGTCCTTAAGCACCATCCCCTGCGTCAAAAGACAGTTGAACGGCTCTTTCAGCTTGAGCATGCCGAGATCGCTGAAAAACTTGGTGAAGAACCTGGAATAAAGCAGATGCAGTATGGCGTGTTCTATGCCGCCGATATACTGGTCAACCGGCATCCAGTAAGCCGCATCCGCGCCGTTAAAAGGGGCGGATATTTCGCCCGGAGAGCAGTAACGCAAGAAATACCAGGAAGAATCGAAGAAAGTCGCCATGGTGTCGGTTTCCCGGCGCGCTCTGCCGCCGCACTTGGGACAGACGGTCTCGACGAACTCCGCGACCTTGCCCAGCGGGCTGCCGCCCTCCCCGGTAAAAGGCGCGTCGGCGGGTAACTCCACGGGGAGATGTTCGTAAGGCACCGGAACTATGCCGCAGTCCCGGCAATAAATTACCGGTATGGGGGTCCCCCAGTAACGCTGCCTGGAGATCAGCCAGTCGCGCAGCCTCCAACAAGTAACTCTCTTGCCCATGCCTTCTTTTTCCATCCAGACCGATATCTTATCCCGGGCTTCACCCGCAGGCAATCCGTCGAAATCTCCGGAATTTACCAGGGTGCCGTCATCCTCATACGCTTCCACCATCTGCTCTGCAGTCCGGCCGGGTTCGCCCGCAGACCGTATTACTATACGTAAAGGCAGACCGTGTTCTTTGGCGAAAAGGAAATCGCGCTGGTCGTGCGTGGGCACGGCCATTACCGCGCCGGTTCCGTAACCGGTCAGGACATAATCGGCGGTCCAGATAGGCACACTTTCCGAATTCACCGGATTCACCGCGTAGGCGCCGGTAAAAATCCCTTCTTTCCCGGGCTCAGACAATGACGAAGCCTTTCTGCGCGCGCCTGCTCCGGCGATGAATTCTTTCACTTTATCTTCCCGCGGCCGGCCTTTTATTATCTCCGCTAAAAGAGGGTGTTCCGGGGCCATCACCAGATAGGTCGCCCCGAAAATGGTGTCCGGCCGGGTGGTGAAAACGGTAATCACGGAGCCGTTGTCCTTTTCCCGGAAATAAATCTCCGTGCCTTCGCTTTTGCCCAGCCAGTTCTCCTGCATGGCCCGGACTTTATCCGGCCAATGTTCCAGTTCCTTGAGGTCTTCCAGCAGGCGTTCCTGGTATTGCGTGATCTTCAAATACCACTGTTCCAACCGGCGCTGTTCCACCGGGCTGTGGCAGCGCCAGCAGCCGCCGTCTATCACTTCCTCATTGGCCAGGGTGGTGGCGCAGGAAGGGCACCAGTTGACCGGAGAGGCCTTTTTATACGCCAACCCTTTCTCCAGCATCTTCAGGAATATCCACTGATTCCAGCGGTAATAACTGCTATCGCAGGTCGCTACTTCGCGCTGCCAATCATAAGAAAATCCCATTTTCTTCAATTCAACACGCATTTCTTCTATGCACTTGTATGTCCAAACGTCCGGCTTTGTCCCGTTCTTGATCGCGGCATTCTCGGCCGGCTGTCCGAAAGCGTCAAATCCCATCGGATGCAGCACGTTATATCCGCACAAAGACTTATACCGGCTGTAAACGTCCCCGATAGTATAGTTACGCACGTGCCCCATGTGTATCTTCCCGGAAGGATATGGAAACATCTCCAGACAGTAGAACTTGCGCCGGGGGTCGCGTTGGGCGCGAAAAACCCCCTTTTCTTCCCAGATCCGCTGCCATTTCTGTTCTATCCGCGAAAAATCATATTGTTCCATATTTTCCCCCGTTCGAAACCCGCGATTCAACGCCCGCGTAATTCCTTTACCGTGCTTAAATTTATCGCGTCCGCCCCAGCGCCGTCTTTCGGCGTCTCCAGGATGAAAGGCAGGTTTTTTAAAAACGGATGATTGACTATCCTGCGCATCCCTGCGAGCCCTATCATGCCTTTGCCGATATGTTCGTGCGCGTCCACGCGCGAACCGCAGGGGCTCCTGCTGTCGTTAAGATGGACCAGTTTCAGTTTTTCCGTTCCGGTTTGATCTTGTATTTCCTTCAAGAGCTCAGCCAGCCCTGAAGCCGTGGAAAGATCGTACCCGCAGGCAAAGGCATGCGCCGTATCAAGGCAGGTGCCGACCCTTCCCGTGTCTTCAAGCGCTTCCAGCACCCTGCGCTGATGAGAAAAATCGTATCCCAGGCAACTGCCGGAGCCGGCTGAATTCTCCAGCAGTATCCCTACGGAAGAACCGGCGGTTTTCTTGATAATGGTATTAAGCGCACCGGAGAAACGCGCCAGTCCGGCATCCTCTCCCGCCCCCTTGTGGCAGCCCATATGACTGACGATATAATCGGCGCCGAGGATTTCCGCGTCGCGCATATCTTCCACAAAAGCCTCCACGGAAGAAAGAAAAAGCTTTTTGTCCGCCGAGGCAAGATTTATCAGATATGAAATGTGTATGAAAACCGGGGCGACGCCGTTTTGCGCGCGCCCCTTGCGGAACCCCGCGGCCTGAGAAAGGTCCAGCCTTCTGCTGCGCCAGGACTGCGGACTGCGGTTGAAAAACTGCGCTGTATTACACCCCAATTCCGCGGCCCGGCCGGGCACCAGAGAAACCCCGCCCGCCGCGGAAATATGCGCACCCAAAAGCATAGGCATACCGGTTATCTCCGTGCGGCCGTCAAGCCATGCCGCCGATCATGCGGTCGATAGTCTCTCCCGCGGGCACCATCGGCATGACGTTTTCCCCGCTGTCTACGCGGAAATCAACAATGAACGTCTTGCGCGAAGACAACGCCTTCTTCAACGCCGGACGCACCCCATTATTCCCTCGCACCAGGGCCCCGTCGAGACCGTAACTGCGCGCCAGCATAACGAAATCCGGCGAGCACAGCAACGACTGACTGTAACGCCGTCTATAGAACAATTCCTGCCATTGGCGCACCATCCCCAGGCATCCGTTGTTCAACACCGCTATCTTGATGTCGATGCCTTCGGCGGCGCAGGTAGCCAGTTCCCGTAAATTCATCTGTATGGAGCCGTCTCCTGAAATAAGAAATACGGTATCGCGCGGAGAGGCGATCTTGGCGCCCATGGCCGCCGGCAGGCCGAATCCCATAGTCCCCAGCCCCCCGGAAGTTATCAGGCGGCGCGGGCGTTCGAAAGGATACCATTGCGCGGTCCACATCTGGTTCTGCCCCACGTCGGTGACGATTATCGCTCTGCCTTTAGTGACTTTATATATCTCTTCGATCACCGACTGCGGTTTTATCTTCCCGGGCTCGTCTTTGTAAGATAAAGGATATTCTTTTTTGAGCCGGGCGACGCGCTGCAGCCATTTGCCGGTATCCGGCAGTTTTTTCAAAGCTTTCAGCAGCTGGGCCAGCGCCGCCGAAGCGTCGGCGGTTATCGGCAGGTCGGCGTCGATATTCTTGCCGATGGAAGAAGGATCTATGTCTATCTGTATGATCCTCGCCCGGGGCGCGAACGCGTCGGTCCGTCCGGTGACCCTGTCGTCAAAACGCACGCCGACGGCTATAATCAAATCCGATTCGCTGATCGCCCGGTTGGCATAAACTGTTCCGTGCATACCCGGCATACCCAGATAAAATCCGTGTCCGGCCGGAAAAACCCCCATGCCCATAAGCGTTACCGCCGCCGGACAGCGTATCCTATCCGCCAGCTCCACAAGCAGCCGTTGCGCCCCGGAGGTAACCGCCCCGCCGCCGGCGATTATAAGCGGCCTTTGGGAAGCCGCGATCAACTCCACGGCCCTGTGTATCTGTCCCCTGTGCGCGGAAAGATTAACCTTCTCCTGCCTGGGGGAAGGCGCAAAGAGATCTCCTTCCACTACCTGCTGCTGAACGTCCACCGGCAGGTCTATCAACACCGGGCCGGGCCTGCCTGAAGAGGCAAGGTGAAAAGCCTCGCGCACGGCGCCCGGGATCTCGCGAGCGTCCTTCAGCAAATAGTTATGTTTGGTGATGGGACGCGTGATACCGGTTACGTCCGCTTCCTGAAAAGCATCGTTGCCTATAAGCGTGGTTTTTACCTGCCCGGTGACCGCCACCAGCGGTACTGAATCCATATAGGCTGTTGCCAACCCGGTGACAAGGTTCACCGCGCCCGGCCCGGAAGTGGCGAGGCATACCCCGGGTTTGCCAGTCACCCTGGCATAGCCGTCGGCGGCGTGAGAAGCGCCCTGTTCATGCCTGGTGAGCACGAAACGCACCCTGCTATCGAAAAGGAGATCGAAAAGCGGGAGCACGGCGGCGCCGGGGTAACCGAAGATAACCTCCACCCCTTCCTTTTCCAGGCATTCCACCAGAACCCGGGCGCCGTTTCGGGAATGGACATCCTGCGAAGGCGTGGTTTTCGAGATCTTTTTTTTCATAATAATTATTCTTTCGCCGAAAAACAAACAAGGCGCTGTTAAAGAAGGGACGGGACATCGTCTCCCGGCCGCCTCACCGCAGCGCCGCAGAATAAAAATGGTGGAGCTGAGGAGGATTGAACTCCTGACCCCTTGCATGCCATGCAAGTGCTCTCCCAGCTGAGCTACAGCCCCATGAATCAATTCGACGCGCCGCGACCGAAAGGCCGTGGTTTGCTCATGATTTTGATACTGAGCGGTGCCTATGCGGTTTGAGGGGCTTAAACGCGGCCTTAAGTGCGCGTTTAAGCGCCGTCGAAATAAAAATCCCGTATTTACCACTCCGGATAATACTCCGGGCAGAAGTAATAATTATACAACGATTTTCTCAAATTGACAAACAGGATTTTAGATAGTATATTTATTATACTCAATAATGCTGGAGTGGTGGAATGGCATACACGTCGGTCTCAAAAACCGATGGGCTAACGTCCGTGTGGGTTCAACTCCCACCTCCAGCACCAACCTTTGCCTTTTATACCGGGATACCGTTCCAGAGTCAAACTTCAAGAATGGATAGGCTTTCTGACGCCGCCCAAACCACGATCGCTCACCATCATGCAGTTTAAGACCTGTTTTTTATCAGAGTCTTGAAAACGGGATTTTTGTTCTCGATGAGATACCGGCAGGTCTCCACGGCCTGCCGGTCGTAGAGCAACCCTTCATTGCTGCGGATTTCCCGGACGGCATCCCCGAGAGACAAAGCGGGCCTGTATACCTGCGGAGTAAGCATGGCTTCAACCACGTCGGCTACGGCGATAATCCGCGCCGCCGGATGGATATCCATGCCTTGTAAACCGCAGGGATATCCCGATCCGTCCATTCTCTCGTGGTGCTGCAAGACTATATCGGCGACAACCGAACCGGAACGCACATTCTGTAGCAGCCTATAGCCGTATTGAGGATGTTTTCTCATTGCGGCGGTCTCCAGCTCATCCAGCGACGCCGGTTTATTGAGTATGGCCTCGGGCAGCTCGATCTTGCCTATGTCGTGCAGAAAGGCGGCCAAACCGATGTATTCAAGCCCCTCCCCGCAATATCCCATTTCCCCGGCAATGACACAGGCCAGGCCGGCGACGCGTCTGCCGTGCCAGAGCAGCGCCTTGTTTGTCCCGAGCATTCCGGCTACCAAAGACAACGATTCCCAATACTTCATGACGTTCTTTTCCTGAGGAATTTTCCTTCGAAGCGTTCCAGGTACCAAAAGAGCGCCGGGACGAGCACGAAAGTGAATACTATCGAAGCCAGCATCCCGCCGATCATCACCGCGCCCATAGACTGCTTGACCTTGCTCAAGCTCCACATCTGGGGGACGACCCCCAGTATTATAGCCAGAGAAGTCATGATGATGGCCCGGAATTTATCCGAAGCCCCCTGCCACAGGGCATCCTTAACCGGCAACCCCTCTCTCCTCTTCACCAGGGTCTGGTCCAAGAGCAGGATGGCGTTATTAACCACCATGCCCACAAGCATTACCATACCCATCATCGAGGCGACATTGATGCTTTGGTTCAGGAAGAACAACCCCAGGATCATCCCGATAACGGAAGTCAGCACTGTGACCATAACCGCCAGGGGATAAGCGATCAAAGAATTCATTATCGCGCACAACAACATAAATGTTAAAATTACAGCGAGAAGGCCGGCCCTGCCCAACTCTGTATTCGACTCAGCCATATACTCCGATTCGCCGGAATATCTATAGCTGTACCCGGCGGGGAATTTGATCGCCTTGAATTTCCTATCCAGATCATTGCTGACAATGCCCAAAGAACTCTTGCCCAGATAACCGTCAATCCGGATGATCCGCTGCCGGTCCCTGCGCCAGATCGTGGGGATGGCCTTTTCGGTCTTCAGTTCTCCCAGCTCATTGATCGGGATCAAGCCTTTGCGCGAAAGGATAGAGATCTCCTTGATATCGTCGAAATCGCGGGCGTAGCGGTCGTCCAGCTCCACGTTTACCTTATACTCCTCGCCATTTTCTTTATAAACGTTGGAATCCTCCCCATAGATCGAATAGCGCATCACCGCGCCCACGCTGGCGGCGTTCAACCCGAATTCATTAAGCTTTTGCTCGCTGGGCTTCAAACTCATTTCTTTCTTGGGCGCTTTATACGACAGGATAATGCTCTGGAAATTACCGCTCTTGAACATTACTTCTTTCATCTGCCCGGCGACATCCGCCATTACCGCGTAATCTGTCCCGTACAGGTCTATGGCCACGTCGCCGTCGGTCATCGAACCCATGCCCTGCCGCACGCAGCTGGCCTCCACATCCGGGATCCTGGAAAGAAAATTCATCAGCGTATCAATGATCTTCAGGTCGCTGCGTTTACGCTGCGTCGAAGGAACCAGATCCAGGGTGATCTTGGCATTCTCCACCCCGTTATCCCCGATATTGACCAAATACGCCTTTTTCTCCGGGATGGTTTCCAGAAAAACCTCGATCTGTTTTACCGCCGCTTCAGTGCGTTCGATGGTCGAACCCTGAGGCAATGAGAAATTAATAACAATTTTGTCCTCATCGGATTTAGGGGCGAAATCATTCTCCACAAAAGGCATCAGCAGGAACGATCCGATCAACGCCAGACCGGATAAAACAATGGTCAAGCGCGGAAAGCGGAACATTAACTCAAAAATGTGCTTATATTCCTGTTTAAGCCTTTCCATCCCCCTATCGATCCATGCCGGCAGTATTTTTACTTTAGCGGTTATGGCCTCCATTACCCCAGGTCCCGCGGGCTTCTTATCCTTGGCAGGCCTGAGCATTGCCGCGCATAACATCGGAGTAAGAGCGAATGAAGCCAGCAGGGAAAAACAGGTGGCGTAAACCACGGTAAGCCCGAAAGATCTCATCATCAACCCTACGATCCCTCCCATCATGGCGATAGGCAGAAAAACCACCAGGTTCGTCCCTGTGGACGCGATTATAGGTATAAACACTTCCTTAGTCCCGTCAATCGCCGCCTGCTCCGGACTTTCATGGCGGCTGAGATGGACCATCACGTTTTCCAGGATAACAAGGGCGTTGGAGATCAGTGTCCCCAGCACCGTAGCTATGGCCAGCAGGGTCATCATGTTTATGGAAAACCCTGACCCCCACATGGGAAAAAATGTGGAGATGATCGAGGTGGGGATGATGATGGCGGAAATAAAAGACATGTCCCACCTCCCAAGAAAAAGCAAAAGCAGGGCGATGGTCAGAATTATCCCTATAAAAATATTCCATTCGGTGTCGGCTGTTTCGTTGACTATGAAGGTGGTGGTGTCGGTGGCGATATCAAGATGCATCCCCTGCGGCAGCTCTTTGCGTAACGCCGGCAGGCGGCGTTTCATTTCCTGCGCTATGTACACGGCATTGCCGTCCGAGGCCTTATTGACGGAGAGAGCTACGACTTCCTTCCCGTTATATCTGGCGATACTGGATATCTTTTTGTAACTATCCTCAACCCTGGCAACATCCTTAAGCTTGAATTCCCCGCCATCCGAGGAAACCAGCCGGGTATCGGCGATCTCCTCCACGCTCTGGAATTCCCCGGTAAAACGCACGCTCAAGGCGTCAAAACCTTTTTCGATATCGCCCGCGGGCACGTTCTTGTTGCGGGCCATCAGCGCCGCGACGACTTCGTTAATACTGATGTAATGCTGTTTCATCAGCATGGGATCCAGCCAGACATTCACCTGACGCTTCTTGCCGCCGTAAACATCGACTTTAGCCACGCCCCGGATAGAGGAAAATTTATTTTTTAAGGTCTTATCCGCGTATTCGTAAACTTCCCGCAGATCTCCGCTGTCGCTTGTCAATACCATATCCAGCACCGGCTCGATCAAAGGGTCGTATTTCTCGATAACCGGCTTTTCCACCGCGTCCGGCAGGTCATTAAGAATAGCCTCAACCTTATCTTTGACCTCTATAGACTTAATGTTCACGTCCGCCGAAAGCAGGAACTCAACAAAGATGTAGCCAAAACTATCATAGGACTGGCTTTTGATCTTTTTGATCTCTGAGACTTCGGAGATGGCGTCCTCGATCTTCTTGACCACCTGGGTCTCCACTTCCAGCGGAGTGGCGCCCGGGTAGGTGACCGAGACCGTGACGATCGGGAAATCGATCTTTGGGGTCTTCTCGATCATCAGATTCGAATAGCTGTACACTCCGAGCACCACGAAAACCAGGACGAACATGATTGTAGTGATCCGGTGTTTTACGAAAAATTCTATCATCGCGCTTTCCCCGCTTTATCTATTGCCGCGGCATTGACAACCAAAAGCCTGTCATTATCCTCAAGCATGCTCTGGCCGCTGAAGATCACCCTGTCCCCGGGCCGCAATCCTTCGGTGACCACCGCGCCGTAGCCGTTCCGCGATCCGATGCCGACCTTGTATTTCTTGGCAAAACCAGCATCATCTTTCCAGATGAAATAACCGCCGGAGGAAATATCAAGGACCTCGTTGGGGACCACCAGCGCTTTGTTTATGGTCACTGTATGGGCGAAAACTACAAATACCCCGCCCGGCTCGCGCGGTTTCTCAAATTCTATCTCCACAGGGAACATCCCGGTATCCATATTCAGGTCTTTGCCCACGCTCTTCAATACTGCCAGAGGGATTGATTTATCCTCGCCATATATTTCCTGCCCGGCTCGAAGGGCCTCCTTGACTTCTCCGGTAACGAACCCGCGGGCAATGCGGCCATCCACAGCCCTTACGGTAAACTGGTCGTACACCGGGACGTCAGCCGCTTCGATCACCCGGACCTCAACCGGTTTCCCGGATTTTTGCCATTCGCTATAGTAACTGATGATCTCCCGGCTACGGTCATACTGCACCAGCCCGATCCGGATAAATACCGAGGCGAAACAAACCAGGATAATCCCCAGATATATTTTTTTCTTGCGGCTATATCTTCTTACCGGCTTCACGTCCATCGTATTCTCCCGCAATCAATCTTTCTATTTTCGCCAGGGTAATATTGATGTTAAACAAGGTCATTTCTTTATTGAGCCGTTGGTTTGTCAAAAGGAGTTCGGCGTCGTTCAAGTCCGCCAGGCTTATCTGACCGGAAGCGAACATCTCCTGCGATTGCTTAAACGATTCTTCCGCCAGATTGACCGCCTCGATATTGGCCGCCAGGTTGCTTTTGTACTGCCGGTATTCCAAACAAGACCTTTTGAGTTCCAGGAGCAGTTCCTTGCCGGCCTGTTTTCTGCGCAAAACGGCTATCTCTTTATCCGCATGGGACTGCCTTAATTGCGCTTCTTTCAATCCACCTTCCCAGATGGGAAATTCCACCTTCAGTCCGGCGCTGGTATATGGATCCAGCCTGTCATCCCGCAGAAAAGAATGTTCGTTCGAGCCGCCGGCGCGGCTTAAAGAAGCAAAAGCGGAGACTGTAGGCAGGAGCCCGGCGTAACGGCTTTTCACTTGCGCCTCCGCGGACTCGATATTCTTGTTCAAACTTTTCAAGGAAGGTTCGCGCTCGTTCATTAAAGATACCAGAGAAGCGTAGTCTAAATCCGCGTATTCTTGCGAGAAATCGCCGCTCAGCGCGAGCCGACAATCTGGTTCGGCATCTATCATTTTCTTCAAGGTCTCAGTTGCCGCATCGAACTCCGTCCGCGCCTCGTTGACAGTCGGCACGCGGGCCGCCACTTCCGCGTTCATACGTATGATCTCATACTTGGGACTGCGGCCTCCGTAGGAACGTTTCCCCATAAGTTCTTTATTTTCAAGGGCATTTGCGTATGATTTCTCGGTTATGGCTAAAGTATTTCTGGTAAGCAGCGTGCTGTAGTAACCCAGCTTTGCGGCATAAATTATTTCCTGCCGACCCGCTTCCCGGTTGAATCTGCTCGCTTCCATCGCCTGCTGGGCGGACTTAACCGCATACATAACCCTGCCGAAAGACCAAATGACCTGCGAAGCGTTTATGCCTCCCTCTAAAGCATAGTCTGTTTTATCGTCGGCCGTATCCGGATATTCCATATTCTTGGTCCAGAGCGACTGGGCGCTCAAATGCGGAAGGATGCCCGCGCGCGTCTCTTTGTAAATCCCCTCGCTCTTATTTACCTGGTTATCTTTTATTTTTAATTCCTCACTATTGCACAGTGATAACCGAACCACCTCTTCAAGACCGATCTGTAAAACAACTCTCGTCCGCGCCTCTTCTGCCGCCGGCGCAGGAGTTACGGCAAACTGTACCCCGATAACGATACTTATGATCAACGAGATCAACCTTATCATTTTTACCTCAACTGTTCTTTGCCCCTATACCGTTCCATAAGATCCGCAACTGGCGTTTGTAATGGTACATGATGTTGCCGTTATCGTTGTCCGAGAATTTAGTCGCCAGCAGAGTCCCGGTCAAAATAGTCATCAAGGATACCGCGGCGTCTTCCAAATCGGCGCTCTTAGGCAATTCCCCGTTCTTCACCGCTTCTTTGAGACACTCCACGAAAAAGGACTCGATATCGGTCATTTCTATCTCCTCTATCCCCTCGCATCCGGGATACAGGAGATCTCTTTCCAGCGCGGTTACAGTTCCTTTCCGCGGTAATTCCCGCCGGTTGATCATGGCGGCGATCAACTGATATATAATGTTTGCATTCGGGATAGAACCGGCGAGATTCTCCATAACCGCCTCCACCAGGAGAAGCTTATGGCGCTCCGGGACAAACCGCTGAGCCTGCCAGATCGCTTTTAACAGGAGGGTATGTATAAAAAAATGGACGATGTCGATCTTTTCCGGGAAATAATTGAAGAATGTCCCCTCGGAGATCTCAGCGTCCCGGCAGATGCGTTTTATGGAGATATCGTCATAGCGGGCCTTTTCCATGGCCGCGACCAGGGCTTTCATAATCGCGATCTTTGTCCTGGCGTGTTTTATTTCACGCAACGAATGTTTTTCCCGGCTCACCGCGGCTCCTTTTTATTTTGATGTATACACTAAAATTATAGCATACTATAAATATATGTCAAGCCGGAATATTCCGCCGCAGGACCCTGTCTTTTCCCGGAGAAGCCCAGGCTTGATCGGTACACAGCTATATATAGGTAGTAAAGGAAAGCCGGCAAGAAAGAACCTGCGGTCAATTCCTTGAGGCGTAGTTATTGTTTTTTTCGCTGACGGCGGCAGTGGCCAGAGGGATCTCGGTGCGGTAGAAATCATAGACTTTTCCGGCTATGCGGGCGATGAATCTCTTGGCAGGATAGGAATTCTTGTAATTATGCCTGGTAAGCACGCATATGATAAAATTACCTTCCGGAACAAATACTATTCCGGCGTCATGGCAGACCCCGTATTCAAGCCCGGTTTTATGCGCCACAGGCGTGCCGGGAGGAAGCCTTGCGGGAATACGGTCGCGGATCCTCTGGGCCATGAGCATCTCCAGGCATCGGCGCGAATATTCCCTGTTTATCAGGCGGCCGTAGTAGATCTCTTCCAGAAGAAAAGCCATGTCCCTGGCGGTAGTATAATTCTCCCTGCCCTGTTTTCTGCTGAAGAAATCCATCATCTTCCTGGCCAGGTTGGTGTTTCTCAACCCCAGTTTATGAAACGACTCGTTCAGATAATCCCGGCCCAGAAGGTCTATCAACAGATTGCTGGCGGTGTTATCGCTTTTAGTTATCATAATGGTCATCAACTCGTTTACGCTGAAGACCGAACCGTCCGGCAGGTTCTTTATCACTCCGGAGCCGGCGACTTTGTCCCGCCGCAACAGCCTTACCTTGCTCTCCAGATCAAGCTTGTTGCCGGCGGCGGAGAGGAAACAGGAGGCCATTATCGGCACTTTGGCCAGGCTGGCCGAAGGGAAAAGCTTGTCCGGATTGATCTCTATCCTCCAGCCGGTGGAAAGATCCTCCACGACAATGCCCGGGACAACCCCCGCGCTGCGAAAGGCGTCCGTCCGCAGCCTTTCTTCCAGGGACTTCCAGGCATTCCTGCGCGCCTCAAGTATGCGGCGGTTCTGCTCTTCCCTTTCGCGGACGGCTTTGTGATACACCAGGGCCGCCGAGCCGGCGGCGAGGAGAAATACGGCTGCCGCCGTACTAAGGATCATAATACGGTTTTTTTTCATTATCGCGTTTTAAAAAGGGTTATTGTGAAGAAAGGCTGTGCTTAACTTCGATGTCCAGCATCTGTCCGCCGTCTTCCGATAATAACTTTATATCGAAGAGCAGCTTGTCTATTTCCTTGCTGTCCGTCTTCTTGAGATACCCCATATCCACGGAGGCCGTGTTTGTTTTTCCTTCTTCCGTGGAGAGAGTCTTTGCGCGGCAGGCGAGCTGGCCGTATTGCATGCCGTAAAGCGCCGCATTGGAATTCGCCCTGCGCAGCAGGTCGTTCTCGATCAGATAATGGACGTTCGGTATGTAGGCGAAGAAAGCGAATACCACCACCGACATTATTATGAACAACGCTATAACGACTATTATCATCTGACCACGTCGACGAACCAGATGCGCAGCCCTTCCATCTTTTTGATGTCGTTCTGGATGTCGATGAAGTTGGCTCGCCCGCTCGGCACCGTAAGGGTGACTACGCAGAAATTAGGTTCGTATCCTTTCTTATAGCTGAACTCCAGTTTAGGTTTATACTTGCCTTCCACCAGCACTTCCTGTTTTTGCAGCGCCTTGCCGGAATTATAGGTATAAAGCACGAGGTCCCCGGTTGACTGGTCTACCGCGTATTTATACCAGATGTCGTCGGTCAGATCGTCCGGGGTGACATTGTAGATATCCTTCTGCCCGCGAAAGAACATCTCGGTATTTACCTGCGGTTCACCGCTAAACGCCGGCGGATTGAACACGGAGTCGTTGTCAACCCAGGTGGCGCTTATCAATCTCAGCTTCATATCTTCCAGCGTATAAGCGATCTGCGAATAGATATGCTGGCGCTCGGCGTAGATATCGATCTGTTTTTTGAAGAAGATAAACCCGAGGCCGATGATCATCATCACGGCGCTGACCAGGACTACTCCGAGGAGCAGTTCTATTATCGTGAAAGCTTCTTTACTCTTCTTCCTCTTCATGACTGTTTGTGCTCGAACGCCACCACGATGACGTTGATCTCCTTTAAAGAAATGTCCCCGGCGCCGGTGTCTTTATACCACTGCACGGAAACGGTATGCTCTCCGGGCGGAACGTTGTTGACGCCCACGACATTGCTGATCAAAGGCTGCGTTATGATGGGGGTCCTCGTCTCTATGTCCTTGCCCTCTGAGTCGACGAAACACTTGGTATATATGGTATTGGCGGCTTCCAGTCCGCCGGCGTTCTTCACTTTGATGGCGATATTATATATTATCATCAGGTCTTTCGCCACCTCGTAATCTATCTTGATCCTGAAGATCTCAGTGTAACTGTTGGGGGGAACGCTTAAGGAGGAAGAAAGAGTCTTTATCTCCGCGTGAACGTAGGGATAAGGCACCATATTGACGAACCGAATGTTCTTGGTATGAAAGATATTCTTGTAGTCGGTCTCATCATACGAAGAATCCACGGTTATCAGATTGTAAGGCACTCCTTCCTGGTCGACGGTGTCGGGGTCGTCTCCCATCCATTTTTTTTCTACCTTCACCGTCCAGTTGAATACCGGCTTCGAGCCGTAATCTACGGGATCGCCGCTGTATGTCCCGGGTTCCAGGGCAGAATACGCCTTGGCCAGATACTCCTCCATCTTGGCCGCCGTCACCCCGCATGCGCGGGACTTATTCTCCACCTGTTTAAGCAGGAAGCCTCCTCCGACCATGCCTTTGGAAAGTGCGGCGAAGATGATCACGGCTATAATAATGGAAACCAGGACTTCTATCAGAGTAAAGCTTTTGTTTTCCCGGGGCTTTAGCGTCATCTTGTCCTTATTCCTTTACATCCCCTCTGGGCGTCATCGTAACGGTGTGCTGCGTATGTCAGTCAGATGGACTGACGATATTTCTGGACGTTTGGTTTATCCTTTTCAGCCGGATGTCCTGGCCCGCCGGGAGTTCTCCGCCGAGATCACCCGGATCCTGCGGGTCACCAGGATTGAGCGTGGAAAAACTCCGCCGGCCGGCCATGCGCCAGGCCGCGGCCGGCGGGTTTTACCAAAAAACGCCTCTTATTCTTTTATATCACCTATAGGCGTCAGCGTGATGAGCATACTGCGCATGTTGGCCGGGCTGACGATCTTCATGGACGTTTCGTTTATCCATTTCAGCCGGATGTCCAGGGTCGCCGGGAGTTCTCCGCCGAAATCGCTCGGTTTGATCAGATAACTGCCGGTATGCGTGGGGTCCTGAACCTGGGTAAGGGTGACGCTGTTCCCCGCAGGGATGGTCATCACCGCGTCCTGCCCCAGCAGGGTGTTGTTCACATAAAGCCTGGTCTTAACCACGTCCTGGGGAAAAGACTGCTCCGACGTCCCGTGCCAACTGTTACACAACTGCGGCCAGATAGTATAACCCTCAGTGCCCATCCCTTCCACTCTTATCGTCCAGGTGACCAATACGGTGGCGGTCTTTCTATAGGCCTCCGGGACTTCGAAGCTGACCTTTTCCATTCCCGGGATCTGAGTGTAATCCTGGCATTCTCCCACTTTTGTCCCGTCCCCGAGTTTGCTGACTGTGCAGATCGGGGCCAGGCTCAAGCCTTCGGGATACTGGGCCTCCAGATATTCCTTGCATTCGGCGTTATCCCCTTCATTGGCGAACTTGGGGAATTTAGCCGGCAGCAAATTCGCCTCCGTCGTTCCCAGCACCTGCTCCGTCATCGGCGCGGGATTGACCGTCATGCTGGTCTTCTCGGCTAAAGCCGGTGAAGCCAGGACGCAAAACGCGATAACGGCAACAACTTTTCTGTACCACATACCTACCTCCTTTTTTACATCCCGGGCCGTGGCGGCGGACGGAATGATGATGCTATCATTCTCTAATCCTGATTATTATCATCTGCACCGTATTCACCTCTATCTTAAGGCCTTCTCCCACTTCCGGGATGAAATAGTATAGTTTCACACGATATCTTCTGCCCGCTTCAAGACCGGGATTATCGCCGGTCTTTTCCGAGACGTTCGTGGCCGCGAACACCGAGAATGCCTCGCTGAAGTTCTTCTGGCTCACGAAACTCTGGTGCACGACGTCTCCGCTCTCATCGTCTATCACCTTGATCATTGTATAGAAATAGGTCTTGGTGCCGTCGGCCGGAGTCATCAAGGGGGTGGAGGATATCTGCCAGATGACCACGACCTTTTCCCGGCTTTTAGCCACGAATTTATACGCGAAGTCGGAATCTATATCCTTAAAACACTGGCGGCAGTCCCCGGCGGCGTCCAGGCACTCGAGCACCTGATTTTCCAGCGCCACGCAGTCGCCGGCGGTATAATTGGCGCAGGCCGTGCTTGAAAGCCTGATCTCGCAGTCGGACTGTGTGCAATTCGCCGAATATCCGCTGGTGCAGGCATTCTTCTTGCAGCATTCCACAGTCTGCCGGCAGTTCCTGTATTTATCGACATAAGTATTACATTTATTGATACAGGATTGATACTGCGGATTCACCGTATACTTGTAACGGTATTCTATGCACTGCCCGGTATGTGGGTTGGTCTTGACACAGATTTTGGTGATGCTGGTGTAAGGCGAGTATGAAGAACATTTAGCCAGCCCGCTGTCAGAGACGGGGGAACATGCCGGCGTCTTCGGAGAAAGGTTATTCTCGTCGCAGATGTAGCCGTCGCATTCTCCATCCGGTTCCGTGGAACCGCATCCCCGTTTGTGGCAATTCAGAGAACTCGGGTCGGAACACAGATTGGGGGAAGAAGTATAACCCGACATACAGCTTTTGTAAGCGCTGCAATAGCCTTCGGCGGTATCGGAGGCGCTGAAAGGGGCGGCCGAACACTGATACTGGGGCCCGGCGGACGGCGTGCAGGCGATCGCCGTCTTCGCGTTGTTCAAACAACAGTCCGGGCATGTTGCCTGGGCGTTTATGCAGGCTTCGCATTCTTTGACCTTCTTGAACAGATTCGTAGTATAAGAACAGATGACTTCCGAGACGGTCTTGTTCACGTCCTTGCTGACCATATCCACAAACTGGTTCTGGGGCAGGTACTTAAGGTATTTATCCTTGGCGTAAGCGGCATACTTCGAGTAGAGCTGGAAGGCGGCGAGAAACAGCAATACCGCGGCCAATATAAAAAACTTCTTCTTCATTTCCATACCGGGCACTCCTTGTCGGGGACCCCTCCGGCATCGGTGATCTTGACCGTGCGGCCGGCGCACATGCCGGATTTACGCGTCGCCGTAACCGTATATCCTCCGTCCTCCGTGGCCTGTATATCGTAAGAAAAAAGCGTATCTCCTATATTCCTGTAAGCATCGGCATTTATCGAATTAGGGAATAATGCCTTGCCTATTTCCTCTTCTTTTACCACTCCCTCGGTGTTGGAACAGACAAAGTACTCGCCGTTATCCAGTTTATACCTTTTCTGGGCGTTATAGATGCTTTTAAGATGATACTCCGCGGCCTTGGCTTTGTTCCTTTCCACTGTCTTATGAAAATCCAGAACGGCCAGCGATGATAATATTCCTACAATTACCACCACCGCCATCATTTCTATTATTGTAAAAGCGCTCCGCCTCATATACTCCTATATATTATAAAAGTCATAAATAAGTCCGTTTATATAAATTATACCCTATTTTGTGTGTAAAAACAATCAGTATAGTCGGTTGTCAGCGCGGC